>FWPU01005300.1_pt1 | contig 27109 bp, 21 predicted proteins | sample 2228361 | NCBI WGS metagenome assembly FWPU01 (sample SAMEA103939777, study PRJEB20133) | metagenome
AGAAAATGCTAAGTTCATCCTATTTCGGCGGCAGACGCTAGATCTATTGCTAAATCAACTCTGCTATGCCGCTTGAATGGACAAACTGGAGTTTTAAACACTTTATCGGTAAAGGCGGTTAGTACTTTTAGCACATAAGGCGGTCCTTTGCAAGAAAAAAATTTCGCGTCGGGTTTATGGAAGCCAGGCGAGCTGGTTACCTGCCGATGAGCCTGAGCAGGGGGCGGAGCTTTGCGCGCCACTCGGCGAATTTTTCGCGATAGTAAAAATCAGCGGCGCGCAACAGCCCTTCGGTGAGAGTGGGATAGAGGCGGATGGTGCGCGCGAGGTCGCCGACCCTTACGCCCTCCTTCATGGCGGTGACGATCTTTTGAATAAGCTCGCCCCCCTCGGGTCCTATGATATGCCCGCCGAGCACTTCGCCGTTGGACCTGCTCACGATCTTGATGAAGCCGCGCGCCTCGCGGTCGATGATCGCGCGGTCGAGGTCGGCGAAGGAATAGCGGAACACCTTGACCCGGTCGCCATATTGCTCGCGCGCTTCCTTCTCGGTCAATCCGACGCGCGCCACCTCGGGGTCGGTGAAGGTGGACCAGGGAACAACGCGATAGTCGGCTTTCGCGGCGAGCGTGGGGAAGAGGGCGTTGCGCACCACCAGGCGCGCCTGGTACTCGGCCACGTGTGTGAAAAGATACTTGCCGGTGATGTCGCCGGCGGCGAAGATGTGCTTACGCGAGGTCCTGAGCTTTTCATCCACCACAACGCCCTGCCGGTCGGCCTCGACGCCCGCCGCCTCTAACTCGAGCCCCTCCAGGTTGGGCCGGCGGCCGGTGGCGACGAAGATCTCCTCGGCGACCAGTTCGGCGCGCGCCCCCTCCTTGCCCTCACCGCAACCCGCCTTCGCGGCGCCGCGCTTTTCCACTTTCGTCGCCTTAGTCCCAACCAGCACCTTTATCCCTTCCGCCTCGAGCAGGCGTTGGAGCAGCGCGGCCACCTCGCCGTCCTCGCGCGGCAAAAGCTGGTCGAGCATCTCGACCACCGTGACCTCGACGCCGAAGCGCGCGTAGACCTGGGCGAACTCGAGGCCGATCGGCCCGCCGCCTAAAATCACGATCGATCGGGGCAGGCGCTCCATCTCGAAGGCGCGGACGTGATCGATAAAACCAGCCTCGCCGAGCCCGGGAATGGGCGGCACCGCGGTGCGCGAGCCGGTGGCGATGACGATCTTCCTGGCCTCGATGGAGCGACCATCAACTTCGAGGCGGTTCGGCGAGACGAAACGGGCCGTGCCTTTAATTACAACCACGCCCTTTTTCTCGAAGGCTTCCTGATCGTCGTGCCTGCCCACCTCAGAGATGACGCGCCGCACGCTCGCCATCACCCGGGCGAAATCGAAAGAAGCATCGGGCCGGTCGAGCCCGAACTCCTCGGCCCTTTTCATGAGCGATAGCACCTTGGCCGAGCGTATTATCGCTTTGCTCGGCACACAGCCGGTATAGAGACACTCGCCGCCGAGCCGGTCCTTCTCGATCAGGGCCGCTCGGGCGCCGAGCGCCGCCGCGCCGCTCGAAACGGTGAGGCCGGCAGTGCCGCCGCCGATCGCTACGATGTCGTACCTTTCCATGGCGTAACCTCTAATTCTCGACCGCGGTCTTGATATGGTCCTCGGCAGCAGCCCGCTTGCGCTTGAGATACCAGGGGAGCAGGAACGAGACCAGCGCCACCAGGAAGATGCCAGCCAGCAGCGCTGCTGCCCCTCTGGTCACAGCCCCGCCGAGATAAACGTAAGCGAAAGTCGCCGGAAGTATGCCGATGGCCGTGGCCAGGAAGAAATTCCAGAAGCGGACCTCGAGCAACCCGGCTGCATAACTCACCGCATCGAACGGAGGTCCGATCGGAGAGAGACGAATCAAAAGGAGTGCCTTGAAATCGGCCCGGCCGAGCGCCTGGTTGAGCCTGCTCAGCCATCCCTTTGCTATTTTGTCCACATGCTCCTTGCCCAGCCAGCGCGCCAGCAGAAAAGAGAGGCTGGCGTTGAGCGTCGCGCCGATAACTACAAGCAAAAGGCCGAGCCAGGGACCAAAGGTGAAGCCGCCGGCAATGGTCATGAGAGTCGGCGGGACCGGAATGAAGGGGCGCAACGAGAAGATATAAACCGCAAGATAAATAACGGCGGCCTTTGCTAAACCGAAGCTCAAAAGGTAGTCCCTGGCCTGCTGCGGACTGAGTTCCCATATTTTAATGTCGCTACTGCTGAGGAAGAGGTAAATCCCCAGCAACAAAGCCGCCAGAACAACTGCCATTACTGCTTTTCTCTTCAAGCCACTACCTCCAATTATCCGCAACCGCCCTATAGATGACGTGCAACCGCAATGGGTTCATATGTAGAAACAGGAGCTAGAAGCTAGGAGTTAGGAGCTAGAATAAATGCGTGTATCGGCAGGCATAAGGAGTGAAACATGGGTAAGAGAAACCATCTGATCTTCACCTTTCACCATTGCCACACTACCACGCCTGTAGCTTCATCGAGATTAATCTCCTAGCTCCTAACTCCTAGCTTCTAGCTCCTCCTTTTGGCTCCTGCTTTTAGTATAATAGCAGGCGCGTCCTATCCGGCGCGGAGGTATGAAAAGAGCCATTGGTCTGCTTCTAGCGATCAACATTCTTGCAGGTGGCGCTGCCGCCGAGACCCAACCTGTTCCGGGTCCGGCTGACAAGCAGTTCGTCCGCTACTCGGCTCCCCGGCTCTTGAGCTACCAGGAGCTGGTCAAGCTGGCGGACCTGGCCGAGCCGCGCGGCGCGCTCGGAGCCGAGCTGGAGCGGCTGCTCGCTACGCCTTTCATCAGCAACGAAGCCTATTATAACGGGACCAAGCCTCGCCGCCCGCACGACCGCAGGCTAGGCGCCTTCCTGCGCGCCTGCCTCTGGAACATCGAGCGCGGCATCCGTCTCGACGAGATCAAGCTGGCCCTCACCAGCATTAAAATGCTCGAGCGCAGGCTTAGCGCTGCCGGGCTTAAGCCCGATGAGCTGCGCCGCGCCCTGGATGAGGCGCGCGCGCTGCAACAGGCGGATGTGATCGTCTTGAACGAGGCCGACCTGGGAATGAGGCGGAGCGAGTACCGTGATGTGACGCGCGAGCTGGCCCGTGCTCTCAACATGAACTATGCCTTCGGCGTCGAGTTCGTCGAGGTCGATCCGATAAACCTCGGCGTGGAGAAGTTCGAGGAGGTCCCATCGCCCGAACGCGAAGAACTCCAGCGCGAGATCGCGGTCGATCCGGCGCTCTATCGCGGCCTGCACGGATCGGCAGTCCTGAGCCGCTACCCGATCCGCTCTGCCCGCATAATCCGCTTCAAGGCGCAGCCCCATAATTGGTACCTCGATGAGAAAAAGCAAGTATCGCCCGTCGAGCTGGGGAAGCGCAAGCTGAGCGAAAAGGTCTTCCTGGAAAAGGTCCTGCGCGAGGTCCGCCACGGCGGGAGAATGATGCTGATCGCCGAGCTGGAGGTGCCCGACCTGCCGGGCAAGACCATCACGGTAGTGGCTGCTCACCTCGAAAACAAGTGCAAGCCCGAAGGGCGGCAGGCGCAGATGCGCGAGCTGCTCGCCCATATCGGCCATATCAAGAACCCGCTGATCTTGGCTGGCGATATGAATACCTCGGGCCGCGACCAGACCCCCACCTCGGCCCGCCGCGAAATTATGAAGCGGCTCGGCAGCCGCGAGTTCTGGATGAAACAGGGGCTCAAATATGCTACCGGTATCGGGCTGATGCTCGACTTTGTAATCGGAGGGGTCGGGCTGGCGCGCAGCCAGACCGACCCAACAGTAAGAGATGTCTTTCTCGTCTCTCCGAACCCGGAATCGAAGCTCTTCGATCTGGTCGAGACGATGCGCTTTGCCGACGGGTACTGCTTCGATTTTCGTGGCGACCCGCGACGGACCGTAAACGGGAACTCAGGGACTCTGGCCAACTCGAATCAGCGGGCGAGCAAGGGCTTCGAGTCTACCTATGAGCTGGAGCGGACGTTCGGGCCTATGGGTGAGTTCAAGCTGGACTGGTTCTTCGTCAAGCCCTTCCTGAAAAGCCCCCGTGACAAAAACGGCAGCTACCGCTTCGCGCCGCACTTCGGCCGCACCCTCAAGGCCCTCAACTACAGCTTCCCCGACCGCCTGTCCGATCATAACCCCATGCTGGTGGACCTCCCCTTCGGCGAGCCGAAGATCAAAGGGGGCGAAGGGGAGGGCGGATTGTTCGGCAAATTTAAGAAGATCTTTTGATAAAAGGGGCTAGAAGCCAGAATAAAGAGCGAGAGGTCCTCTTGCTCTCGCTCCCCCTCTTGCTCCTTGCATTACTTGCCTCTGGTGCGTGCGGCGTGATATATTAGCGGCCCAAGATTTTCAAACAAAGGAGCAAATTCATGCGCCCTGTGAAATCGAACCGCCGACTGCTCATCGCCTTTTTGTTGGCTCTGGCGGCTGCGATTCCTCAGCCCGCGGCCGCCGACGGCTTCCGCGCCTATGCCATAATCGGCGCCCGCATCGTCACGGTAACGGGAGAGACTATTCCCAAGGGGACCGTTGTCATTCGCGATGGGTTGATCGAAGCTGTGGGGCCCGAGGTGGTCATTCCTCCCGACGCTCGAATCGTCGATGCCTCGGGGCTGACCGTTTATCCGGGCCTGATCGACGCCCACTCTTATCTCGGCATGCCCGAGCCGCCGCGCGAGCGTCGCAGGCCGGGCGCGCCTGCTCAGCCACCTCCCGCTGAGGAGAATCAGCCGGCAGAAGCGGCGCCGAGCGGGCTCAGCCCTGAAACCATGGCGGCTGATCTTTTGAGGATCAACCAGGAGGCATTTGAGCGTGCGCGCAATTTAGGAATCACGACCGCCCTGGTCATCCCGCGCGACGGAGTCCTCCCCGGACAAAGCGCCCTGATCAATCTGGCCGGCGATGATCCTAAACAGGCAATTGTCCATACCCCTGTCGCCCTGCACATCAGGTTCGTCCCGCTGCGCAGCCGCTACCCCTCAACCCTGATGGGAGTCTTTGCCCATCTGCGTCAGTCTTTCCTCGATGCCTGGCACTACCAGCTGTCGCGCGATATCTACGAGCGGAACGGGCGGCGCGGGGTGCCCAGGCCGGTCTACGATAAGTCTCTGGTCGCGTTGCTTCCGGCCCTGGAGCGCCGGCAGCCGGTCATCATGTCGGCAGAACGGGTCGATGAGATCAAGCGCGCCGTGGCCCTGGCTGAAGAGTTCCAGCTCAAGCACATCATCAGCGGCGCTATCGAAGGATGGAAGGTCGCCGACCTGTTGAAGGAGAAAAAGGTCCCGCTGCTGGTCAACCTGAACTTCGAGACCTCGCGCCAGGCGGCCCCCTGGTTCGGACAGCAGCGCGAGCCGCCTACTGAAAAGGAGAGGGAGGAAAACGCGGCCAACCCGGCAGCCCTGCACCGGGCCGGCCTTCGTTTCGGCTTTCATTCCGGCGGCCTGGCCAGGCCGCAGGATTTTCTGGCCAACGTGGCTAAAGCTATAGAAAAAGGTCTGCCCGAAGAGGCGGCGCTGCGCGCTCTGACCATAGACGCAGCCGAGATACTGGGGGCGTCGGGCCAGTTGGGCAGCATCGAGCCGGGCAAGATCGCTAACCTGTTTGCTGCTACCGCCGCGCCGTGGGCCAAGAACAGCGAGGTGAAACTGCTCTTCATCGACGGTCGTATGCTTGAAGTGAGGAAAGAACAAGAGCGAAAGGATCAACCACAGAGGCCGCGAGGGTAACGCAGGGCTCATGCCCTGCCCGGCGGGCGCTGCTTTAAATAGAAAGGGAATCCTATGCTGCGGAAGATACGGCGGGCCGGAGCAATGCTTGCGCTGGCGGCATGCTTCGCGATAGCCGCTCTGGCCGAAGAGACTTTGATCAGGAACGCGACCATCCTCACCGCTGCCAAAGGGACCATTAAAAATGGCTCGATCTTGATCCGCGACGGCAAGATCGCCGCTGTTGGAAAGGACCTGAAGGCAGGTCCCGATGCCCGGATCATAGATGCGACGGGCAAGTACGTTACGCCCGGCATCATAGATGCCCATTCGCACATGGCAATCGACGGCGGCGGCAACGAATCGACCTCGCCGGTAACGCCGCAGGTGAGGATCCAGGACGTGATACGATCTGACGACGTGAACATTTACCGGGCGCTGGCCGGCGGCGTGACCACGATCAACGTGCTGCACGGCAGCGCCAACGTCATAGGCGGGCAAAACGCCGTGCTCAAGCTCAAATACGGCCGTCCGGTCGAGGAGATGTTCTTTCCCGGCGCGCCGCGCGGCATCAAGTTCGCCCTGGGCGAAAACCCCAAGCGCTCGAACCGCCGCGCCGATTCGCCGGCGCGCTTTCCGGCCACGCGCATGGGGATCGAGGCGACGCTGCGCGACGCCTTCACGCGCGCCCGCGCATATATGCGCGAATGGGAGGCCTACGAGCTTAAGGTCAAAGCTGCCGGCAATAACGATAATATCGTGCCGCCCAGGCGCGACCTGGAACTGGAGACGCTGGCCGATATCCTGCGCGGCCGCATCCGCGTGCACGCCCACTGCTACCGCGCCGACGAGATCGTGATGCTGCTCAACCTGGCCGACGAGTTCGGCTTCAAGATCGCATCGCTCCAGCATGTGCTCGAAGGCTACAAGGTGGCGCGCGAGATAGCCGCGCACGGCGCCGGCGCCTCGACCTTCGCCGATAGCTGGGCCTACAAAGTGGAGGCTTACGACGCCACCCCCTATAACGCGGCTCTGATGGCCAGGCGCGGCGTGCGCGTCTCGATCAACTCGGATAGCGCCGAGCGCGTGCGCCGGCTCAACCTCGAGGCGGCCAAGACCATCAAGTACGGCGGCCTCTCCGAGGAAGAGGCGCTAAAGACCATTACCCTTAACGCGGCCTGGCAGCTCGGCATCGATGATCGCACCGGCAGTATAGAAGCAGGTAAAGATGCCGATCTGGCCATATGGAACGGACATCCCTTCAGCGTCTATTCCATTGCCGAGATGACCATTATCGACGGCGAAGTTTTCTTCGATCGCGCCAGGGATTTGGAAAAGAGAAAGGACGATAAAAAGCCGGCTGAAGAGAAGTCGGAATACAAAGAGATAGCACGCAGATAACGCGGCTGGAGGAGCGCTGGCTATGTGGGGTGAAAATAAATTCAAGTTTTGCGCCGCAGCGGCGTCCGCCTGTCTTGCCCTGGCGGCCGGGGCTGCGGCCCAGGAGACCTATGCCGTTCGCAACGCCACGATAGTAACGGTCAGCGGACCGGTTATAGAAAAGGGCACAATGGTGATAAGCGACGGCAAGATCGCGGCCGTGGGACGAAACGTAAAGGTGCCGGGCAATGCCCGCATCATTGACGCCAGCGGCCTCCGGGTCTATCCCGGCCTGATAGACTCAGGCACGGCGCTCGGTCTGACCGAGATAGGCGCGGTGCCGGCCACCCAGGACACAACCGAGGTGGGCGATATCAACCCTCACCTCAAAGCAGCGGTGGCGCTCAACCCGCACAGCGAGCTGATCCCGGTGGCGCGGGTCAACGGGATAACCGCGGCGATAAGCGCACCGCGCGGCGGGCTCATCTCGGGACAGAGCGCCCTGATCCAGCTCGATGGCTGGGTCCCATCAGAGATGGTTATAAAGGCCACGGCGGCAATACATGTTAATTTTCCAAGACTATCGGGCGAGGGGGGCGGCTTTGGTCCCTCCGAGCGCCGCGAGGAGACGCGTGAGGCGCGCATCAGGGAGGCGAGGCGAAGATTGGAAAGGCTGAAATCGGTCTTCCGCGATGCCGAAGCTTACGCTAAAACCCAGGAGGCCTCGCGCAAGGCGGGAACCTACCTGCCGCCCGATTTGAAGCTTGAGGCGCTGGCGGCGGCGATCCGCGGCGAGGTGCCGGTCGTGCTGCACGTCGATCGAGAGGAAGAGATTAAAGCGGCGGTGGAGTTTGCCGAGGAGTTTAAGCTCAAAGCGATCCTGGCCGGAGCCGGGGACGCCGCCCGCGTGGTCGATCTGCTTAAATCGAAAAACATACCGGTGGTCCTCGGGCCGATATTGAGCCTGCCGCGCCGCGAAGAAGACCCATATGATTCTATTTTCACTACTGCGAAGGTCCTGCACGAGGCCGGGGTCCGCTTCGCCATACAGAGCAACAGCTCTTCGGACGTCCGCAATTTGCCCTACCATGCCGCCATGGCCGCCGCCTACGGCCTGCCTAAAGAAGAGGCGCTCAAGGCGATCACCCTCTACCCGGCGCAGATCTTCGGCGTGGCCGATAAGTTGGGGAGCATCGAGGCGGGCAAGATCGCTAATCTTATCGTCACCGATGGCGACCCGCTGGAGGTCCGTACCCAGGTGAAACACCTCTTCATCAACGGCCGGCCGGTCAGCCTGAAGACCAGGCATACTGAGCTGTACGAAAAGTTCCTGCAGCGTTGAGAACAAGCTATCAGCCATCAGCCGTCAGCTTTCGGATAAGCGACGTGAGCATTCGTTTCGGTGCGGCAACTGACCTCACCCCTTTTATCCCCTCTCTGCTTGCGGAGAGGGGAATTAGGGGAGAGGCCATGTTGGAGGGCGAAAAAACCAGGTAACCGGAATTTGATATTGCGGCGGTTTGGTTTTAGCTGATAACTGACGGCTGATGGCTGACAGCTTTATTATCGCTTTACCTCAAATATCGTCTCCGCTGCGGCCTGCTGCTGTGAGATAGAATCGAAGGCGGTAATCCTGAGGGAATATCTGGCGTTATCAATACGTTTCGGCGTGGAAAGCTGGGCCAGGACTGCGATTCGATCATCTAAAAAGTAAGCATATTTGTTCAAGCTGCCCGAGATGATCTCCCGCCCGTCGCCGAGCAGCGTGAGCTTTAAATCGACCGCGGGCCTGGACTGCACCTGGTCCAGCGCCGCGTTGTAGACCTCGAGATATATGTAAATGGTCCTGCCCGGCTCGAACTGCTGCTTCAAGTTCGGATAGATTTTAAACCCGCCTATCACGAAGGGCTCGAACGGGCCCTCTCTTTCCGAAGCCAGGCCGACCCGGTCGGCTAGAATGATCGAGCTGAGGGCGAGGCGGTCGGTCATATATTGCGGGACGAGCAGAAGCTGTTCGATCGTGCCTATCTTGCCGCTGTTTGCATCTTTCGCCACCAGGCTCAGCTTGTAGCGGCCGGGCCGCAGGCTGAGCTGCTTCTGGTAGAGCGAGATTTTATTCAGCCCTGCTTGCAGGACGCTTTTATCCGGGTACTCTAATATTATCGAATCATCGAACTTCAACTCTATCCGGCGATTCAGGGTCTCGAGCTGTCCGTATAAATTGATCGTAGCGCGATGGGAGCCGTTCTCCTGTTTGAAGGTCAGGTCTTTGTTTTCTATGCTCAGGGTCACGGGAACAAACGCCAGGTCGTCCTTTATCCTGATATGGCTGCTGGCGGCTGCGAGCGCGAGCTGCTGGTATGAGATTCTGGCCGAGACCACAGCTTCCAGGTCTTTGAATTTAATCGGCGGCGCCTTTTCCAGGCCGTGCAACTGTTCCAGTCGCTGGAAGGGGAGGTCTTTCAATCGCTGAAAGCTCTTGGGCAGGCTGCGCAGCAGGATACGGTCAGCTCGGGTCATCTCGCCGAACTGCTCGGCATGAGTCAGGCCGGCATTGGGAAAGTAGAGCAGCGCGTCTTTTTCCTCGGGGTCTTTTGCGATCCGGTATTCGCCGCTCAGGGTATCATCTACGAACTCGATTTCTATATCCTGGCCTACGCCCTCGATGTATCTGTAGCGCCAGATTTCGAAGGGGTAGGTCGAGGTAACGCCGCCCCCCTCCCAGTAAGGCCGGACGTACTGTCCGCCCGAAGGGTGCCTCTCTATCTCGTCGGGCGGCCCGTACTTGATATAGATACGGCCGCGGTCCGTGCGCCATCCCTTGACGCCTGATGAGAAATGATCGTTAGCATACTGGATGCGCCGGTAGTGTTCGGCGCGCGCCTCCTCGCCGCCGCGCCGCGCCCAGAACTGTTCGATAAAGTTGAGCCTCTCTTCCGGCGTGAAGAGCTTCTTGAATACCTCTTCCTCCTCGGGAGTTATGATATAGGCAACGTCTTCTTTAAGCCACTTCTCGAAGTCGCGCTCGGCGGGCTTTTCCCTGGCGAATGGGAGGAGGAGCGGAATGATAAGGGCCGGGACAAACAACCTATACATGGACGTTTTTAACCGCAGAGATTACAGAGCAGGCCGACCTCACCCCCGGCCCCTCTCCGCAGGCGGAGAGGGGCGCGCCCGCGCGCGCCCATGCTGCCCTCTACTCTCTGCCTGCTCTGCAGCGAATTATATCAGAAGAAGACCCTCAGGCCGAACTGGACCTGCCGCGACGAGCCGGCGTCGCCCCGTATCGTCCTCGTGCCGGAAACCCGGCCGAAAGCCCCGGTCCCAAGCAGCCTGCCGGGGTCGGCGAAGTTGGGATGGTTGAACAGATTGAAGAACTCGACCCGGAACTGGACCTTGAATGACTCGCTGATGCTCGGCGCGAATGTGTTCTTTACGATCGAGAAGTCGAAGTTGTTGAAGCCAGGTCCCTCGACCGTATTACGCCCGACGTTTCCGAACTCGCCCGTAGCCGGCCTGACAAAGGCCCCGGTGTTGAACCATCGTTCGACCGCTCGCTGGCCCACAGGCAGGGCCGGGTTGCCGACTAGGTTCGGACGATCGAAGCGCTGTCCGGTCAGTGTGTTGTCTCCAGAAATGCCTATGGTGAAGTGGTTGCCGGATTGAAATTGTGTAACGCCGTTTATGCTCCAGCCTTCGACCAGCTTCCGGACGAAGCTGCTCCCTCCGTTCCAACTGAAGGGGAGATCGTAGATATAGCTGACGACGAAGCGATGGCGCGCGTCGAAATCGGAAAGTCCCCGTTCGGCGCGCAGGTTGCGAACGTCCTGAATCGGAGCGAAGCCGCGTCTGGAGTTCCAGTCTATCGACTTGTTGAGGGTATAGTTTGTGTTCACGCTGAGGCCACGCAGCGCGCCGGTGTTGCTTGCTCTTCGGCTGAACTCCAGGCGCATCGAGTTGTAGTTGGAATTGGCGGTAGATTGAGCCTGGGTGATGGCGCCGAAGCCGAGGAAGGGGCGGCGCGCATCGACGTTGGCCAAAGTAGAGCTGCCGGGGATGAAAAATGCCTGGTTGATATTGACCGGTATCACCAGCCTGGTCCCCTTGCCGCCGAAATAACCGATCTTGAACGCCGTGTTCCGGTCAAGCTCGTACTGTATGTTGAGATTGTACTGGTGCGTGTAGGCGTTGGCGAACTCGGGATCAACTGCGCTCAACGAAGGGGTGCTCGGCGCCCTCGGATCATCCAGCCCGGTCGGGTTATCGAGCGTGACGCTGCGCCTGAAGGTCTGGCTGAAGGCGAAAGGAGGATTGGTTGCCAGAGGGGTCACGATGTTGATGATCGGCTGGTCGAAGAATATCCCGTAGCCTCCTCGGACGACCAGCTTCCCCCTTCCCGTGGTATCCCAGGCAAAGCCGATTCTTGGGCCGAAATTGTTGGCGTCGGTGTCGTAGGGGTCATCGACTCCGATAAGCCGTCGCGTGGCCAGATCGAAGCTGGTAAATTTGCCGGCCGCTTCGCTCGGCGCGGTGTTGGCCTCGTAGCGCAGGCCGAAGTTCAACGTCACCCTTTGGGTTAGCTTGTAGTCGTCCTGGATGAAGAAGTTGAAGGCTGTAGTAGTGGTATTGTTGTCGCGGTCGCCGAAGGCCCGAAAGTAAGTAACCGCCTGGCCCAGGAGAAAATCAACGATAGCGGCGCGCGGGTCGCCGGCCGGCAGCAGCCTCCTCGCTCTGGCGAAGGAACCATCGAATGTGAAGGTGCCGCCGACGTTGCGCAGGAAGCCGTTGTGTCCGAAACGACGAAACTCGACGCCCGCCCTTATCGCGTGCTTGCCTTTGGTATATGAAAAGATGTCGCTCCAGGTATGAGTGGTATCAGCACGCCCCTGCGGGAAAGCGGCGCTCACCCCGAATCTCATCGCGCCGACCACGTTGATATCAGGGAACTGTTCGACCGTCGGCCCGAAGCCGAACTCGCGCGGGCTGGCATTGAAATTGCCGAAAAAGCCTATCCTGATACGATTGAACCCGTATGTGAACTCGTTAACAGACGAGGGCCCGAAAACATGAGTCTCTCTGATCGACGCCAGTTGCCTTCTGGCGATTCGCGTGTCGCCGAAACCGGGGCCGATGTTCTGCTCCCTTATGCTGGTCGGCTCCTGTCGCCTGTCCTGCTGATGTATGTAAGTAATAGCCCAGGTGTCGCTCTGGCTCATCCTGTGGTCGGTCCTGACCGAAAACTCATCCTCGCCGCGCGGCCTGCTCCCGGTGCCGGCGAAGTTGAATACGCCGGGGGAATTGGGGGCCGGAAGCACCGAGAGGATCTTGCGGGATACCGGGCTCATCTGGCCCGATATGTCCAGAATAACGTTTCCCGACGCGTCCTTGAAAATACCGTTCCGTTCGTCGGACGTGGGAACGATGGCGCGCACGGTCTCGGACTCGCGCTGACGGCGCCCCTCGTAGTTGATGAAAAAGAAGTGCTGGTCCTTCCAGATCGGCCCGCCTAAGGTGAAGCCGAAGTTATTGCGCTTGAACGGGGCGATTTCGCGGCCCGTGGCCCGCTCGGAGGCCTCGCGCGACAGGTCGAAGAAGTTCCTTGCATCCAGAGCGTCGTTGCGCAGGAACTCGAAAAAGGTGCCGTGAAATTCATTGGTGCCCGACCTGGTGATGATGTTGACCACCGCCCCGCTCGAGCGGCCGTACTGCGCGTCGAAGAAATTGTTGTTGATCTTGTACTCCTGAATGGTATCGACGTTCGGCTGGAAGTTGATCTGGTTCTGGATCATATCGTTGAAGTTTACGCCGTCGAGCCGGAAATCGTTAGCGTCCTCGCGCGCCCCCGACGTTGTCAGGCCGAAGAACTGGCCCAGGAAAGCGTTGCTCGGCGGGACCACTGTCCCGGCAGCCAGCAGGCTCAGGTCGTTGAAGTTCCTGCCGTTCAATGGAATCTCGATGATCCTCCGCGTATCTATCACATCGCCGACGTTGGCGTTGGTGAGCTGTACCAGCGGGGCCTCTGCCTCGACCACCACCGTCTCGCTTATCTCGCCCGGCTCGAGAGTAAGATCGATCCGAATCGATTCCGCTACCCGAACCGTTACCTTTCGAGATACCGCCTTGAAGCCGGAGAGCTTAGCCGTAACCTCATACTCGCCCGCCGGCAGCAGCGTGAAGCTATAGCTGCCGTCCGATTCCGAAGCGGTAGTGCGGCTGTAGCCCGTGCCGATATTCTTAACCGTAACCTCAACCCCTGGAATGACAGCCGCAGTGGCATCTTTTATTACCCCTTTGATCTCACCATGCTGGGCAAAACCAGACTCAATTCTGCCCCAGAGCAAAACTAAAACGAGGAGTAAGAACAACCTTGTCTTATAGCCGCCCATAAAAGTCCTCCTCCCGATTCACCGGTGACAGGAATACTTTGACACCCTAAGGGCCAGTGAGGCTCATCTCGCACTCAAGCAATTGCCGTTCCAGTAAGCCGGCGTTTCGGCTCGAAGCTGTAAGTGCAAATTCTACTTAGGTTTACTCTGTATCTTCGGCGGCAGGCCCGCTGTGATCGATAAGCAGTATTCAAAAAAATGAATCCGGAGTCCAAAGAATTGGATGGCATAAAGAGAAGCTAGGAGCTAGAAGTTAGGAGCTAGGAGAGTGATCTCGATGAGGCTACAGAAGTGGTGGTGCGGCAATGGGTGCAGAAGCATTATTCTAGCTTCTAACTCCTAACTCCTGGCTCCTATTTGTTATCATTAAGCCGGGAGCGAGCGATATGCCGAGACCATCGGACAAGCTTAAACCTGGAGACCGGGCGCCGGACTTTGTTTTGCCCGACCACGCGGGACGCCAGCATCGTCTCTCGGAATATCTAGAGCGCGGCCCTCTGGCATTAATCTTCATTCGCGGCACCTGGTGACCGAACTGCCGCGCGCAGCTGGCTCAGTTGGAGTCGCAGGCTGAGGAGTTCCGCCGGCTCGGCGCCAGGCTTCTAATAGTGGCCGCGCAAAAGCGCGACGGAGTGCTCGGGGGAGGGAAATTCGCCGAGCGCAGCCGGTTTTCCTTTCCGCTGCTCTTTGATGAAGACCGGAAGGTTACGAAAGCATACGGCGTCTATCATCTGATTGGAAAAGACGCCTTCAACATCGCGCGCCCCTCCACCTTCATTATCAACCGCTCGGGAACGATAAGGTTCGTTCACGTTGCCTCCCATCAGAAAGAGCGTCCGAGTGCAGAGGAACTGATCGAAAAGCTAAAGGAGCACGGGGTCTGAAGCACGAAGTGAATTCGTTCGGGAGCCGGGCCCGCGCCGTGGTCTCTTTTCGGGAAGCGTTTCGCTTTTGGGTTAAGTTAGGGTTCATCAACTTCGGCGGCCCGACCGGGCAGATCGCCATGATGTACCGGGAGCTGGTGGAGAGGAGGCGCTGGGTTTCCGAACAGCGCTTCCTGCACGCCCTCAACTACTGTATGCTCCTGCCTGGCCCGGAGGCGCAGCAACTGGCAATTTACATCGGATGGCTGTTGCACGGCACCTGGGGCGGAATCGTCGCCGGGGCATTTTTCGTCATCCCATCGGTCTTCATCCTGCTGGCTCTCTCCTGGATTTACGTCGCTTACGGCAATGTCCTTTGGGTGGCGGCGCTCTTTTACGGCCTCAAGCCAGCGGTGGTTGCGATAGTCGGCGAGGCGGTGATACGAATCGGCCGGCGCGTGCTTAAGGACTGGACGCTGGTTATAGTTGCCGGCGCAGCCTTCATCGCTATCTATTTACTCACGCTCCCGTTCCCGGCGATCGTCCTTTCAGCCGGGCTGATCGGCCTTCTCGGCGGGCGCTTCTGGCCAGAGAGGTTCAGCACGATAAAGTGGGATGCCGGGGGAGGCTCTGCGGGCGAAGCGGGCAGCGTCATATCTGACGCACACTCTCCGGCGGCGCTCCAGAAAATTTCATTCGGACGATCTTTCAAAGTGCTTGCCGTCTGTCTCGCGCTCTGGTTTGCGCCGGTGGTCATGGTCGGGCTCTGGCGGGGGCCGCGCGATATCTTTTTCCAGGAGGGGCTTTTCTTCAGCAAGACAGCCATGGTCACTTTCGGCGGCGCCTATGCGGTGTTGGCCTATATAGCTCAGATGGCGGTCTACCACTACGGCTGGATCAAGCCGGGACAGATGCTTGATGGCCTGGGGCTGGCCGAGAGCACGCCCGGCCCGCTGATCATGGTGACGCAGTTTGTCGGCTTCCTGGCTGCCTATCAGCAGGCCGCGGGGCTCCCGCCCCTGACCGCCGGCATAATCGGGGCGCTCATCACTACCTGGGTAACATTCGTTCCGTCTTTTCTCTGGATATTCTTAGGCGCGCCGTTCATCGAGCGGATGCGCGGCAACGTCAAGCTCAGCTCCATGCTCTCGGCGATCACCGCGGCGGTCGTAGGGGTCATCCTCAACCTGGCCCTCTTCTTCGCCCAACATACCTTCTTCCCGAAAGAGGCCGGGCCCGACTGGTTCGCCGCATCGCTGGCGACGCTCCTGTTCCTCGGCATGCTGCGCTTTAAAATGGATATCCTGGCGGTGGTTGGCGTCGGCTCCCTGGCCGGGCTTATCTATCGCCTTGGTACGAGTATATAACCGCGTAGCGGAGGCAAGTCAGCTAAGCTCGAACATCCGGCGGAGAGCGGCTTCGGCCCTGACGCGCACCGGCTCGGGGACTTCGATCCTGTAGCGCATGAGCTGCAGGGAGTCGCGCACCTGGTCGAGGGTATTGACCTTCATGTAACGGCAGAGCTTGCACGACTTGTAAAACTTCTTGTCCGGGACCTCGAGGAAAAGCCGATCGGAGAGGCCGCATTCGGTAACGATCAGGAACTCGGTCGCCTCGCTCTGTTTAGCGTACTTGACCATCCCTTCAGTGCTCAGGACAGCATCGGCGAGGGCGATGACGTCCGACCGGCATTCCGGATGCACCAGCACCTTGGCTCCCGGCAGCGCCCGCCTGGTCGAAGCGATGCTTTCGGCCGTGATCTCGTGATGAACGTAGCAGTTGCCGTTCCAGGCGATGATGTTTTTATCGGTCTGCGACTGGACGTAGCGCGCCAGGTTCTCGTCGGGCACGAAGAGGATGTTTCGGCTGGCCAGAGAATTCACTACTTTGACTGCGTTCGAGGAGGTGCAGCAGGCGTCGGCCAGGGCCTTTACCTCGGCCGTAGTGTTGACGTAGCAGACGACGGCCAGGTCGGGATAGAGCGCGCGCAGCTCCTCGATCTTAGCCGCGAGCGCCTCGGCTTCAGCCGAATCAGCCAGGGAGCAGCCGGCGGCGAGGTTGGGGAGCAGCACGATTTTATCCGGGTTCAGGATCTTGGCGGTCTCGGCCATGAAGTGTACGCCGCAGAAGACGATCACCTCGGCCTCGGTGCGCGCCGCCTCCTGGCTGAGGCCCAGGGAATCGCCTATGAAGTCAGCCACCTCGAAGATCTCAGGCCTCTGATAGTTGTGCGCCAGCACAACCGCGTTTCTTTCAGCTTTAAGCAGGCGCACTTCGTCGATAAGGTGCGCGAGCCGCTGGCACTCCTCCTGTGTGTAGTACGAGTCGATGGGAGAGAGCTTGCAGCGAAGCTCCTCCGCCGATTGCAGGAGCGGCCTGGTCTCGACTTCGATCATCTGGTCCTCCCATTTCACGGGAAGCAGGGGACGATTAAAAATGCTCTTTCGTCTCCCTTTTCCCGTCTCCCGCTATTAAAATGCCGTCGTATTCCTCGGCGACGTTGAGGTCGAAGGGCTTATGTTCAGGGTTGCGCGCGAAGCCGCGGTAGATAGCGCTGCAGGCGTAACAAACAGCAACCTCGGGCAGCAGCCGGTAGAGCAGGTAGTCGGCGGCCACGCACGCCGAGAGCCCGGCTACCAGGGCCGGCAGGTCGAAGCCGAAAAGGATGTAACTCAGCAGCACGGCGGCGGCAACTATCGCCAGCCCGAGCTTGCGATTGAAGTCCTTCTGTATATATAAACGGTCGCTCCCGCATAGGGCGCAGCGATCGACGATGCGCAGGTCCTTCATAGCAGCCGAGAACTTCAGCTCGAGCCTGGCCCCGCAGGCGCGGCAGCGGGTGTCGCTGTCAAGCTCGATCTCGTTTTCCCCCGAACAGCTCGGACAAAGGTAAGCGATCCTGGCTCTCATACCGGAACAGCAGTGCGCGCGAAGAGATATGTGGCTATAAGTTCTCCTATCAGGACCAGAATCACAGCCACGTAAAGCAACCCGGTGGCCGACATGGTGGCCCGCATCTTCACCGTCTTCCAGACGAGCAGGGAAAGCACCAGCGGGCCAGCCAGGCCGGCCAGCGCGCGCGTCCAGAAGAAAGTCCCGTGATAAAAAGGGTCGATAAGCTCTGCTACGGCTTCGCGCTCAACCACAAACAAGTAGTATAGCAAAGTGGTAACGAGCAGGGAAATACGGGCTAAGACCGCGCCGCCGAAGAGCAGGCTGAGCCGCTTCAAATGCGCGATCGAGAGGCTGGGGTCAACAAGATACCAGTGCCCGAGGATCATGGCCAGGCTGACCGAGCCGAGCAGCAGGGCCGATGCGAGCGAGGCGAGCGCTGCGAGCAGGCTGTGGAAATCGGGCGCGACCAGGAAGGCAAACGAAAGCAAAAGCACGCCGCTCCCAGCCGCCGCATATAAAAGCACCCGCGCTGTCCTCTGCCGGTCGAGCGAAACGGCTAAATTGTAAGCCAGCACCAGTACCGCCAGGAGTATGAACAGCAACCAGTAGACGTCGCGCGAGAGGAAAAGCGCGCCGGAGAAAACGCTCCCGGCGACCGCGCCGGCTGCCAGCGCCAGGCCGGCGAAGGCTATCAGGCTGTTGAAGCGAAAAAAGCTCCCGCCGACTTGCGGGCTGATGAAGAGCAGGCCAAACATGATGCCGGCCGCCAGACGAATCGAAAACATGAAAAAAGGGCCAACCAGGCTCATGGTCTAATCGTGCATCAAGCGAGGCGAAAAGACCAGGGGAAAAAGAAGGAGCCAGGAAGAGGAGCTAGAAGCTAGGAGCTAGAAGCTAGAATATTAATCTCGATAAAGCTACGGGCCTGTTGTGTAGCAAAAAGGTGAAGAGCAGATTTACCCCATCTTTCGCCTCTAGTGTCTGCCGATACATGCATGGCTTTATTCTAGCTCCTAACTCCTAGCTTCTAACTCCCGTAGTAAGCGGCACGCCGCAGATTTCTTCCAGTATGCTCGCGGGGGCCTTCTCGGCCAGCGCCAGGGCGCCGCGCGGTACGATGAAAGTCTGCTCGAGCGCGTACCGGCCGGAAAGCACGGCGTGGCTGACCATGTCGGTAAAAACAAGCCAGCTCGAATTTGGGGGAAACTCCAGCCTGAACTTGGGACAGGTCTCCTGGAACCGACGGTTCTCTTTCAGGAAATTGTGAAACCTGAGCATGAAGGCATCGTAGGGAGAGCGGGCGGCGGAATGAAATCCGGCGGAACGGGCCAGCCCGGCCAGGACGCGGCGCAGGGGCGACGAGCGCGGCCGGGCAATTTCAAATAATCCCGCCTGGCGCGCATAGCGGCGGGCCAGGGCCTCGAAGTTGTCCGAGATCAGCCAGACCCGCGGCTGCTCGGGATTGATATTGGAGAAGAAACGCAGGATTCTCGCCCCGTTCGTCGGCCGGCTCGGGAAGGCATCGACGTGCAGCAGGTCGTTGCGCGAGCGGAGCGATAGCTTTCTCCCCTCCTCCTGCTGCGGCCGAAAGCTGGTGAAATCGAGCCGCCAGCTTTGCGCATAGCGGGGGAGAAGCTCGGATAAGAGCCGCGCTGCCTTCTGGCAATAGCCCTTCATTATGTGGCGCAACCTCTCTCTGTCGCTCCACCCGGCAGCTCCGGTCACGACATCCCGATAGGGACGGTATGCGATGTTCTTGTGATAAGAGGCGTCGCTCTGCTGCTGGCTCAAGAGAAAATTGCGGTCCTCGGCAGATAGCTCGATGGGGGTCTGCGGAAAAAATAAGATATTTCCCTCCTCGAGCTGCTCGTAATGCCGGCGGCTCAACTCGCGGCCTGTGTCGGCAACAGCTATCAATTCCATATTTGGCTTTTAATTTACCACAGGGCGCGCAGAGAGCACATAGATTCTTTAATGCCCTCTGCGTCCTCTGCGGTGAAAAAAATTCTAAATTCCGCTATCGAAACGTGGTAGATTATGGTTTTCGTGGAGGAAATATGAGAGGAGTCTCGAAGTCACCGCGCCGGACCGCGCGAGTCAGCCGCTACGCGGCCATCGTTTTTATCCTGGCGTTTGTCTTCGCCGAAATTGTCGCCAACGCCGAGACCCATCGTTTTGTGCCCAAGGTCGGCTATCCGACTTTCGCCAAGCGAGAGCCGGTGCTGCGCATCAAGCCGGGCGACATCGTCGAGACCAGTACCCTCTGGGGGAAATTTTACGAAAAGGAAGGGGGCGCATGGCCGGGGGAGGTCGGGCCGTTTTATATCGAGGGGGCGACGCCCGAGGACACGCTGGTGGTCAAGGTGCTGAAGCTGAGGCCGAACCGCGAGCGGGCCGTTTCACTGCATATTCCGAACTTCAGCGCCCTGGCCTCGGACCATCGCACTCCCGTGCTCAACGACCCGATACCGGCGCGCCGATTTATCTGGAGGCTCGACCTCGAGCGCAACGTCGGCATCCTGGACCTCCCCGGCAGCCGGATGAAGCGGATAGAGGTGGAACTCAAGCCGATGCTCGGCCGCGTGGCCACGGCTCCGGCCGGTGAGCAGTCCTGGCCCGGCATCTGGCCCGGCGAGTTCGGCGGCAACATGGATGCCTCGGATGTGCGCCAGGGGATTACGGTCTATTTGCCCATATTCCATGAGGGAGCGCTCTTTTATTTCGGCGATGGGCATGCGCTTCAGGGGGACGGCGAGGTCTCGGGCACCGGGCTGGAGACTTCGATGGATGTGACCTTTCAGTTCGATCTGATAAAGAACAAAAAGATAGCCTGGCCCAGGCTCGAGGACGATGAGTTCATAATGGTGGCCGGCAGCGTCCGCCCGCTGCAGGACGCCCTGCGCATCGCCTACGTCGAGCTGATCAAATGGCTGACGGAAGAGTACGGGTTCGACAAGTGGGAGGCGTATCAGTTAGCATCGCAGCTCGGCGTGGTGCGAGTGGCCAACGTGGTCGATCCCAACTACACGGTCGTGGCCAAGTTCCCGAAAAAATACCTGCCGAGATAAAGGCGCAGCGCCTTTCGAATGCGTTCCGAATCGCGCCGAAGGGCTCGGGCTTATTATTCCTTCCGGCGTTTCATTAATTTACGGCTGGCTATCGCGTCCGTTGCTCGTTGACCTTTAGCGATGGGGCGCCGTGGAGTTCGAAGCTCACAAATGTTTCCCTGCCCGACTCGACCGCAACCTCCCTTTCCCGAACCCCCAGGTATTCGTGCCAGAGCTTGAGCCGATAAGTGCCGGCCGGCACCCGCTCGAGTCGGAAATAGCCGCTGCGGTCGGTGGCGGCGTAATATGGGTGCTCGGCAACCACTATGTATGCTTCCATCCAGGTGTGTCCGACGTCGCACTTGAGCCGCATGATGCCGTGTCGCTCGAGCCGCCTGGGAGTGATTTGCCCCTGCACCAGCTGGACCAAATTGAAAACCGTCTCCTGGCCGATATAGGCATGGACGTTGTGCAGTATCGGGTCGCTGTTAACTATCTCCAGCGTCGAGCCGAGCGGAACGATCTGAAGATGCGGCACGAACTCGCACTTGACCTGATCGAGCGCCGGGTTGCTCTCGGGCAACTCGAGCTTCGCCCCCAGCATTATATCGGTCAACCAGATGACGGCGTTCCGCACGCCGCCGTCTGCGGCGAGCAGCAGCTTCTGCTGCGGCTTCGGTTCGCCGCCGCAGGCCTCCCGATGTTTTGTTATCGGACGCGGGGGAATGTTGGGTGGAATGCCGATGAACCTGACGCGGCCGGCAATCGTCCCGCCTTGGAATTTCTCGAGCGGCCGGTATTCGACCGTCATTCTCTCCGGCTGCGGCGGGGGAACGCCCTCTTCCTGCCGCGCGCAGGCGATGAGCGATAGGGCCAGGGCTAAGACAACGGGAAACGGAAAACGTGAGACGGCAGGGGTAAGAAAATTCTTCTCCCGTTTCACCTTGCCCGTCTCACGAAATGAAGGGCTGACGGCTGATAGCTGATCAGCTTCAATTTCCCGGCTCGGGACGGCCGTTGCCCCGGTCCAGCGACAGGACGTAAGCCCGCAGCGCCTCGATCTGCCTGCGCGCGTCGCCGCCCAGGAGATTGGGATAAAAGCTCTGCCCATCGGGGAAGAAGGTCGGCATGCGCGTTCCGGGCTGTATCCTCTGCGGGTCCAGCAGCCAGTCGTCGATCCAGTCCGGACGCAATCGCTCGCGCGCCATCGCCAGGTCGGGCGCCAGGTCGGCCGGCGTCTTGCCCGCAGCCAGCGCCGCCTGGACCGATTGGTGACATTGCGCGCACTGCAGGTTGTTGAACAGCGTGCGCCCGACGGCAATCATGTTCGGATCGAACCGGTACTGGTAGTCCTGGAACGGGAAGTCGACCTTGTCGAGCAGGGCGAAATAGCGCACCAGCTTGTTGATCTCCTGGTCCTTCAGGCCGAAGGTCGGCATGCGCACCCGGAGCCAGGGCCGGATGGTGCTCGGGCTCTTGATGAATTGGAACAGCCACTCGGGTTTCACCTTGGCCCCTTCGCCCGAAGCGCCGGCGCCGGTCAGCGGGGGAGGATGGAAGCCAGGATCGGCTATGGTCTTGCGGATATCGCCGCCCGCGCCGTCGATCACGTGACACCCCTGGCAGTTGTAGCGGCGTATCACGCGCCGCCCCTCTTCGATATATGCCTCGCGCGCGTCGAGCTGCCGCGTGATCTCGGGCGCTACTCTCTCCTTGGTAAAAGAGAGTATGGCCGTGACCAGCGCTCTGATCTCGTCGTCGGTGAATTGGAAATCCGGCATCTTGAGCTTTTCTTCCGGACGCTTCACCTTGCCGATGTCGAAGATGCGCGGATCCTTCAGTTTCTGATAGAACCAGTCGTGTCGCGTGTGTTCGATCTTGACGAAGCCGAAGTCGAGCTGATGGATGTTCTTAGAGCCCTCCTCGGTGAGTTCGACTCCGATCGGCTGGGCCTTCTCGAAGCCTTTGATATCGTGACAGGCGTAGCAGCCGTAGCGCGCTATGGCCCGCTCTCCGACGAAGACCTGCTTGTCCTCGAAGTTCATTCCCGAGAGGCGCTGCCTGGCCTCCTGATCGGTCATGGTCACCTTCAGGTAGTCGAGCGCCACCTGGTCGAGTGCCTCGCGCTCGAGCGCCGGCACGGGCTTCTGCTCGAACTCTCGGTCGCGCAGGCCCATGAGATAGGCGGTGATGTCGCGCGCCTCCTGGTCCGACAGGCGCAGGTTGGGCATGAAGGTTTCGGGGAAGTAGTGCTTGGGGTCTTTCAGCCAGTGATATAGCCAGACCGGGTTGGTCTTGCTGCCGGTCTTGGCCAGGTTGGGGCCGAAGGAGCGGTGGTCGGTGATGTCGAGCTTCTCGTTCGGATCGACGGCGTGGCAGGCCATGCAGCCTATGTTCTTGAACAGATCCTCTCCCCGCTTCGCATTCCCGCCGACGTCCATCCTCGGGTATTTGATCGGCTCGGAGGCCTTGAACAGATAGGTAACGATGCCGTGCGCCTCGACGTTGCTGCGCGCGAGCGATTCGGGGTCGCTGGTGTTGGTCAGGTCGAAGAACTTGGGCATGCGCGTCGGCCTGAAGCCCTTCGGGTCCTTGATCCATTTAAACGTCCATTCGGGCTCGAGCTTCGACGAGAGATGGAGCAGGCTCGGTCCGACCTTGCGCAAATCCTCGAAGCCGCGCGTCTTGTGGCAGCCGAAGCAGCCGGCCCGCTCGAAAAGCAGCAGGCCTTTGTTCAACTCGTCGGCCTGCGGGATCGTGGTCTGGCTGCTGTGACACTTGAAGCAAGATGCCTGGGTATAAGCGCTGGGGAACATCGGGAAGTCCCAGTGTTTGAAGGGATGCCAGTCGTATTCTTCCTCCCACTTCTTGCGCTGTTCCTGGTTGCGCGGGGTATGGACCGCGGTGTAGAAGCTGGTGCCGCGGTCGCGCCCCTGATGGCAGACCGTGCAGCCGAAGCGCTCCATCGGGTGCTTGGACTTGCTGTCAACGAAGAGGTCGAGCCGCGGGTGGCTTTTGAAGGGTTGAGGGAATTCATCGTAGCCTTTCTGATCGATAGGAACGTGGCAGGTCATGCAGCGGTCGACGCGGGGCACCAGCATGAAGTTCAGGTCGTTGTAGACCTCCTGAAGCACCACCTGCTGGACCTTGATCGAAGGGTTCATGAAGTCGAGCAGGGGGGCGTTGCGGAAATAAACGTTAACGAAGCTCGGCTCGATGCGCTCCAGCTTGTTGCTCAGCCGATCGACGGTCTCGGTGAGCCGCGCCATCTCCTTATCGATTTCCGCGATGTTGCCCGCGGCGCGGTCGATGCGTTCCTGTATAGCGGCCTGCTTTGCCTCCAGCGCGCGCAGCTCGCGCTCGCGCTCGTCCTGCTCGCGCTGGCGCTGCTCGAGCCGGCGCCGCGCCCTTTCGGCAGCCTCGTTTTTGCCCGACGCTGCCAGGATCTCGTATTCATAGCGGGCGGCGCTGAAGCGCGACTTGGCGAACTGGAATTCCTGGTTGGCCTTGTAAAGCTCGCCGCGCAGGGCATCAAGCTCGGCCTGTGCGGCCTCCAGCTCCCTGCGTTGCTGTGCGCGGCGCGCCTCGGCCGCAGCGCGCTGCCTGCGCAGCTCCTCCATACGCTGGCGATCGATTTCGCCCCGCGCCTTCCTCATCTCCTTGATGGTCTTATCGTAGTCTATCTGATAGAACTTCCGCTGCCAGCGCTTCCATTCGCGGGCGTAGTCGTCGATGATCATCCAGATCACGCCGGCGGCCATGGCTATGCTGGCGATGGCGAAAATCAAATGCAGCTTGTTGACGTCGCGCGCCCGTTCCTCAGGCATCTTTGACCTCGACGGAGAAGCCAGGAGCAAGAGCAAAATGAGCAAGAGGGAGAGCGAGAGCAAGAGGGACCCTCTCGCTCTCGCTCATTGCTCTTGCTCATTGCTCTCGCTCAGTATTCTGACTCCTGGCTTCTTAGATGTTGAAAAAGTACTCCGGTATCGCCACGATGTACTTCAGGTTGATCGTCCAGCGCAGGAACATCTTTATCGGCAAGCTGAGCATGCTCAGGAGCAGGAACATCATCAGGTGATAGCGCAGCGGCCCCAGGTTGCTGTAAAAACGATTAAAAGGGCGAAGCTTCATCGCCGCGAGCGGCGGGATTACCGTATAGTAAGCTAATACCAGCAAGATGCCGAAGATCTCGCGCAACAGGATATTGTCGGGCAGCGCCGTGCCGAGCAGCCTCACCCATATATACTCGGAGAGGTTGACGTTGACCATCGGCACGACTTTGTTGACGTCCCAGAACTCGTAGGGGCCGAAGAAATTCCAGTTGGGGCCGCGCAGGAATGTGCCGATTAAAATAAGAAGCACCCAGAGCACGACGAAGCCGAATAGAAAAACGGTTATCTCCCACTTTCTCTCTTGAAAGGTGAAATAACCTGCGCCGCGCGGGTTGCGGTCTATGTAAGGGATAGCCATCAGCCCGATGATGATCAGGGTCGGCAGCACCACTCCCGCAATCCAGGGATCGAAGTAGACCAGCATCTCCTGAAGTCCGACGAAGTACCAGGGCGCCTTCATCACCGGAGGCGAGAAGGTGGGATTGGCCGGCTCTTCGAGAGGAGCCGGCACCAGCACCGACCAGATGATCAGGAAAACTCCGAGCACGACCGTCGAGATGAACTCGACGTAAACCAGATCGGGCCAGACCAGGACCTTTTCCGGGATCTCGCGCTCCTTGGGCGGGCGGCCGGCCGCTGCCCGGGCGTCGTTCTCAAAAGCCTCCTTCAAGCTGAACCACATAAAGAAGGGAACCAGAAAGAGCAGCCCCAATATCGGAAGATTGTCGGGAGCCGTGGCGTTGACGCGGAAATTATCGTCGAGCAGGCTTAATGCTATCAACAGGGCCAGGGCAGCGAAGATAATCAGGCCCCCTTGCCGCGTCCAGATCTTTTTAATCCGGAGCGATACAAAAAAGAGCACCACGGCCAGGGGGAAGAGGATGCGCGGGTCTGAGACCCAGTTGATGAAGCCCTTGATCGCCTCGATCATAGCTCGGCTCCTGCTCGCAAATCGTAAATGGTGAATCGAAGGGAAATTCCATTCACGATTCACGGTTTACGATTTGTGATCATAGCGGGCCGGAGATGCCGCCGTCCTTGCGCACGCGCCAGAAGTGCACGGCCATCAAGGTGCCCGCGACGATCGGAATGCCGACGCAGTGCAGCACGTAGAAGCGGAGCAGCGCGCCGGCCCCGAGCGTGCGGCCGCCCCAGAGCACGAAGCGCGCGTCGTCGCCCGCGTGCACCAGCTGAATGTCGCCTATGGCCAGCAGGCTCGAGCCGGGGCCCTCGTAGCCGACAAAAGGAGTGGCGCGCGCCATGTTGCCGCCCACGGTGATGGCCCACATGGCAAGCTGGTCCCAGGGGAGAAGATAACCCGTGAAGCTGAGCAGCAGAGTCAAGACCAGGAGCATCACGCCGACCGTCCAGTTGAACTCGCGCGGCGGCTTGTAAGAGCCGGTCATGAAAACGCGGAACATGTGCAGCCAGACCGTGATCACCATGAGGTGCGCCGCCCAGCGGTGCATCTCGCGCATAATGCCAAGCGCAACCTGCTCGCGAAGATCTATTATGTCCGGATACGCATATTCGATCGTCGGGCGATAGTAGAACATCAAGAGCAGCCCGGTCACCGTGAGCACCAGAAATAAGAAGAAAGAGATGCCGCCCATGCACCAGGTATAGCGCAGGCGCACCCCCGATGAGCGCACCTTTACCGGATGCAGGTGCAGGAAGACGTTGCCCAAAACCGCCAGGGCGCGCTTGCGATCGGTGGTCGGAATGCCGACGCGAAAGACCGAACGCCAGATCTGCGATCTGGAGACGTAATCTTGAAGCTCTTTGACTCGTTCCTTGGTGGCCTTGATCATCTTTATATCGTCCCTGTTTTGTTAGAGCGAACACAGCGGTTCGCCCCGGCTCTCGCCACGCTTCGGCCGGCCGGGGTGCGCCGGGCAGGTGTTCTTCGTTTTGCGCGGCCTTGCCTGGTTAGGCATAAGGCAGGAAAGACCCGGGATCATCCCACTCGCCGCGCTCGTATTGGTATTTGCGGCCCTTGTCGACCAGGATCTGCCCGTCGTCGGCCAGGGCGATGTGAAAACGCTCGAGCGGCCTCGGCGCCGGCCCCTCGAAGTTGATCCCGATCCTGCCGCTGCCGCCCACGGCGTAAAAGCCGCTGCCGTGACATGGGCACTTGAATTTACCCTCGGCCGGGAAAAGATTGGGGGTGCAGCCCAGGTGCGTGCATTCCGCGGAGAGGGCAAAGAAACCCTCGGGCGTGCGCACTATCCAGACACGGAATCTGTCCTTCCAGCGCTCGTCGATGCCTACCGAATACTCGCCGGGCAGGCCGGCCTTGAAGGTGGTCGGCGGCTCGAAGAGAACGTTCGGGAACATGAAACGACCGAGGCTGGTGAGGGCCGTGAGGACCGCGGCGCTAAAGCTGGCCCAGGCTACCGTCAGCCAGGGAATGAAGGAGCGCCGCGTGATCTTTGCCGGCTCGGGCTTCTTGGCTTCTGTAGGCCTGGCTTCGACCTGCTGTTTTTGTTCGCTCATCTTTTAGCCTGCAGCCGAAAGTGAATTTCTAAATAAAGCCTTTAATTCTACAACATCGCGCGAATATGTCAAGCTGGCAAGAGCAATTCGGTGCGCCAACTGGAACTTGGTAAAGATTCGGGTTGGCCTGCCAATGGTCTTGCCCCGAAGGGGCAGTGGAAATTGGCCGGC
>FWPU01005536.1_pt1 | contig 27108 bp, 28 predicted proteins | sample 2228361 | NCBI WGS metagenome assembly FWPU01 (sample SAMEA103939777, study PRJEB20133) | metagenome
GTTCTTTCAAATATAAATATTTAATAATTTCAAAAGATCGTACAAACAATTATTACATCGAATTATCTGAAAATGATTCACAGGAAAAAATTTTATCTTTAGATAAAAAATTCAAATCCACCCTTGACAAAGAATATGGTACTACAATGTGGAAACACAATGAAAAAACAAAAATAATTAAGGTTACTAATATCCTGGTTAAGATTGAAAAGGAAAAACAATCTATCCTATCTAAAATTAAAAATAAATGGATCCAAAGCTTTGAATTTGGCTTTATAGAATTCATTACTAATGAAACCCAGGAAAGAATGACCTTCCAAACTTTGCGACCACAGAATTTAGAACCCTGCGAGCTGGAAATAATAAAACAAGGTATGGAATTTTTAGAAATTTCAGGTAAAAAGATAGAAGCTGTAAAAACAAAAATTACACTCCCTGGATTCCTTTCAAAATTCTGGGCTGCAAATTACTGGTTCAGAAAGAATGATGGCATACTATTGAAATTTGTCGGAAAAACAGAACTAAATGGACCGGAGGTTATAACAATTCTTGAAGAGGAAATTAAAAATTTATGAAACTATAGTTTTCATCTCACTTTAAAAATAAAATTAACTGAAAGAAATGCAGGCTCGAAGGTAGAAATCCGTTGCAATCCACGTGTTTTATTGGGGTATATCCAATATATTCCTCAATTCAGAAAATCCATAAAATTGATAATTTCTTCCCCAAAAAATAGACATTTATTTTTTTGTAAATTATAATGAATTATTCTTTAACAATCTGGAAGAGGGGGGAAGGAGATGAGAACGCTCATTATTTATTTTTCACTCGAAGGCCATTCAGAAAGGATTGCAAATATAATTAAAGATGAGTTTAATGCTGATATTGAAAAGGTTGCTTTAAAAAAACCACTGCCAAAGGGTTTTTTAAAGTATCTTGTCGGCGTTATGATGACGGTTTTAGGTAAAAAACCAGAGATATTTCCCTTAAAGAATAATCCTGAAAATTATGATTTAATAATTTTTTGCTCGCCAATCTGGGCATCAAATGTTGCTGCTCCACTTAATACAGTGGTTTCTGATTACAGAATTGAAAATAAGAAGATAGGGATTTTTTGTAGTTCGGGTGGAATTGAACATAACACCCTATCAAAATTTAAGTCAAAACTTCCCAGTACAAATAAAATAATTGTGGAAAAGATTTTTTTTGAAAAAGAACTTGAGGGAGAGAGGGGGATTCAAAGGGTAAAAAATTTGTTGAAGGATATTAAATAAAATAATCTGGAGGAAAAATGGGAGAACTAATTGATAAAGAAAAAGAAAAGGCTTTACAGATAGCAATTTCACAGATAGAAAAGCAGTTTGGCAAGGGTGCAATAATGAAGCTTGGTGAAAAACCAAGTGGTGAGGGGATCCCTGTTATTTCTACCGGCGCATTAACCCTTGATCTTGCTCTGGGTATAGGTGGTATTCCATATGGGAGAATTACTGAAATCTATGGACCTGAAGCCTCTGGAAAAACTACACTTGCACTTTCAATTATTGCTGAAGCTCAAAAGAAGGGAAATATATGTGCATTCATAGATGCTGAGCACGCACTGGATCCTATCTATGCCCAGAAACTTGGAATAAACATAAAAGAGCTTTATATTTCCCAGCCTGATACCGGGGAGCAGGCCCTCGAGATTGTAGAAAGTCTTGTAAGAAGTGGAGCTGTTGATTTAATAGTGGTGGATTCCGTAGCAGCCCTTGTTCCAAAAGCTGAAATCGATGGGAATATGGGCGATGCAGTAATGGGAATGCAGGCTCGACTTATGTCACAGGCTCTAAGGAAGCTTACAGCTCTGATTAATAAATCAAACACCGCTGTAATATTTATAAATCAGATAAGGATGAAGATTGGAGTAATGTTCGGGAATCCTGAGACAACGACGGGAGGAATGGCTTTAAAATTTTATTCCTCTGTGAGAATAGAAGTAAGAAAAGGAGAGGCTCTTAAAAGAGGTGAAGAAAATTATGGACACAGGGTCAGAGCAAAGGTGGTAAAAAATAAGCTTGCGGCTCCTTTTAAGCTAGCAGAGTTTGATATAATTTTTGGCAAGGGAATATCAAAAAGTGGCTGTCTTGTCGATGCAGCAATAAGCTGTAATGTGCTTCAGAGAAAAGGCACCTGGTACTTTCTTGGTGATGATAGAATTTCTCAGGGGAGAGAAAATCTTGTAAAAGAACTGGAAAGTAAACCAGAACTTATTATGAAAATAGAAGGACTTGTTAAGAAAAAATTTAGTGAAAACCCGGATATTACAACTTTTGGAGCTGGAGAATCTGAAACCATTTAATAGGATAATTTAAAAAATTGATTAAAAGTAATTTACTGCCAATCTTTTTTTAACATAGTTTACCCGGGTTTTACTTTTATTTAGCAAGAGTTTTTTACCACCAGATAAGAGCAAAAATTCTTGCGGAAAAAGCGCCCTAATTTAAGAGGAGGGCAGATAAATTTTAAGTTAATTCTTTGATTAGTTAAAGTTAAAATTTTTACAAAAGGTATTTGAATAAAAAGAGGTGCTTTATGAAAATTGAGTCCTTTTTTTTAGAAAATGGTGGAATTTCATCAGTAAAAGGTTTTAGAGTAAATGGGATTGCTTGTGGTTTAAAGGAACTTAGTTTTAAGGATCTGGGGATAATTTATTCAGAAACACTATGTGATGTTGCAGCTCTGTTCACAAATAATAAGATCAAATCCGCACATATAATTGTAGATGCTGAAAGGTTGGATAATAAAATTCATGCTATTGTTGTAAACAGTGGAAATGCTAATTGCTTGACTGGTGAGATAGGCATAAAGAATGCAAAAGAAATGCTACAGGCTGTAGAAAAAAGTCTAAATTTACCTGAAGATTCTGTGCTTGTAGCCTCAACCGGCGTAATCGGGAAATTTTTGAATATGGATGTGGTGTTGTATGGCATTGAGAAACTCTGTAGAATCATTAGAATGGAAAGTGATGAAAAAAATTTCTCACATGCAATAATGACCACTGACAGAAAGATTAAAACTGCAGCTGTAGAATTTGAAATTAACGGAAAAAAAATAAGAATCGGGGGAGCAGTAAAGGGTGCTGGTATGATAAAACCAGCACTTTCTGAATTTCACGCTACAATGCTCGCTTTTATAGTAACAGATGCTAAAATAGAAAAGAAGGCTTTAAAAGAGGCTTTGATTGAAGCTACGGAGCTTTCTTTTAACAGAATATGTGTTGACAACGATACCAGCACCAATGATAGCGTTTTCTTATTATCAAATTCCATGGCAGAAAATCCCAAGATTTTTCTTGGTACGGAAGCTTATGAGATTTTTAAATCACACCTCGTTAATCTGTGTCAATTTCTTGCCAGAATGATAGTAAAAGATGGTGAGGGAGCAACGAAGATAGTCAAGATTGTTGTGGAAAATGCGCTTACTGAAACAGATGCATATAAAATGGCAAGAGCGATCGGAGAATCTTATCTTGTTAAAACTGCCATTTTTGGACAGAGCCCCAACTGGGGAAGAATACTTGCTGCTATTGGTTATTCAGGTGGGAAGTTTGATTTAAAGAGGCTTAAGCTTTATTTTAATGATTTACTGATTTTTTCTGATGGTGAAGTAGTGCCTGAAAATGAAAGTAAAGCTGGTAATGAAATGATATCAAATGAGATGACAATAAGGGTTGATATAAACCTCGGAAGAAAGAATTACTTTATATGGACAAGCGATCTTAGCTGTGATTACGTAAAAATAAATGCAAGTTATCTAAGTTAGAAATGGCTTCTTAAAAACCACTCAAACCTCTAAAAAGAAAATCTGGGTAACGATGTGTAAGGTTTTACCGGGTTTTGTATCAGAAATCCTTCTCCACCGAGATATTTGACAGGTTTCCCTTCTATGTAAAAATAAACTCCTTTTATCCCTTCAAACTGGCAGGTTGTATAAACAATCTGATATATCTGGATATTATAGCCAGAAACCCCATAGGAATTATAATTAAATTCCTCGTTGAAATCTATATGAGCAAAAGAATCTTTTAACCAGACATTTTTTACCTTAGTGTTAATGGGAATAAGATTTAGATATTCTTCTTCCCTGAAATTAATAAGAGATATGATTGTATCTTTTAAGGGCGTATCACTCTTTAAGATTTCTCTTTCCACTGGAACAAGAGAGATAAACTTATCACCCATCTTTGCAAGATAGAGTTTTACTTTAATTTTCTTTACCTCACCTGAAATAATGGAAGAAGCTGAATTGCTGGCTGAAATGTTTTGTTTTGAAATTCCAAAAGAAGAGACTGAGGATTTCACAATGTTCCTAAAGTTAAAACCTGTGATTTTTTTTAGGTCAATCTTGCTATAAAATAGATATAACACAGGCAGAGCCAGGGTTATTATCCAGAGTATAGGGACCAACTTGCTTTTTTTTCTCTTTGTTCTTTTTTTCATAAATTAACTTGAGATTTCTTCCTCTTTTTTAATTAAAAGCTTAAACAACTCCTCGTTTGTTTTAACGTTCTTTATCTCTTCAGAAATATTTGTCTTTTCATATATCTCTGCAATAATTCTTAATATTTCAAGCTGCTCATGTGGGCTATAATCTGCAGAAGTTATCGCAGAAAAGAATAAGTGAGAAGGTTTCCTATCATATGCTTCAAATTCCTTTCCCTGAGGGTAATAAATCACACATACGTGCATCCCACTAACTTTTGGACTCCTACCATGAGGAACAGCAAGCCCCTTCCCAAGGCCCGTCGACCCTTTTTTTTCCCTTTCAATTAAAGCTTTGTAAACCTCTTTTTTATCTTCAAGGTTATGCTCAGAGGTAAGAAAATCTGCAATCTCACCTAAAATCTCCTCTTTGTTTTTCTCTCCATTACTGATTATTTTTACATACTCTGGTTTTAAAAAGTCTATTAATCTCATGCCTTCCCTCCATAGAAAAAAACGGCTAATAGAACTTTTTTAGATTTGGAAGTTCTACTATATGATAAAAATAATAAAAGAATATTGTAAATTATAAATCAAAAAAAATCAAAACACAAGTTTTTTCTATTTAATTTGTAATAAATAAAAAAATCTGTTAAAATTAAAAAAGGATATTTAAAATGGATGAAGAAGAAAGAATTTCTTTAATCAGAAGGGGAAATGAGCTTTTCAATAAAAAGGATTATAAAAATGCACTGAAAATCTTTCTTGCCACAAACTACAAGGATGGAATAATCAGGGTAGCTGATTATCTTTACTTTGACAAGGGAGAAAGAATTTCTGCTATAAAGCTTTATAAAAAAGCTGGACACCAGAAGCTCATTGATGACTTTGCAGAGAAGGCGGCCTGTGTTATAAGAATGATGATGGAGGAAGATAAATTACAGGAAAAAGTAATAAAAGAAATTAGAGAGGCTTTTGTTGAAGAAAAACCCATTGTAATTCATGAAAAAGATATAAAAAATATCAACGAAACCGAAAATAACAAAACTAAAGGGGAAGAAAGAAAATGATTTTAATGAAAGGAGATGAAGTAGCAGAAAAGATAATCTCAGAGGTAAAAGAAAAGATTGGGGCAAAAAAGCTTAAATTAAAGTTAACAGCCATAATCGTGGGAAATGATGAGGCGTCAAAAATTTATGTTTCATCCAAGAAAAAGGATTGTGAAAAATGCGGGATCGAATCAGAAATAATCCATCTTCCTAAGGATACCGAGGAAAATAAAATTCTGGAAATCATTGCAAAACTCAATGACGATAAAAATGTAACCGGAATTCTCTGTCAATTACCCCTACCCAATACTATAAATGAAGAAAAGATAATTGAGGCGATATCGCCAGATAAAGACGTTGATTGTTTTCATCCATACAATATTGGCAAACTATTTACGGGCACCCCTGTTGTTGAACCCTGTACACCGGCAGGCATTATAAGGCTTTTAGGTTACTATGGCATTGAGATTGAAGGCAGGCGAGCTGTTGTTGTGGGGAGAAGCAATATTGTTGGTAAACCCGTCTCATTAATGCTTCTTCAAAAGAATGCTACGGTTACAATCTGTCATTCAAGAACAAAGGAAATTTCTGAAATTACAAAACAGGCAGATATTCTTGTAGTTGCTGTGGGTAAGCCGCATTTTCTGAAAGCTGAAATGGTTAAAGAGGGATGTGTTGTTGTTGATGTTGGCATTCACAGACTTGAGGACAGAAACTCAGAAAAAGGTTACAGAACTACTGGTGATGTGGATTTTGAGGCAGTATCTAAAAAGGCATATGCCATTACTCCTGTCCCTGGTGGAGTGGGATTAATGACAAGAGCTATCCTTATGGAGAACATCTTAAAGCTCGGTTTGTTAAAAGGGTTCTAATAGATGCCGGGAAAACTTTACATTGTGGCAACTCCTATCGGAAACCTTAACGATATAACATTAAGAGGGCTTGAAACTCTCAGAAATGTTGATATTATTGCCTGCGAAAATGTAGAAAGACACTTAAAGCTGCTGTCCCATTTTAAAATAAAGAAAAGACTCTTTGAATATTCACCGAAGAGCGAAGAAGCAAGTGCAAAAGGGATAGTTAAAGAGATTTTAGGTGGCAAAAATGTTGCCCTGGTAAGTGATGCAGGAACACCACTGATTTCAGATCCCGGAAGAAAGCTAATATCTTTATCAAGGGAACAAAACATTGAAATTATCCCTATTCCCGGTGTGTCTGCATTGTCCACAATTATTTCTATCTCAGGTTTCCCCTCAAAAAATGTAATTTTTCTGGGTTTTTTGCCAAAATCAGAGGGAAAAATAAAAAAAGAATTTACAAAATTTATAAATATTGAAGCAACAATTGTATTTTTTTCTTCTCCATACCAGATAAAAAAAGTTTTGCCTATCATTAATAAAATATTTGGAAATGTCGAAATTATAATTGGTAGAGAGATGACAAAAGAGAATGAAGAATTTATAGCAGGAAATCTCGAAGAAATTATAGAGATAGGCTTTAAAGAAAAGGGAGAATTTACAGTAGCTTTTTTTAATAAAGCTAAAGATTAAAAAATGATTTTCCGAAAATATATTAAACCCGAGGAGGTATGTTATGGAAATTCGTGGTGTGGATGGAATAAGAGGAGTTGATAATAATTCTAAAATAAACCGAATTGCGAAGAAAAATGAGGAAATAAGAGAATACTCAGATAGTGCTGAAATTTCTACAGAGGCAAAACAAAGGCTGGAAGAAGAAAAAATAAGTGCTTTAATTAAAAACACTCCCGATATAAGAGAAGAAAAAGTAAACGAGGTAAGAGAAAAACTTGCTCGAGGAGATTATAATAAAGAAGAAATTATAAATGTTGTAGCTGAAAGGATAATGAAAGCCCTCGGTTTGTAAGCCACAGTCACTTGACTATAAAAAGGTGACCTTTTTCTTAACTGGATTATGTCCGGTGAAGAAAGTAGGTCACCTTTTTTTTATTTTTTATTCTTTGAAACTACGATTGAAAGAGCTGTTGTTAGTTTTAAAACGCTCTGATTTAAATCTCTTATTCTATTTGATAATGTATAAACTATAGCCTTCATAACTTTATATCCAATTAGAGGGTTTGAAAGGCATAGATTTTCAAAATCTTCTTTTTTTATTTCATAAAGAATGCAATTTGAGAGAGCCTTTATGGTTGCAGCCCTGGGGGCACCGGTTATTAAAGACATCTCACCAAAAAATGTCATCTTTGAAGAATCCATTGTGGCAATAGATTTTTCTGTGTCAACCCATTCTTTTTCCTTTCCAATTTTTAAAGTTATTTGTGTTGTTAGTTGAACAACCCCCTCTTTAAATAAAAACATTGTTGTTCCTTCTTCACCCTCCGTAACTATTATTTCCCCCTCTTTAACCTTTATTACTTTTAAAATTGCTGAAAATTCTTCCAGTTCTTCATCAGTTAATTCTGTAAGAAGGGGAACCCTTCTTAAATATTCTCTTTCTTCTCTCTGCATTTTTATTCCTGTTTATTTTAAAATAAATACGTAATTGTCAAGCTCGCTTATCAGGTAATCGTCTGATGGATTAAAATTTATCAAGAGCTTCTTTTCCTCATCTGTCTGTGAAATCGCTTCCTCAAGCTTTGATTTTATGAAAAGATCTATTGCCCCTTCTCCTGAAAGAATATCATCAATGCTTAATTCTTTTTCCATTCTTAAAATAGCAAGAGGAAGACACTTTTTAGTTTCTTTTATATAATTAAAAAATTCTTTGTAACTCCTGCCTATAAATTTAGCTGGAATTTCCTCCACTCCCACTCTTGGATTTGCAAAATTTCCGATTAACTCGCGAAAGAATGCTGGAATGGCAGGAGAATATATAAAAGCTGAGCAAAGGACTGGATTGAATTCCCCATTATATATTATCTCATTTGCCCCAGCTTTAAGTATGGGTTTGATCTTTTCATCCTTAACCACCTCAGCAATTATTGATACATCCTGATTCATGGCTCTCAAACTTAAAATGGCAAGAATTGTTTTTTCATCCACCTCTTTTTGTAAACCTGCCTGATAACTATCTGCAAGTAAAATTGCGTACTTCGCATTTTCAGCATTTGCTCTTTTCAAAATTGATTCTTTTGTATAATCACCATAGACAAATTTAAGATTATAATAGGAAAATTTCCCCTTTAAATCAATAAAATCTTCTTCGCTCATTTCGTTGATTAACACTATATTCAATGCAGTAGTCTTTAAAAAATTTGGCAATGCTACTAAAATTTTCTCAAGATTTGAATTCCACCCTAAAATTAAAATATGTTCTTTTAGATGCACTTTTGACAACCCCCTTCTTTCTTTTAATCTTAAATCTATAAGTATTGAAGCAATTATACCACTGAATATGGTATATAAAGCTACACCAAAAATTATTACAAATATTCCAAGTATTCTGCCTGAGACTGATTTGGGTACAATATCGCCATAGCCAACAGTAGGGATTGTTACAATAAGCCACCATATCCAATCCCAGAGAGTTTTAAAGGATTCAGAGCCAGTGTTTTTTTCTATAATGTATATTGAAAATGATACAATTAAAATAAAACCAAAAAAGGTTAAAATTATTCTATTGCCTGGTTCACTCAGAAAATTTCTTATTCTGAAAAGTATGTTATTTTTCTTTACACTTTTTTTATCCATGATTGAATTATCAGACCCTTATTTCCGATTTTATTCCTATAAATTCCTTATTTTTTTCAAGGTATGGAAGAATATATTCATTTATAAATTCTTCTACCTGCCCGGACGCTCTTCCCGTATAGGTGGAAAAGTCTTTTAACCCTTTCCAATCCTCATCATTAAGATTAAATTTTTGTGTCCTTTTTAATTCCTCTATGAGATCAAATTTTTCTCCTTTTCTTATTGCCTCCACCTGTTTCATGGCATAGCTTCTAATAACTTCGTGTAATTCCTGTCTATCTCCACCATTTTTTACTGCTTTCATAAGTATATTTTCAGTAGCAAAAAATGAGAGATTTTCTTCAAGATGTTTTTCCATAACACTTTCACAAACATTTAATCCATCAACAATCTTTTGATATATTATAAGTATTGCATCTGTCACCAAAAATCCCTCCGCCATTGAAATTCTTCTGTTTGCAGAATCATCAAGAGTTCTCTCAAGAAACTGAAATGCGAATGTATACGCTGCATTTAAAACATTATTGATAACATATCTTGCAAGAGAACTCATTCTTTCACAGAGAATGGGGTTTCTTTTGTATGGCATGGCTGATGAACCAACCTGATTTTTGTCAAAAGGTTCCTCAAGTTGCCAGGAATGTTGTAGAATCCTTATGTCATTTGATGCTCTGTGGGAAGACTGAGCTATCCCTGATAATAAATTGAGTATCTTCACATCCCACTTTCTTGTAATAGTCTGCCCTGAAACTGGAACACTCTCTTTAAATCCAAGTTTATTTGAAACAAGCCTATCCAGTTTTTTCACCTTTTCTCCGTCCCCATCAAAAAGCTCCATAAAAGAAGCCTGCGTACCTGTAGTTCCTTTTACACCCCTTGTTGTCAAATTTTCAAGCAAGAATTCAAGCTCTATTGCATCAAGATATAAATCATAAAGCCATAAAGACATTCGTTTACCAAGTGTCGTGGGTTGGGCAGGCTGAAGATGGGTATAGCCAAGAACAGGTAAGTCTTTATATTTCATTGAAAGCTTTGATAAACTGTCAATAAGGGTTACAAGCCTTCTTTTAATAAGCAACAAAGCTTTTTTAAAAATTATAAAATCAGTGTTATCTGTCACAAAGGCTGATGTAGCACCAAGATGTATAATTCCTTTCGCTTTTTTTGCAACCTCACCATAGGCTTTTATATGGCTCATAACGTCATGGTGAATCTCTCTTTCTATCTCTTTAGCCCTTTCCAGATTAAGATTATCTCTATTTTTTCGCAGGTCCTCAAGTTCTTCATCGGCTATAGGTAAACCAAGCTCTTTTTCCGCTTCTGCAAGAGCTATCCAGCAATCTCGCCAGGTTAGAAACTTAGTTTCTTCTGAAAATAACTCAAGCATCTCCTTTGAAGCATATCTTGTTTCAAGTGGATTCTGATATTTTGACACAAAAACCTCCTGCTACAATCTTGAAATAAAATCTCTATAACCAAATCTCTTCCAGAGCTTTAACTTGCCAGTCTGGGAATCAGCTATATAGATTGCCGGGAGATTAATTCCATTAAATGTGTTTGTTTTTACCATGCTATAAATAGCCATATCTGTGAAAATAAGTCTATCATTCACTTTTAAAGCCTGGTCAAAGGAATAATCTCCAATAATATCCCCTGCAAGGCATGATACTCCAGCCAATCTGTAGGTATACTTTTTTTCAAATGGCATTCCGCTGCCAATAACATATGGTCGATATGGCATTTCCAGTACATCTGGCATATGTGTTGCAGCAGAAGTATCAAGTATAGCAATATCCATTTCATTTTTTACTATATCAAGGACGCAGGCTACAAGATAACCTGCATTTAATGCTACAGCTTCCCCTGGTTCAAGATAAACCTGAACCTTCCATTTATCCTTAAATCTGTTTATTATCTCACATAAAAGCTCAATATCATACCCTTCTTTTGTAATATGGTGTCCACCCCCAAAATTTATATACTCCATTGCGTGGATAAAATCTCCAAATTTTTCTTCAAAAGCCTCAACCGTTCTTTTAAGTGGCAAAGCATCCTGTTCACAAAGGGTATGAAAATGCAAATAAGAAATTCCATCAAGTTTATTAGCTCTGAATTCACTTTTCACAACTCCAAGTCTTGAATAACGAGCACAAGGATCATAAATTTCAACTGTGCCTTCCGAATGTTCCGGGTTTACCCTTATTCCAAACTTTACGTTTCTCTTAATATTTTTAGTTAAAGGCTTTAATCTTTCCCATAATGAAAAAGAATTGAAATCTATGTGGTCAGCATATTTAAGCAACTCCACAAAATCTTTTTTACTATATGCTGCCCCATAAACATGAACCTCTTTCCCAAACTTCTCTCTCCCCAATCTTGCTTCATTTACAGAACTTGCACATACCCCATGCAACACCTTTGAAATTGTATCAAAAACTGCATAATTTGAAAACGCCTTTAATGCAAGTAAAATTTTACATCCCGTTCTATCAATAATCGATTTCAATATAGAAAGATTGGCTCTCAGTTTTGCTTCATCTATTACAAAGGCAGGGGTTTCAACCTCCTCCTTCAAAAACTCTAAAAACTCGTCTCTTTCCATGGTAAACCATAAATATTGAGTTTTTCCATAAAGGGATCAGGGTCAAACTCTTCAAGATTGTAAACCCCGGGTTTTTTCCATACACCTGCAACCATAAGAAAGGCTCCTATCATCGCAGGTACCCCCGTCGTATAAGGAACTGCATGAACACCGGTTTCAAGATAAGTTTCATGGTGATCGCAAACGTTGTATATGAATTTTTTCAATGGTTTATCGTTTTTATCAAGCCCTTCTATCTGAACTCCAATGCATGTCTTTCCCGTATAATTTTCACCAAGGGATGCTGGATCTGGCAAAAGATGTTTCAAAAATTCGACAGGGACAACCTTTGTACCTTTATAGTCGACTGGCTCCGTAGAATGTAACCCAAGATTTACAATAACCCTTAAGTGTGTTAGATATTGCTCTGAAAATGTCATCCAGAACCTTATTCTCTCTATTTCCGGGAAATTTTTAACAATTGATTCCAGCTCTTCATGGAAAAGCAGATAGCTTTCCCTCTCACCAACTTCTGGATAGAAAATAGGCCTGTGAATGGAAAGAGGCTCTATCTCTACCCAGTTACCATTTTCATAAAATTTCCCTTTTTGTGTTATTTCCCTTATATTTATTTCTGGATTAAAATTTGTTGCAAATGTTCTGCCATGACTACCAGCATTACAATCCACAATATCAACAAACCTCATCTTATTGAAGTAGTGCCTTTTCATATACGCCACAAAAACATTCGTTACCCCCGGATCAAAACCACTACCCAGAAGAGCCATAATATTAGCCTTTTTAAATCTTTCATAATATGCCCACTGCCAGCTATACTCGAATCTTGGAGTTTCTCTGGGTTCATAATTTGCAGTATCAAGGTAGTCTACACCGGTTTCAAGACAGGCATCCATTATGGGTAAGTCCTGATAAGGAAGAGCTACATTGATAACAATATCTGGCTTAAAAGATTTTATAAGATTTACCATTTCTCTTACTTTATCAGCATCAACTTTTGCGGTTTCAATTTCCCTGTTTAAATATTCTCTAATTCTTTTTGCTATTTTATCACATTTTTCTTTAGTTCTGCTTGCAAGCATAATATCAGTAAAAACATCACTTACCTGTGCACATTTATGGGCAACTACCTGCCCCACTCCTCCAGCTCCAACTATTAAAACCCTTGCCATCTATAAAACCTCCCGAGTTATCTTTCATAATAAGTGTAACCAGAAAGCCCTTCCTCAAAAGTTTTCAAGATTTTAACCCTTTCTTCAACTGTAATTTTACCTTTCTGAACAGCTTTCTCTGCGTATTCTCTCAATCTCGCCTTCATAAGTTTTATGTCATATTCCACATAACTCATTACATCAGCAACAGAATCTCCTTCGAGCTCATCAACAAAGTAATAATCCCCACTTTCATCAACCCTTATTGTTACAACGTTGGTATCTCCCAACAAATTATGTAAATCACCAAGGGTTTCCTGATACGCCCCCACAAGGAAAACACCAATGTAATATTCCTCTCCCTCTCTGAGTTCATGAAGAGGCAGGGTATATTTAACTTCATGCTGGTCAATAAATCTATCTATTTTTCCATCACAATCGCAGGTAATGTCAGCAATTATTGCTTTTCGAGTTGGTTCCTCATTAAGCCTGTGAATGGGCATAATTGGGAAAAGGTGATCAATTGCCCATGTGTCGGGCAGGGATTGAAATACACTAAAATTACCATAATAAATATCTGATAAAGCCACCTCTATTCCCTCAAATTCGCTGGGTTTATTCTTTAAGGTCTTTATGTTTTTCGAGATATTGTAAACAATTTGCCAGAAAATATTATCAGCAAGTGCCCTTTCACGTAAAGAGATTTCCCCATGCTTAAAAAGTTCTCTTATTTGATCCCGATAATATATGGCATCATTTAAACTCTCCTGCATATTTTTAAGATTTAACTTCTGAAGCGTCTCAAATAGATTCTGGGTCATTTCATGGGGATTTTCCTGTAGTACATCGGGAAACTCAGTAATTTCAAATTTACTAACATCAAGTATATCAAAAAGTAAAATTGAATAGTATGCAACAATTGCCCTTCCAGATTCAGTAATAATCGTAGGATGAGGTATTGAATTTTCATCAAGGGCAGTAATTACACTCTCTATGATGTCGGAACAGTATTCGTCAAGAGTATAATTTCTGCTAGTAAAATAATTTGTCTGCGAACCATCATAATCTACAGCAAGGCCTCCTCCAAGATCAAGGTATCCCATAGGTGCCCCTTCGCTAACAAGCCCAGAATAAACTCTTGATGCCTCAAGAACTGCAGATCTAATATCCCTAATGTTAGGAACCTGAGAACCAATATGATAATGCAAAAGTTTTAAGCAACCAAGCATCCCTTTTTTCGCAAGCTTATCTACAAGACTCACAAGTTCAGAGTAATTTAAACCAAAGATACTTCTATCTCCACCTGACTCTGTCCAGTGTCCGCTTGCTTTGGTAGAAAGTTTAATCCTAACCCCTATGTTGGGTTTTACATCAAACTTTTTTGCCCTTTCCAGAATCAGATCTAACTCCCCTGGCATTTCAACAACTATAAAACAATTATACCCCATCTTTGTTGCATAGAGAGCTATATCTATAAACTCTCTATCCTTATATCCATTACAGACAAGGCATGCTGCCGGGTCTCTTAAAAATGATATGGCCGCCATCAATTCTGCTTTACTTCCAGCTTCAAGTCCATGATGATACTTTTCACCAAATTCCGTTATTTCCTGTACAACATGTTTTTGCTGATTAACCTTAATAGGATACACCCCTCTATAGCTTCCTTTATAGTTAAAATTTTTCATTGCTTTTTGAAAACTCTCGTGGAGAAGCTTTATCTGAGAATCCAGAATATTGCTTATTCTGAGAAGTATAGGCATCCCAAGTCCTCTTGCCTTCGCACCTTTAACAATCTCCATCAAGCTTATCATATTCTTCTTGTTTTCTGGTGTATAAACCACCTCACCTTTTGGAGAAATATCAAAATATCCAGCCCCCCAGTTTTTAATACCATAAAGCTCGGCTGATTTTTCAATTGTCCATCTTTCCAGAGATTCCTGTTTGCCATTATGCATTTTTTGCGGACCTCACCCAAAAAATAGATATAAAAACAACACCTTCAACTTTTCCTTAGAATATAAGAATTATTAAGCTTCTTGAAAACATTGATTAATTCAATGATATATTATTTTAAGTCATTAAGTTGAATTTATCAACAAAAAAATATAAATTTAAGATTAGGTTTTTACCTGAATTGTGCAACATAGATATATCCTCAAAAAAATAGATTAATTCTGGTAATTTAAAAAAAGTTAAATCTACTTGAGATTTTTTTTATAATATGCTATCTTTATTATCAAAGGACAAAAATCATGGAAAAAAAGTTCGAAATTAAAGAAATTAATAGTACTGTGATTATAATTCCGGGAAAAGAACTTTCTTTTTATGAGGTACAACCACTAAAGCAAAAGCTTATCAATTACTTCGGAAAAGAAAAAAATCTTTTTATTTTCGATCTGACTAACACACATTGGATAGATTCTTTCGGGATGGCTCTTATAGCCTGGATAGTTAAAAACTCAATTCTCACAAATGCGCGCGTCTTTATAATCAATCCTCAAAGTAAGGTACTTCAGCTTTTTCGTGAAACAAAACTCTCAGAGATTGTGGGTTTTGTGAAAAATATTGAAGAAGTAAAGACATTTATAAAAAAACAATAATCAATCATTTTCATTTTTTATTAAATATGAAAGTACTGAAAAAATAAAGGATTCATAACCAAATTTCTTTATTTGGTAATCCTTTAAGACATTAAAAAACTCGGCTTTGTTTTTTACTTTCATCTCTTCATAGATTGCACCAATGTGATTTTTAACCGTGCTTTCTGTAATGAATAATTTTTTTGCAATATCTTTAATTTTATTTCCTTCCAGTAAAAGGAGAAACACCTCTTTTTGTCTTTGAGTAAAGCGGTATTTTTTAAAAAATGTTTCTTCAGGAATAACTAAGGAAGTTGTTACTGATTGCAAATCCATACAACTCCATCTAAGACCAGTAGTTTTATTGTTTTTATTGATCGCAACAGCTTTTGAAAGCAAGGTTATTTTTGAGCTATTTTTTGTGTGAATTCTGAACTCAGTATAATGTGAAGTACCACCAGAAATAACTTCCTCACAATATTCCTTTACTTTTTCTCTATCTTCAGGTACTACAAATTGCAAAAAATTAAACTTATTTTTTATTTCTTCATCTGTAAGCTTAAATAAATCTATACCTGTTTGATTTATGAAATCTGTCCTGAATTTCAAATCTGTCTCAAATATAATTGTGGGCAAAAAGTTTGCAATATTTCTAAATTTTTCCTCGCTTTTCTTTAATCTTTCTTCTATCTTTTTCCTCTGAGCAATCTCCCTTTTGAGTTTTGAATTTGCCTCTTTCAGGTCCTTAGTCTTACTTTCAACAAGCTTTTCAAGATTTTGAGAATAATCTTTCATCCTGTTTATAAGATTTGAAATTTTTATGGCAATACTTATCTTCTGTCTTAAAGTATCATATATCATTCCCTCTTTAATACAGAATGTTAGTATTAAAAAGCCTATCTGTTCATTTCCATGAAATATACCCTGAATTACATATGTATTTCCACTTTCTAGATATTTATCAGGCAATAAATCAATGGTTTTATAAACCACATCTTTTAACAATATACGTTCATTATCTTTTACCGCACATACAAGTCTTGATTTTTCAAAGGGATTTTCAGAATTTTCATACATCGAAAGAAAAAAAGTATCAATTCCAATGAATTTCACTGCCTCAGCAAATATATTTAACTGTTTTTCTATATCAAATTCAGTTACAAGCTGCTCCCCCATATCATTTAACTTTTCTTGAAAGGTTTCATGTAAATCTGATTTAAGGGTCATAGAAGAAAATACTTTTGTATTATCTTCATAAATACAACCACAGGAAGCTCTATATATAGGATATGTAGATAAAGTGTACGAATTTTCACTTTTTTTATTTTTTATCCTGTTATAAAGTAATTCGCATGCCTTATAACCTAACTCATAAATTGGCTGATGAACCGTTGTAAGCCTCTTCTCATGGCTCAAATCGACATTATCGAAACCAGTTACAATTATCTCTTCAGGAACTTTTATTTTTCTAAATTCAAGCTCTTCGATTACTCCTAAAGCCATCTGGTCATTTGCTGAAACAATTGCCTGTGGAAAAAATTTTTTGTCGTCAAGTAGAATCTTTGTAATCTCTCTACCGGAAAGGATAGAAAAATCACCCTCCATAAAAATTACATTTTTTAAATCTATCCTGTTTTCTTTAAGAGTCTGAGTAAAAACCTCTCTTCTTATTTCAGCTTCTGGATTTAATGAGGGCCCTCCAATAAAGGCAAACTTTTCAATATGGTGTTTTTTTATAAGATGTTCAATTAGTTCTTTGAATCCAGTTTTATTATCAATCTCGACAGACATATATCTGCCAGTATTCATCCCAATAGTAACAATAGGTATATCCTTATAAGAAGCCAAAAATTCCAGAAGGGCTCCCTCTTTATTGAGATAAAAAATAGAAGAAGCCATAACTATCAAACCATCCACATTCTCTTTTGAGGGAAAGTGAAATAGAACATTTCTTTCCTTTTCCCAATCATATGGAGAATTTATCCTGCCCGTTATAAAACAATATACTTTGATATTAAACAAAGATGCAAATTCGGAAATGCCAGAGATAATTCCAATATGGTAAGGCGATCCTATCCAGTCTGACAAAACACCTATTGAAAAACTTTTGACATCTTTCATAATATCCTTGCCGAAAAAGACTAAAGATATTATGAAACAGAAAAAACAAAATTGCAACTAACAAGAAAAGTCTAAAAAAATGGAATGTAAAAAACCAAGAAACAAAAGAGTGTGGGAGGAGTAAAAACAACCTCCTCCCAAAATGATCTTTAGAAAAATGGATTAATCTAAAATTGGCTTAATGCTCACGTTTCTTATTGAGACTCCTGCCGAATTACCAGAAAGCAAAAATTCAATTCTACCAAATTCGTCACCACCAACTGACTTAAATTCTTTCGAAAATTTCTGCCATTCGGTGGTCAAATCAAATCTCATCATACCAGAATAAGCAAGCCAGTCGCCACCTATTCTTCCAACTTTCACAGCAATGGGTCTGGGCTGTTCTGCCTTCCCCTCAAATGAGAAGAAATACTTCTTACCGAATTTTACAGGAATGGGGAACTGAACCAGCTGAAGCTGCCAGTTATCGTTTCCAGCCGCTTTTACCTTCACCACAAAAGCTCCATCAACAACCTCACCTGTTCCATCAGCAGGCATTGTAACATGAAATGTCCATTTTCCTCCTACCTCTGCTTTAATGGCATCTGTTAAACCATTATAAACCGAGTAGTTCTTTACCGAACCAGGAGGAAAATTTCCATCCTTTACCATTTCTTCACCAAGTTTTGGCCCGGCTGCCTCTCCCTCTGCTTTTACTGCTGTCTTTCCACCACCGCCACCACATGAGAGAAGCCCAAACATAACAATCGAAGCAATAACAAAATAAATCTTCCTCATCTTAACCTCCTAAGCTTATTTTATATTTATAATAATATATTATAAAAAATATTCCAAATTTTTATATGGACTTTTGGTATGATTTTTATCATACTCTTAGTATGATTTTTAATTTAAACTAAATTGAACAATTTTTTTAAAGGAGTAATAGAGATAGACATTATGGTTTTCCATAGGTCTCTATGTCTAAAATCCGTAAACAAAATAATTATCGCCAACTTAGCATTAAACTCAACAAATTTTTTAAATTTTCTGGAAAAATAAAAAAATTTGGCTTATAATAATTTTTTTATTTCAGGAGGAGGAAATGAAAATAGTTCTTGCGTATTCTGGTGGACTTGATACTTCAGTTATTCTTGCCTGGCTGAAGGAAAAGTATAAAGCAGAGGTTATTGCCTATGTAGCAAATCTTGGACAGAAGGATGATTTTGATTTTATAAGAGAAAAGGCCATAAAGACTGGTGCTTCAAAGGTTTATGTTGAGGATTTAAGGGAAGAATTCGTAAAAGATTTTATTTTTAAAGCCATACAGGCAAATGCTGTCTATGAATACAAATATATGCTTGGTACCTCACTTGCAAGACCCCTTATTGCAAAAAGGCAGGTTGAGATCGCCTTAAAAGAAGACGCGGAGGCAGTGGCTCACGGGGCAACCGGTAAGGGAAACGATCAGGTCAGGTTTGAATTGACTTACAGGGCACTTGCACCACATCTTAAGATAATAGCTCCATGGAAGGAAGATACCTTCTTTAAGGGAAGAAATGAATTAATAGAATTTGCTAAAATGAAGGGTATTCCAGTCCCAGTTACCATTGAAAAACCCTATAGCATGGATCCCAATCTAATGCATATTTCTTACGAAGGTGGGATACTTGAAAATCCAGAAAATGAAAATGAACCGTCAATGTTTCAAATGGGGGTTGACCCAAAAAATGCCCCAGATAAAGAGGAGTATGTAACAATAGAGTTCAATGAAGGGGTGCCCGTTAAAATCAATGGTAAAAGCCTTTCTCCAGTAGAATTAATAGAAGCAGCGAACGAAATAGCAGGCAAAAATGGCGTTGGAATTGTAGATATTGTAGAAAACAGACTTGTTGGTATAAAATCAAGAGGGGTCTATGAAACACCCGGTGGCACCCTGCTTGTTGAGGCTCATAAAGCACTGGAGTCAATTACTCTCGAGAGGGATACATTACATTATAAGCAGCTTATTGAGTTAAAATATGCTGAAATGATATACTACGGGCAATATTTTCATCCATTAAGAGTGGCACTTGAAAGCTTTATTGCTGAAACCCAGAAAGTCGTAAATGGTGAGGTAAAAATGAAGCTTTACAAGGGCAACTGCATCCCGGCTTCAAGAAAATCACCGCACTCCCTTTATGATGTGAATCTTTCCACCTTTGAAAAGGGTGCCGGCTACGATCAAAAGGATGCAAAAGGATTTATAAAACTTTTTGGATTACCAATGGAAGTTTATGCAAGAAAACATAAGTGGATAAAAAAATAACTGGATAAACTCAAAAAAGTAACGCTTTCGAATGCGTCACTTTAAAATTATCCATTTAATAAATTTTCACTTTTATTTCTTCAGGTGAAGCGGGGATTTTAAACGGGGGTTCAAACTCATTATTTCTGTATAGTATTATTCCCTCTCTCTCTTTAAGCTCAATTGTATTGGTAATGGTTTTTATTTTTGAATAGCCCCGATACTGAGCAATATGTACCTCATTTTCCTTCACCCTTATTACTATTTCTCCATTTCCATAAATTTTATAACTGAAAACTCTTAGATTTATTTTACCCTCTACTTTTGTTTCTCCTGTAGAAGGTGTTATAGATTCTTTCCCGACATAAACCTTTGAACCAGAATTAAGGGTAATAACAGAATCCCTGTTTGAAACAACAACACCTGTGTCCTCAACAATTAAAAACGATTCTGGAAAAATTGTCTTTTTGTCTTCAATGATTTCCTCTTTGTTTTTTCTTATAACAACTGCTTTTTTGCCTTTAATGTTTATAGCCCTGCCAAAAGGCTCTTCCACAGATGATACTAAAGAGGAGGAAAAATAAGAGCTTGAGGACTGAATCACTGTTTTTTCAGTTTTTCTATCCACTTTAATAGCGTTATGGACAATAATTAAAACAAAAACGAAAATAAAAATTAATAAGATTAAAACAGAAATAAAAATAATAAATCTATTTTTCTTCATAAAGATACCCTTTAATTTTATCCATTTCATTTGTAATGAAAAGGACAAAGTCAATTTTATTTGTATTAAAAAATGAATCCACACTTATTATTTTAAGTCTGTATTTTTGTGGTGTAAATTCTTTCAAACTGATTTTAGATATGTAATATAATTTATCATCAATAAATATTTTTGTCTGGCTTACAGAAGTTTCATCCTGCGTCGTTACATCCAAAAAATCAGACTTAAAAGCCAACCTGCCTCCTATATTTGTAGAGTTTATAAAAATTTTTGGGGCTTCTGTGTCAACATAAAAATTCTTTGTAATGTTTAAAACGTTGCCAGATCTATCCATTGCAAAAACAGTGCACCGTAATGTTTTATCATTTTTTGAAACAAAAAATCTATGTGATTCTAACTTTTTACCATTTATCCAGATATAGGACTGGATTGCCGGGTCTTCATCAAAAATATCAAATTCTATAAAAGAATCCGGAAAAACATAGTCTTTCTGTCCAATTTTTATGATTCTTGCTGTAATAGTCGCCTCAGGAGGATTTCTATCAATATTAAAATTGTACTCCTTTATCTTACTCTCCTTCCCAGTATCTGAAATAGTCTTAAAATATAATGAATGCAATCCATTACTTAAACTCTTTATTAAAATATTTATTTCATCCGCTTCTCTAAAATTTCTTAAATCATTTAAATTATACCTAATTTTCCCACCTTTATTCTTGAAAACTGGTTTTAATTTCAAAACCTCGTTTTCTTTTAAAATTGTGGTGTCTAAAACCTCAGGGGGATAAATATCTTTTACCGTTTCTTTGTTTGGATCAAAAGTCATGGGTATTTCAAAAGAAACGGTAAATGATGGCTCCCCCTCAAAACTTTTCCATCTCGGTATAACACGAAAATAATATCTTCCCGGGGGGATGTCTATAATGTAAAATGTATTGCTTGTAACCTCTTCAATGAATATATTTTCAAATTTATCACTATCCCTTGCAATCTGCAATTTATATGTATATCCTTCCCCGGAAGACTTCCAGTTAAAATGCATAACCTTGGAGTGGCTGATACAAAAGATAAAAGAAAAGATAGAAATTAAAAAGGTTATTTTCATTGGTTGCCCCAGGTTCCTTTGTGAAAATATATTAAGAACTAAACTGAGCGATTTTTTTAAGGATAATAGGATAATCTCAAGAGATGCAACGTCTTTGGCGTTGTCTTTCTTGAGATTATCTCTATGTATTATAAACAAATAAAAGAACATCGATCAGTTTATCCTGTAATAATTTCCTGGATATTCTTTTACATATCCTTTAATTTCAAGCATGGTAAGCAAATGTAAAAGCTTTTCAGGGGGTTTCTTTGTTTTAAAAGCTATTTCATCAAAATGAGCCTCCGAGTGAAGAATAGCAAGAATCTCTTTTTCTTCAACGGATAACTCATCGATTTCTTTCTTTTCCTTCTTTTGGAGATTATTTCCGAGAATATCTTTTGCAATTTCCTCCGGTGAAATAACAACTTTCGCACCTCTCTGTATAAGCTGATTGGTGCCCTGATAAGCTGGATCAAGCACATTTCCAGGAATGGTATATATCTCCTTGCCTTGTGCTTCCGCATAGTTTGCCGTGATTAAAGCCCCGGATCTTTCTGGTGCCTGAATAACAAAAACACCACAGGAAAGTCCACTTATTATTCTGTTTCTCTGGGGAAAATTCTGCCTCAGTGGATAAGTTCCGGGGGGATATTCAGAAATAATGCAACCTTTTTTCTTAATCTGTTCATATAAAAATTTATTTTCCAGTGGATATATTACATCCACCCCTCCCCCAACAACTGCCACAGTATAGCCATCATTTTCGAGGGCTACTCTCTGGGCTATAGAGTCATGCCCCCTTGCAAGCCCGCTTACAATTCCAATACCATAGCTAACAAGCTCCCTTGTGAAATATTCGTTGATTCTTTTTGCATCATCTGTGGCCTTTCTTGTCCCTACTATTGCAAGAAGTTTGATTGAATAATTAAAATTTCCAAGAACATATATTATAAATGGTGGGTCATCAATCCTTTTTAAAACCTCAGGGTATAAAGGGTTTTCTATTTCTATTATCTTTATATTTTCCTTCGTACAAATCTTGTAAATTTTTTCTCCTTCAAAAAGCATATTTTTAAATAATGAAACTGCTTTTTCAGTCTTTATCTTCAAAAATTCAAGCTGCTCTTTTGTAGAAAGTGAAAAAAACTCTTTCAAGCCAAACTTCACTATTTGAGAATATCTCCTTGCTCCTATATAAGTATTGTAAGAAAGAGCAAGTTTGTATATCAATTCATCCATTTTCTATTTTGCCTCCAGCCTGCTTAATATTTCAAGGTTTTCCATTACCCTTTGCATTTCAGTTGAATTTTTGGGCAATATACTCTGGAGCTTTAAATAAAGTTTCTTTGACTTATCATATTCCTTTTTGTCATAGTAAATTCTTGCAAGAGCAAAAAGACTTCTTGGCTCATTTGGATTTTGCTTTAAAACATTCAAAAACTTTTCTGCTGCCGCATCAATATTCCCCTGTTCATACAACAAAGCTCCATAAAGATAATTCCCCTCAATACTGTTTGGTACTCTATCTAAAGCAAGCCTGAGATAATCAAAAGCTTTTGCTTCATAATCTTTGCTCTTTGCAAAATCTTTTTCAACCTTTTTCAGATTATAATAAACAATTGCATAGTTATATAAAATCGCATAGTCACCCGGAAGTATATCTCTGGCTATATCAAGGTATTTTAAAGCCTCATTCCACATTTCATATTTTATCAGTACATTTGCAAGAGAAAGGGCTATAATCTGTCTTTCTTTCTCAAGCTGTGCATATTTAAATGAAGCATCTAACAACTCTTTTTGCCTTGTAAGTATTTCGACAGCTTTTTGTTTTTCAGGAATTCCCCTTCTTGTCAGTTCCTGTGCCTTTCTTAATGCTCTGTTGAATGGAGTAAGAGCCTGTCCGGCAAAAAACCCAATGGAAAAAGAGGCAAATATTATCAAGACAATGAAAATCCAATCAATCTTTTTCATAATAAACCTCCATTTTTTAAAAATTATCTTTTGTAAAGCCTTCTCTTCAACATTAATTCAATAGGCAATAAATCATCAGAGGTATCCACTTCGGCATAGTCAAGAGCACATCTTTTAAATACTTTTCTGTAATAATCTTCGTATCTTTCGATTTTTGTTTTAAAAGTTTGATTCAAGGTAATTAAACCAGTATTATCAGTTTCGCTATCTTTAAATTCAAGAAGTATTTTAGCATAATTTGCAAAAGGAAAATTCTTCAAATTTAGCGCAATTTCTTTTTCATAAATGTCTGTTATCACAATTGGTATCACATCATGCTTTTTTGATAAAGATAGAAGATTTTTTTCATACCCGGTGTCTAAAAAATCACTCAAAATAAAAATAACGGCTCTTTTTTTAAATAGCTCAAATATACTTTTGAATACTCTTGAAAGAGAGGTTGTTCTATTTTCACCCGTATAGTACCAGCTATCCCTTATTATTCTGAGTAAATGAGAATAATTTTTCCTCGGGGGAATGTATTTCTCAATATCATTTGAAAATAGAACAAGTCCTGTTCTGTCATTGTTAAAAAAGGCAGTGAAACCGAGCAAAGCAACAATTTCAGCAATTTTTTGTCTCTTGGGTTTTACCACACCAAAGTTATTAGAACCACTTATGTCAACAGCAAAAATTACAGTAAGCTGCCTTTCTTCAATATATGTCTTTACAAAAGGCTCATTCATTCTGGCCGTTACATTCCAGTCAATATCCCTGATGTCATCACCGGGAAGATAGTTTCTTGTTTCGTAAAACTCCATCCCTTTACCTTTGAATATGCTGTGGTATTCGCTTATTAAAGTATCTGCAATTAGCTTTCGAGCTTTAATTTCAAGATGCTTAACCTGTGAAATAATTTTTTGAATGGGAATATTAAATTTTTCCATTCTGGTTATCCTCTTTATCCTTTGCAGGTTTTATGTCTACAACGGTAGCTTTTGTTTTTCTTGCTCCATTTTCATCGTATTTTGATTCCAGTATTTTTGAGTTTATTCTGCCAAAAATATAGTTTAAAAACCATAAGAAACCCATTATTATGAAAAATATTATCCCGATGATTATTAGAACAGGCAGGGAATAAAGAAAAATAGAAAAAACCAGAAACCCAAGAGAAAAGTAAAATAGGTACTTTATTATTCTTGAATAATCCATTTAATGCCCCTCTCCAGTGGTTTTAATAAATCTTTCAAGATATTTTTCCTGCAATTCAAACATTTCTTTCTCTTCATCTTCAGATTTTTCGTGGTCAAACCCGAGCAAATGCAGTATCCCATGTATTGCAAGCCTTGTTAATTCAACCTCTTCCGGCACTTTCAATTCATCTGCCTGTCTTTTCATAGTCTCGACAGAAATTATTATATCTCCCAATTCTTTTTCTGCCTCATTACAGGATACTCCTGTTTCCCCCTCTAAAGCTGAAAAAGATAATACATCCGTTGGTTTCTCAATACCTCTGTATTCTCTGTTTAATTTTGTAATATATTTATCGTTTGTAAGAACAAGACTGAGATCATATTCATTTTTACCAAAATCTGAAAGCAGATTTTCAAGAAAGCTTGATAGTTTATTAAGAAAATCTATTTGCGCTGGTTCTATTTCTTCAAAAAAAATATTTATCATTTTACAGATTCAAAATTTTTGCATCTATTTCTTTATTATTAATCGTGATAATTCCATAAGATCTTTCCTTTAAAGCACCCGGGTTAAAGAGAAACAAATTTTCCCTCTTTGAGAACTCACTTGAGTGGGTATGACCAAAAAGAACAAGGTTTATATTTTCTTCAATTGCTTTTTTATAAAGTTTTTCTGTAGAATTATGCACTTCATACTGATGACCATGGATTGCCCATATTTTGAGCCCCTCTATTTCAATCTTTAATTCATTAGCGGCAAAGTCGGTTCGTGGAATAAATGGATCCATATTTCCCCTGACAACGTAAGTTTGTATTCCCTGATTTAAAAAATCTATCATATCCTGAGAGAAATCTCCAAGATGAAATAAATAGTCAAAACAATTTTTATTTCTCTCAATTGCTTCCTTGATCAAATATTTTCTACCATGGGAATCACCAAGAACAAGCATCTTTCTCATAAAATTAACTCTCTTTTCTTCTTGTGGTTTTATATACAATTGGCACAACTTCTATTTTTTTCATGTTGCTGGAAGATACTGCAATTATAGGAATCTCAAATTCTCCATCCTTTAAGTAAAACCTTATAGAAAACTTTCCCTCAGGTGTTAATTCAACAGGAACCCCACCTATTGTCAATCTTGCATCGGCTGAAGTACTTCCATATATTACAAGCTCTGTGTTTACATTTAGATCAAAACAGGCTTTTTTTTCCACTTTCTTTTCAAACGCGAAACCTCCACTGCCAGAGGAAATGCCGCTCCACTCACCTGCTCCAATACTTCTCCACTCAAGTACAACATCAGAACCGACAAGTTTTCTAATTATATATCCCCCAGATTGCCTGAATAACTCTTCCGCTTTTTTGTATTCTTCCTCTCTCAGGGTATATATATTGAGAGTAGCTCTATCCGGAGGCACATTTATTTCATTTGACCTTGCAATTGGAATGAATTTGTTGTTTCTGACAACACCAATTTCTGAATAATATTTCTTTCCTGGATGGGGTAATTGAAAATAGCAATTTCTCATCTGGGCAGGAAGTTCAAGATCAAAAAACTTTTTTTCTATATCATAAGTTCTAATAATTATCTTTGATCCCTCTTTATCCAATCCAAAATCTTTAATAGTTTTCTTTGAAAAATCCCAGTATGCATATGCCAGATATGGATCTCTTACCAGTATTACAAGTCTGTCTTCGTTGTAACTTTCTGGCAAGACTTCCGTTATTTCTACTTCTTTCTCTTTTGCTCTTTCTTCCCTCGAAATCTCAAATTTCGATTTTTCTACCTTTGCTATATCATCAAGTCTTTCTGGTGGCTTTGCCTTCGCACTCTTTTTCTTTGTTTCGGGTTTTTTCTTTTCCTTTTTACTTTCACTCAATAGTAAACTTATCAATTCCTCTTTTTTTAACTTTCTATCCGCTTTAATCTTATTTTTTTTACAAATTTCTAAAAGTTCATCTTTTTTTAGTTTCATCAGTTCACTTTTATTCATATTTTACCTCCTCAAAAAGGATAATTTATTTTAAATAATAAAAAAAATAAGTCAACTTTAGAATAAGAATTTTTTGTAGTTTTATTTCTTTCATTCAGTCCCTCTGGGTTTACTTTCCTTAAGCAAGAATTTTTGATAAAATCTGGCAAATGCCTTACCGAGGGACACAGGAGGTGTCCCGCTGAGGCAAATGTGTCAGTTATAAAGTTGAAAGTTTATAAAGTTATGTTTAACCAACTATTCCTCCACCGTTGGATTTTGATTCT
>FWPU01005537.1_pt1 | contig 27107 bp, 26 predicted proteins | sample 2228361 | NCBI WGS metagenome assembly FWPU01 (sample SAMEA103939777, study PRJEB20133) | metagenome
GGTCTCGGGTATAACCGCAGGTTTAATACAGGTTTTGTTCTTCTGGCAGACGCCGGGTTGAATCTTTGTCCAGCAATGAGGTGAAGGCTGGGGTTTTATCAGGGGGTTATGCCTGGTTTTTCCCGGGCTATTTTATTCTGGCAGGTGCGGATAAATGGGGGTGGTGCTGGCGAGCGGTCCGGCCTGGACAACTCATTTATTATGCCGGGGTTGGTTGTATGCCGGCTTGAGAGGGAAAATGTTGGTGAGGCAGGGCTCAGGCTGGACAACTTTATGTTTTTCAGGGTGTTAGCGGCACAAGCCTGCGCATCGGGCTGCGGAACGGATTCTGCATTGTGATGGTTCAGGAGCTGTGGGGAGTGATGGTTATTCGGCTTCCGGGCTATCGACGCGGGGAGCATAATCGCATAACTTCCGCCCTATAATGCTGCGCAATGCCGCTCGATAGCCCGCCATTTTTGTGGTGCGGGGCAGATTGTTGATGAAGGACAGCTGGTGTTTACTCCCGCGGGTGAACCGAACGCGGCGCCAGCGGAGCGGTGGTGCCAATACCGGCACCTGCGTCCCGCAAGGCGGTTCGGAAACAGCTGTGTGTTCCGGACGCAGGGTAAGGGACGCAGCACCCCGGAGCGGACGCCAGCGTCCTTATTTTATCTCCTGAAAACGGGGCTGGGCAAATAGCACCTGCCCGACATCGGTATCAATGCTACCTTTGATTACCACCTCAATCTCATTGCCGACATTACTGCCGCCGTTTTCCACCACCACCTTGATGCCGCCTTCGAGATAGCCGATACCTTCGTTTCTTTCTTTGCCCCGTTTGCTAATCCGGACCCGGAGCACGGTGCCGGGTAGATAGGCGGGCCGGAACAGTTCAAACAGTTCAAGCGTGGTGACCACCGGCAGTCCATTTGCCTGGGATTTCAGGTCGGTGCGGGTGGTGATGATGGTGGCGCGGTTTTTGCGGGCAAGGGCGATGAGGTCGGTAATGGTTTTGATACCCGGGCAGGTTTTGAGTTTGATGCCCGGGGTGTTTCTCAGGGAGTTGAGGTTTTCCAGGGCACGACGATTGAGGTGGTCATTTTCTCCTTTTGGTTGTTCGGGTTCGGGAACGATAATTCTGCCGGTTACCAGACCAGTCTTGAGAAACTGGATAACCCTCGGGTCGGCAAGGGTGTTGATGTCCATAACAAATGTTTTGGGACGAGAAAAAAGCATGGTATCCTCCCCAATTCTTTCTCATTTCTTTAACCCCAAAATTTTCAGTGCGGTGGTGATTGTGTCCACCGGCACCACCTGGAGGCGGTTCTTTTTCGTTTTCGGGCTGGGCGCGGGCACAATTGCCCGTTTGAAGCCCAGCCGTTCTGCCTCGGTAATCCGGGATTCGTTGCGGATAACCGAACGCACCTCACCGGCAAGCCCGACCTCACCCCAGAGCACGGTGTCAGCCGGAAGGGGTGTGTTGCGCAGTGCCGAGGCGAGTGCCGCGATTACCCCCAGGTCAACCGCCGGTTCGTTAAGTTTAAGACCGCCGGCGATGTTAAGGAAGATGTCTTTTCCTGCGGCGGCGATGCCGGCGCGGCGCTCGATGATGCACAGAAGCAGCGCCAGACGCCGGAGGTCAAAACCCGTTGCCACCCGCTGGGGCAGGGCGAATGGTGTTGGTGCTGCCAGCGCCTGAATTTCCACCAGGAGGGGACGGGTTCCTTCCAGGGTGGCTGCCACCGCGGAGCCGGAGACATCGGTCCGGCGTCCGGAAAGGAATAACTCCGAGGGGTTTTCAACCCCTTTCAGTCCGGCTTCGGTCATCTGAAACACCCCGATTTCGTTGGTGGAGCCATAGCGATTCTTTACCGCCCGGACGATGCGGTAGTTCTGGGATGTTTCGCCCTCAAAGTAGAGGACGGTGTCGACCATATGTTCCAGGGTTTTTGGTCCGGCAATGGCACCGAATTTGGTCACATGACCGATGATAAATACGGTAAGCCGGTTTGCCTTTGCCAGACGGAGGAGTTCACCGGTGCACTCCCGCACCTGGGCAACACTGCCGGGCGCACTGGTGAGCGCACCGCTGGCGATGGTCTGGATGGAGTCGACAATCAGGACACCGGGGCGGGTCTGTTCTACCGCGGCGAGGATGTCGTCCAGTTCAACGGTGGCGAGGACAAACAGTTCCGCGGCGGTGGAGCCAAGTCGCTCCGCCCGCAGGCGCACCTGTTCGGGGGACTCCTCGCCGGTGACATAGAGCACCCTGATGCCCCGGATTGCGAGCAGGTGACACATCTGCAGTAAGAGGGTGGATTTGCCGACACCGGGTTCACCACCCAGGAGGAGCAATGAGCCGGGAACGATGCCGCCGCCGAGGACCCGGTCCAGTTCCTCAATGCCGGTGGCGAGGCGTGCCGCGGTGGTAAGGGAGACGGAACGAAGCGGCACCGGCAAGGCAGGTGTCCCACCGGTAGAACTGGTGCGAGTGGTTTTCCGGCGCTCCCTTTTCTGCTCGGGTATTTTTTCCTCAACCAGGCTATTCCACTCGCCGCAACTGGGGCAGCGGCCAAGCCAGCCGGTTGATTCGTAACCGCAGTTCTGGCAGACAAAACGGGTCCGTTTCATCAGATGTTAAACTCGTCTTCGGGGACCTCTTCAACAGGTTCTTCTTCGGTATAACGGGTCTCGGCGTTCTCAAAGCGCATGCAGTCGTAGAGGAATACCAGATTGATGGTGTCGGTCGGGCCGTTGCGCTGTTTGGCGAGGTTGAGTTCGGTTGCCCTTTTTGTGTTTTCATCCAGTTTTGCCCATTCCTTTGTCCGGTAGGCGGCGGGACGGTAAAGAAGCAGGACAACATCCGCATCCTGTTCCAGGGCACCGGACTCCCGCAGGTCGGCAAGTTGCGGTCTTTTGTCCTGGCGGGTTTCTGGCGCCCGGGAGAGCTGGGAGATGGCAACAACCGGGACATTCAGTTCCTTTGCCATTGCCTTGAGCGCCCGGGAGATTTCCGATATCTCCTGCTGGCGGTTCTTTTCCCGGCGGCGGTCACCGTGGGTCTCCATCAACTGCAGGTAGTCAATGATAATCATACCCAGGTCCGGGTGGTCACCTTTCAGGCGCCGCGCCCGTGCTCGCATTTCCAGGGCATTGAGGCCGGGTGAGTCGTCAATGTAGATTTTTGTCTCGGAGAGGTGACCAACCGCGGTGATCACCCGGGTGTATTCCTGCTGGGTGAGCATACCCCGGCGCAGTTTCGGCAACGACACCCGTGCCTCGGAACAGATGAGACGCTGGATTAAACTCTCGGTGGACATCTCCAGGCTGAAGATGGCGACCGGGACCTTCCGGCTGACCCGGGTGGCGGCGTTGACCGCGATGTTTAAGGCAAGGGCGGTTTTGCCCATTGAGGGGCGGCCGGCGATGATGATGAAGTCACCGGGCTGGAACCCGGAGGTCAGGGCGTCCAGGTCGCGGAAGCCGGTCTCGATACCGGTGATGAACTGCTTCTCTTCCCGTGCCTTTTCCACTCGCTCAATCTCAGACATCAGCATATCCCGGACGAGGTGGAACTTTTTTACCTCGCCCGCCTGCCGTAACTGAAAGATCTTGCTTTCGGCAACTTCCAGGAGTTCTTCGGGGTTGCGATTTTCCTCATAGGCGTGCTGGATGATTTCGGTGGCGGTCTGGATTAACTGGCGCTGAATCGCCTTTTCCAGGACGAGCCGGGCATGCTCTTCGCAGTTGGCGGTGGTGAGCACAGTGTCAAGGAGCGCGGATAGGAAGGCCTGGCCACCAACATCTTCCAGTTGCTTCATCCGGCGCAGTTCGTTGGTGACGGTGATGATGTCATAGGGCTGTTTGCGGTCAAAGAGGTTCAGCATCGCCTCGTAGATGGCGCGATGTGCCGGTAGATAGAAATGTTCTGGTTTGAGGAAGTGCATCACCCGGGGCAGCGCCTCCTGGTCCAGGAGGATGGCGCCGAGCACCGCGGCTTCCGCCTCAAGCGCCTGAGGTGGCTTGCGGTCGCGAGAAGATGTTTCCGGATTGGTTGCCATACGCTATCTGTCTTTCTTGAACACCTGGGCAATAATTTTTACCAGTTCCCGGGCAAACTCCGACTTGGTGAGCTCCGGGAAGCGCCGGGTTGCACCGTAGCGCAGGATGACGGTTGGTTTAATCTTTTCACTGCCCGCGGTTGTTATCGGGTTGGCGACGATCAGGTCAAGGTTTTTATCCCGGAGTTTTGTCTTTGCCCGTGCCAGCGAGGTGTCCAGAGAAAATCCAACCAGCAAGGGACGGCTTTTCTTGCTGGCGACCAGTTTCAGGATATCCGGTGTGCGGGTCAATTTCAGGGTCAGTGCGGCGGCGTGGTGCTTGTCGTGCGCGGGTGCCGCGGCCCGGTAGTCAGCAACCGCCACACACATCACCAGGATATCGGTTTCGGGTAGTAGTTTTTCCACCGCCGCGGCCATCTCACCGGTTGTGTTCACCCGGATGGCGTCGACAGGAAGCGGCACCGACACCGCGCCGGCAACAAGCCGGGTGCGGGCGCCAGCGATAGCGAACTCCCGGGCAATTTCCACACCCATAAGACCGGAGGAGCGGTTGGTGATGATGCGCACCGGGTCAATCGGCTCCTCGGTTCTGCCGGTGGTGACCAGGACCGAGACACCGGATAAGTCGGGAAGGTTTGCCAGGGCAGACTGGCAGTAGGCGAATATGGTCGCTGGTTCTGCCATCCTGCCGGTACCGGTTGCGCCGCAGGCGAGTTCGCCTTCTGCCGGCGGGATAAATCTAAATCCGATTTCGCGCAGGCGGCTAACATTGTCCTGGACAACCCGATTCCGCCACATATTTTCGTTCATCGCCGGTGCGAAGAGTACCCGACCCTGACGCACCTTTTCCTCGGGAATTGCCAGGAGGATGGTTGAGAGTAGGTCGTCAGCGATACCGTGCGCCAGTTTACCAATGATGTTGGCGGTCGCGGGTGCAACGAGGATTATGTCGGGACGGGTGGCGAGGTCAATATGCGCGACCGGGGAGGAAAAGACCCGTTCTTCTGGAAAAAGGTCTTTTGCCACCGGTCTACCGGTCAGGGTGCGGAATGACTCCACCCCCACCAGCCGGCAGGCAGCCGCGGTCATCACGGCGGTGACGCCCCAGTTGTGCTTGCGGCACAGGCGGACCAGTTCCAGCGCCTTGTAGGCGGCGATGCTGCCGGTGACGCCCAAAAGGAGTTCTAGCTGGCTCACCCTTCACCCCGGAAAAGAACAGGCGCCGGTCTGTTTAAGCGCGGCGGGAGGCGGCCTCTTCGCTGCGGTGCTGGCTTAACATCGCCCCCAGTTCTTCTTCGGTCAGGGGAGCGTACTTTAGTTCACCGCGCAAGAGGCGTTTCAGGGCGTAGTCGTAGATATTGGTCGGCAGGTGAATTTCATCCCGATTCAGGGCGTCAATTATCCGCCGCCCCTCTAGGGCGGCGATGTTCAAAGCCAGATACTTGTTTGGATAAATACGCCACAATTCTTCAATGGAAGTCCACTTCATCTTTTTAAACCTCCTTTGACTTAATTCTACGGGTGACCCGGAGCCGTTCGGTATTGATTATCGCCAGGACACTCCGGACCGCCCAGTTTAGTTTATCATTAATTACCAGATAGTCAAACTCCGGAATTGCCGCCAGTTCGGTAGCGAGCGCTGAGCGGCGCCGGTTAAATTCCTCCGGGGTTTCGGTGCCCCGCCTTTTGAGCCGGCGGGTGAGTTCTTTTAGACTGGGCGGCAGGATGAATACCGTCACCGTCCGCTCCGGCAGGAGTTTTTTACAGGAGCGCATTCCTTGGATATCCAGGTCGGCAATTACATCCTTGCCTTTCCGGAAGGCGTTGAGCACCGGCTGTTTTGGTGTGCCGTAAAAGTAGCCATAGACCCGGGCGTATTCCAGGAGCTGGTTTTGCTTGAGCATCCGCTGAAACCGGTCGTCGCTCAGAAAGATGTAGCTTTTGCCGTTGCGTTCGTCCGGTCGCCGGGGTCGGGTGGTGGCGGATACTGAGTAAAATATGTTTTTATCCTGCCGGACCACCTCACGGCAGATGGAGGTTTTACCCGCGCCCGATGGTGAGGAGAGGACAACCAGAAACGGCTGATGGTGTTTATTCAACATTACGCACCTGTTCCTTCAGTTTCTCGATTTCGCCTTTAATCTCAATTGCCCGGCGCGAGATGACCATATCCCGGGCTTTTGCTGCCAGGGTGTCGGTTTCGCGGAGCATCTCCTGAGCGATGAAGTCCAGTTTCTTGCCCGAGGTCTGGGAACTGTGCAGGGCGCGAAGGAACATACTGCAGTGGCTCTTGAGCCGGACACACTCTTCGTGGATGTCAATCTTTTCCGCAATAAACGCCACTTCCTCGAGCAGCCGTTTTGGGTTTGCCTGAATGTTGAGCGCCTGTAACTGTTCGATTATGTTCTCGCGGCGTTCGGCGAGTCGTTTCGGGACGCGCTGCTCAATCGCCCGCACCGCCCGGCGGATTTTGTTTACCCGCTTGCGCAGGTCGCGCACCAGCGCCATTCCTTCTGCCTGTTTCATCTTCACCAGCTGGGTGAGTGCTTGGTTGATTACCCGTTTGCTTGCCTGCCAGAGCCGGCTGTGATTGGAGTTGGGTTTTCTGGTGTTGATTACTCCGGGCAGGGTGAAGAGGGTGTTGATGTTCAGTTCGCCCTCCAGGTGGTATTTCTTTTTCAACTCCCGGGCGAGGCGCAGGTACTCGGCTACCAGGGCACGGTCGATTGTAATCACCGGCGTGGCGGCGGTTTCGTCCATCGTTACCTGTAACTGGAGATAACCCCGATGGATTACCCGGCGGATTAGTTCGTATACATCCCGTTCGTAGGCGGCAAGCTGTGGTGGTAGTTTTGCCACCAGTTCAAAGTATTTGTGGTTCACCGAGCGGATATCCACCGTCAACTTCACCCCGTAGGACGCAAGCATCCCTTCGGCTCGTCCAACCCCGGTCATACTGCGAATCATCTTTACTCCTCTTCAAGCATTATCGTCACCGGTCCGGAGTTTACCAGTTCCACATCCATCCGGGCGCCAAATTTGCCGGTTGCGGTCGGCACACCGAGGTAGCGCAGTTCGGTGATAAACCGTTCATAGAGTTCCTCAGCCCGTTTTGGTTCACAGGCGTTAGAGAAAGACGGTCGCCGACCGCTGCTGGCATCAGCGTAGAGCGTAAACTGGGAAACAACCAGCGCCGCCCCGCCCGTCTCTAACAGCGAACGGTTCATTTTTCCGTTTTCATCATCCCAGATGCGCAGGTTGGCAATCCGGCTGGCAAGTTGCCGGCAATGAGTTTCGCTGTCGTTCTTGCCGATACCCAGGAAGACCAGCGCCCCCGGTCCGATTTCTCCTGTTACCGCGCCATCCACCACGACCCGTGCCCGGAGAACTCTTTGCACCAGCGCCCGCACCTTATCTCCTTTTGAGCATTTTCACGACGGTCCGGGCAAAGGCGACCGCATCCTCGGCTTTCGCGGCGGTGATGATGTTGCCATCGACCACCACCGAACGGAAACTGTGGCGGCAGCCGTGCTCTTTCAAAACCCCGATGGAATGATGGTCCGGGAATACGGTGGCGGTTTTTCCTTTGAGAATGCCGGCATAGGCAAATACCAGCGGTGCCAGTTCAATTCCTGCCACGAGCCGGCCGCGGGCAATAAACTCCTGACACAGGCTATGCAATACCGAGTCTTCAAGATAGGGGACAAGTCCGGAACCATCTATTAGAACAAGCACCGCGAAGTCATCGGGCCGAACCTCCTGATAAAGCATCCGGGGTTTCACCAGCAATCCATCAACGCCTTGGGCAGCGGTGGTTTCATTGGACACCACCACCACCTCAATCCCGGCACGCTCCAGCACGCCGACCACCGGTTCAAACTCATCGTCCCGAAACAGGTCGTTAGGGATAAATACCGCGACCCGCCCGGCGTTCGCAATAGCCAGAAGCACCAGAAGAAATAGCAGAATTTTTTTCATTATTAACCTAATAAAATAGTCAATAATTTTCTAATGTCAAGCAAAGCAGAGGGTTGATGATTTTAAGTTCCGTTTAGACAATGGGTTAGATAATTGGACCGTTGTCCCTGCTCTTATGTTGACAACCGGCGGGTAATCAATATGATAGTTCTGTGGCACGTGGTCTTGTGATTATGCCGACCTATAACGAGGCGGAAAACATTGCGCGGATTATTCCGATTGTCCTATCTCAGTCTGAGGAGCTGGATGTCCTGGTAATTGACGACAACTCGCCGGACAAAACCGGTGACATTGTTGAAAAGATGCAGAGGGCCAATCCCCGGATAAAACTCATCCGGCGGGAGAAGAAGCTCGGGCTGGGTACCGCCTATGTTATGGGGTTTCGCTATGCCCTGGAACACGGCTATGATTACTGCTTTGAGATGGATGCGGACTTTTCCCATCCGCCGGAAAAGATTCCGGAGATGATTGCGCTGTTAAAGGATTACGACCTGGTGATTGGCTCCCGTTACTCTGATGGTATCTCAATTGTCAACTGGCCGATGAAACGGCTGCTGTTGTCCTATTTTGCCTGCCTGTATGCCCGCAAGGTTACCGGCTGTCCGGTGCGGGATTTGACCGCCGGGTTCAAGGCGTACCGGTGTGATATGCTGCGCAAACTGGACCTGAATCAGTTAAAAGAGGATGGCTACGGGTTTCAGATTGAGATTGACTTTTTAATCTGGCGCAAGGGTGGCAGGATAAAGGAGATTCCGATTGTCTTTACCGAGCGCCGTGCTGGCGTATCAAAGATGTCGCGGCGGATTATCTGGCGGGCGTTTATCCTGGTGCTGCGGCTCCGGCTGCAGCGGATGTTCGGCAGGGTTTAAATAATCCAGACAAACCGGGAAAAACTTCTGTCCGGCGAAAAGCCTTCGGCGCTAATTATTTCTGTTATTCTCTGGTGCCGAGGGGGGGATTTGAACCCCCATGGGTTTCCCCACTAACTCCTGAGGCTAGCGCGTCTGCCATTTCCGCCACCTCGGCATCACGGGGTAGAAAAAAATAGCGATAAAATCGGACAAAGTCAAGGCTGGCGTCAGCGGACATTTTTCTCTGACCGGCGCGGGAAGGGAGAGAATTGCTGGTAAAATTGTGGTGGTGTCGCTATCGGCATCTGCATCGGCATCTGCGGGCGCGGTTCAGGGCAAAGGAGCGATTGTAGTTAGCGGGTAATATGGATTAGCGGTGATGCGGGCTGTTGCTTCTGGGGTTATGGTAATGGCTAATTCCGGTGGAAGACCGGCTGGTGCGGGTGAAGTAGTTGCTGGATTAAACCGCTATTTTTGCCCGCTGGTTGGGCTGGATTCCGGGCTGATGGTTAATATCAGAGCAACCCCGGTAGCAGTCCCGGGGCTAGCCCCGGGCTAGCCCCCCGCCTGCCCGATTGTGATTATTTTGCAGGATATTTTTCTATAACTAATTGTAAATCACTGTGTTAAATCAGCGTCCTTTACCCGGGATACCGTCCTGGTGGTTATTTCATCGGTTGGCGGTTGATTGCGCGGTGTCGCGGTTCGGGTTTTGTCCCCACAGTCTTTCTGCCAGCCAGATGATGTTGCGGCCGAGGTTTTTGAAGGTGCGGATGCCTTCCTCGTCGTTAAGGATTTCGCCGGGGTTCATTCCGATGCCAAAGTTCCAGTAGGTTGAGCCCGGGACAATCATCTCGCGAATCAGGAAGAAGTAGTTGATTTCGGCAAATACAACATTGGCACCACCCCGGCGCACCGCCACCACCGCGGCACCAATTTTGCGCCGGAGCGGGTTGTCATTTTTACCGGCAACATAGCCCGCCCGGTCAATGAGCGCCTTTGCCTCGGCGGTCATCGAACTGAAATAGACCGGCGAGCCGATGAGGATGATGTCCGCGGTAAACATCTTTTCAATCAGCGGGTTCATATCGTCATCCCAGCCGTGGCATCTGCGGTCCCGGGTCTCGGCGCATTTCAGGCAGGCGCGACAGCCGTGGAGGTTGAGCCCGCCCACCTGGACCAGTTCAGTGGTGATACCGCCGTTTTTCAGTTCCGTCAGGACGGTGTTGAGTGCGAGATAGGTGTTGCCCCGGGGACGGGGGCTGCAGTTAAAACCAACCGCCTTGATCATCTTCTACCGGTCAGGACGGCGGCGCATCAGAAACTTTCTGCGACATCGGAGATACGGACATTGTCGCAGATGAGCCAGCCGGGCACTGCGACCGCCTCGGGCTGGCGTCTTTCGTAGGTGGCGGATTCGTTCTGGGCGACCGCGGAACTGGCGATGGCGACCACATTGTTGAACAGGTTCGGGATGGCGTCGGTGATGCGGGTGGAGAAAATGGGCGCGACGAATTTGCCGTCTTTGATTAAGAGGGCGTTGAAGCGGGAGGAGCCGGTGAAGATGCCCCGGGTCGGGTCCGGCATATGGATGTAGTGGAGGTGGGGAATATAAAGGGCGTTTTCCGCGAGGGCAAGTGCCTCGTTCAGTTCGGCGGGACCTTTGCCGGTGGCCAGGACCACATCCCAGTTGTGCAGGTCGTGACCGGTGGGTGATTTTTTGTATTTTGCTGCGGTGTGCGAGTCATAGGTGATACCGGTGAATATCCCCTTTTCCACCAGTTTAAAGAGCCGGCGCCTCTTGCCGATGAAGTCGAAGGGCATCTGAAAAACCAGCGGGTTTTCCGGGTCGTCAACGATGGTAATCTGCTCGGAGAAGATTTTATCCCCGATTTTGTTTTTCGAGGTGAACGCCCGACCCTCTTCCCACATCCTGCCGAAGAACCCGCCCCAGATACAGAGCGAAACGAGCTGGGCGATCGCCTTCGGGCCAAACAGCACCCGCTGGGGACCGATGGTGGTGCGATAGCCCGGGTTGTTTTCGTAAATGGGCAGCAGAGCTTCCAGTTCGGCGATGATTTCGTCGGCATTGAACTCACCCGCCCTTTTCTGGGTGCGCTCCGCGGACAGTTCCCATTTTTTGGTCTCGTGCTTTAAGACGAGGACCAGTTTGCCATCGGTGAGCCGGCGGTATGCTTCATTGTCATTCGCGGTGGTGGTGTAGTAGATTTCGGTGGCACCGGTTGACCAGGAGCCAGAGAAGTTGTAGTCGCCGCGGGGTTTAATTGTTTTAATCACCCGGGCGCAGAGCGCTGCCTTGTCCTGGGGCGAGACTGCCTCCAGTGCCGGGTCATAGCCGGTATCGTCATCAACCGGCTCTTCCACCACACCGAATATCGGCTGGTACTCCTTTTCCGGAGCGTAACGGCAGTTTTCTGCGGTCTGGTGCAGCGCCTCTTTTAACTGGTTGAGCAAGGTGATGTCGCCGGTGAGCGAGAGGTCTGCGACCCGGCGTCCATCCTGAACTGAGATGTCCAGCCGGGTCAGTTCCTCAGCGGTGGAAAGGGCGATGGCGGAGTTGCCGAGCCGGATGAGGCTGGAGCGCTCCCGATGCAGGAGAAACTCGGCGTTGATACCGTTCTTGCGGGCATAGTCCCGCGCCGCCAGCAGCAGTTCCCGGATGCGTGCGTTTAACATCTTTACCTCCCTTCTCCGGTCAGGACATTTTTAAAACGCATCACCGGCACCCCGTGGCCAACCTCCATAATCTGGTTCGGTTCACCCTTACCGCAGTTTGCCACCTGAATCAGGCGCCAGGTGGAGCGGTTACCGACCATATCCAGCGAGTTGTAGAACTCCAGGGTGTGCCCCTGATAGGTCGGGTTTTTGTAAACCCGGGTCACCTGGCCGTCCTTAACCTCCCAGGCGATCTCACAGCCAAAGTGGAAGTGCTCGCGATTGGAGCCAATTGACCAGGATACCGGCATATCGAGGATGACACCGTTTTCGGTTCCCCGGACGATGTCCTCAAGTGTGCCGTCGTTGCCCCATTCCACACACACATTGGTCATCCGGTCAATCGGGGTTTTGTAAAAGCCCGCGGCGCGTGCCGAGGCACCGGACTTTTCGACCACGGTCCTGCCCGCCTTGGCGTTTGCCTCCTTTAAGTCCAGCCGGCAGCAGAGCACATTCACCAGGATGCCGTTCTTAATCAGGTAGTAGTCGTGCTGGGGTGTGCCCTCATCATCATAGCCGAATGTGCCGGGCGAATTCTCCACCACCATCACCCGGGCGTTTAACTTCTCCGAGCCATAGCGCAGGGTGCCGATGTCCTGGGGTCGGACATGGGAGCCACCGGCAAAGGAAAGTTCATAGCCCAGGATGCGGTCCAGCTCCAGGGGGTGACCGATGGTCTCGTGCACCTGCAGATGCCCCTGTCCGGGCAGAAGGATGACATCCCGGCGCCCGGGTGGCAGGGTCTCGGCAACGAGAAGTTCGCCCAGTTCCTTTTTCACCCTTTCCGTGTGTGCGGCAAAGGCATCATTTCGGGCAAGCCACTCAAAGCCCCGGCTGCCGGTGCCATCAGAGTTTAGCTCAAAACTCCGGCGCTGGGTCCTGCCCTCCTTGTCCCGTGCCATCGCAGTCATACTGGCAAAGGTATTCATCACCCAGCGTTCAATCTCGGTGCCTTCACTGTTAAAGTAGAATATCCGGCGCTTCTGGAAATGGGCCGCGACCATCCGGTGCTCAACAATTTTGTCCTGCAACTGCCGGTCAACTGCGCGCAGGAGTTCGATCTTCTCGGGCAAAGGCACACTGAACGGGTCGCGCACAAACGGTGGTTGATACTTCCCCTTAACCGGGTTCGGCGCGCCCATATCCTTGGGAAATCCCAGGAGGAGCGCGGCGGCTTCGGCGTTTGCCAGCGCCCGGTCAAAGCACTCCTTTATTCCCTGGAAGTCAGCGGTCGCGGCAAAACCGACCGCGCCATTTTTCAACACCCGCACGCCGATACCCCGCTCCTGTTGGTGGTAGTTAACCTCCAGGTTGCCGTCGTAGAACACCAGCCTTTCGGTTTTGTCCTCATCGTAGATGCGGGCGTCGGCAAAACTACAGCCCGCGTCGGTCATCCTTTTAAGCTCTGCCCGAATCGTCCGGGCAACATCTTCAATAAAACTCATCTTTTATTTCTCGCTTTCTTTTGTGCCGATGCCGGCACTGGTTTCGCATCGTCAACAAGAACATAAAATAATAACAGAGAAAATCGGACCTGGCAAGATATTTTTAGTGCGATAGCGGTGCCGGCCCGGCACTATCCGGTGAGGCGCAAAAGCAAGCTCTTGTCGGCACCGGCGATGGTCATCGCCCGCACCGGGCAAATCTCGGCACAGCAGAAGCAACTGATACACCTTTTCCGGTCAATTACTGGATAGGGGTTGAGGACAATCGCCTGCACCGGACAGTTCGCCGCACACTCGTTACAGCGGATGCACAGTTTCGGGTGATTGACCGGCACCCGGCGCAGGAACGGATAGACAAATCTGGAGACCCGGGTTACGGCGGCGGCAAGCCCGACCGGCGGCAGGATAAAGCCTCTGATGGGTTGAAAGTCGCCGACGATGTCAATCGCCTCTTTCCGGATTGGACCGAGCCCCCTGGCGCCGGCAATCGATAGGGTAGGTATTTTTGCGGGACTGCCACCGGCAAGCAGCGCCATCACCGTATCCAGCGCCACCGGCGAACCGCTGGCAAGAATGAGCCCCAGTTGCAGCACCCGGCCACCACTCGGGCCATTTGGTCCGTCCATTCCCCGGATGCCGTCCATAATCGTCAATACCGGCACCGGCACCGCCTGATAGATGTCAACGAGAAGTTCGGCAAATTCCGCAGCGGTGTCCGCCCGGGCGTGGAGATAGGTCTTGTGGCCGCCCGGTATGATGCCGAACAGGTTTTTGATTGCACCGGTGATGATGGTCAAGCCGTGCGTCTTGAACACCGGCAGGTTAAGGATGACATCCACCTGATTGATGACGGCGGATACCGGCACCTCGGGCACAAAGCGGGAGTTCAACCGCAGGGTGACGGGATTGACGCTGATGTTACAAAAACAGCCTTCGCTTGCCGCGACGACACCGGTCGGGGCAAGGAACCTTTCCATCTCCACCCGGTGCACACCCGCGGGGTTGTCACCAACGATTATCTCCCTGGCGCCCCGCTGCCGGAGCCCGCGCACCACCAGACGGACAAGTTCCGGGTCAGTGGTCACGCCGGCAGCGGGTGGATGCGGGGCAAGGAGGTTGGGCTTGACCCACACCCTTTTACCGGTGAAGTAGAAGTTGAGAAAGTCCAGCGCCTCCGCGACCGCAGCGGCGAGCGCTGCCGGCGCCGCAGAGCCACTGGCAATTTTGCGCACGAGCACCGCGGGCCGGTGCATCACCGTCAGGTTATCGTTTCAACCCTTGCCCGACCGCACGGCGCGCAAGGACTTTCCGGCAGTAATTTACTGCCCCGGGAGGATAAAGAGCACATTGGCAAGGGAGACAATCGCCTCCGGCTGTTTTTCCTTGCCGGCGGGGACACCGGCATCCTTGAAGGTGACATCAACCATCTTGACGACGCCTTCCTTTACCGTGTAGCCACCGCACACCGCGGTGCCACCGGACTTGAGAAATACCACCGGCATTTTTCCTCCTTTGTTTAGTTAAGCGCCATCCGGTCTGGGCAGAGAGCAGCGCAACGGCTTGTCCTGGCGCAGTCCCAGGGCATAATCCGCCTGCAGGAGTTTGTGAATCTCGCGGGTGCCTTCATATATCTGGGCGCCTTTGGCGTTGCGGTAGAACCGGGCAACCGGGTATTCCTCGGAGTAGCCATAGGCACCGAGAATTTGCACCGCGTTGCTTGCCGCCTTTTCCGCGGCGGCGCAGGCATAAAGTTTTGCCGCGGATGTTTCCCGGGTGCCGGGAATGCCCTGGTTCTTGCGCCAGCCCGCCTTCAGGTATAAGAGCCGTGCCACCTCATAATCAAGCGCCATCTCGCCGAGCATCTCCTTGATCAGTTGATGTTCGGCAATCGGCTTGCCAAAGGTCTTCCGGTGCCGGGCGTAGTCCAGCGCGGTGTCAAGACAGGCGCGGATCAGACCCGCGGCACCCGCGGCAACAGTATAGCGTCCCTGGTCAATGGCGAACAGCGCAATCTTAACCCCTTCATCCGGCTGGCCGAGCATATTCTCTTCCGGCACCCGGACATCGGTCATAATGATTGAGCCGGTATTACCGGCCCGGACCCCGAGTTTGTCCTTGATGGTGGTGGTTTTCAGCCCGTCCATTCCCCGCTCCAGGATAAAGCAGGCGATACCGGAGTGGTCACGGCGTCTTTTCTTTTCCTGGTCAAGCCAGGCAAAGATAAGAAAGTGGTCGGCAACATCGGCAAGGGAAATCCAGGTCTTTTCACCGTTGAGGATGTAATGTTTGCCGTCCTTTATCGCCTGCGTCTGAATCCCGACCACATCCGAGCCCGCCCCGGGTTCGGTCAGCCCGAAAGCGCCCAGTTTCTCACCCCTTGCCTGCGGGATGAGAAAGCGCTGCTTCTGCTCCTCATCGCCCCAGGTCAAAAGGGTCAGGGAGTTGAGTCCGATGTGCACCGAGAGGAGGACCCGCAAGGATGTGTCAACATACTCCAGTTCCTCGCAGGCAAGCCCCAGGCTGATGTAGTCATTGCCGCTGCCACCGTAACGGCTCGGGATGGTCAACCCCAGAATGTCCATTTCCGCCATCCGCCGGGGGATCTGCGGGTCAAAAAAGCCGGCGCGGTCATTTTCACCAATCACCGGCTGGACCTCATTCCGGGCAAAGTCCCGGCACAGTTTCTGGACAAAAAGTTGTTCCGGGGTAAAGGTAAAGTCAATCACCAGGATAGACCCAGCCGCTGATAAATCAATCGCACATTCTTCAGGAGCTTCTCGACATCAAACACCCGGCGCAGTTCCTCTTCGCTCAGGAGTTTGCGCACCGCCGGGCTGTTGCGGGCAAGTTCCGGAAAGGGCTTTTTCTCGGCAGTGGCGGTAAACGCCAGTTTCTGCACCAGGCGATAGGCGCGGCTCCGGCTCATTCCCTTCTCCACCAGCGCCAACAGCAACGCCTGGGAGAAAAATGTCGCACCGGAGGCGTAGAGGTTTTCCTGCATCCGTTCGGTGTTCACCACCAGTCCGGCAAGCACCTTATTCATCTGGCGCAGGCAGTAGTGAATCAGGGTAAACGACTCGGGAATAATAATCCTTTCCGCTGCGGAGTTGGTCAGGTCGCGCTCATGCCAGAGGCTGATGTTTTCCAGCGCAACAATCACATAACTGCGCACCACCCGGGCAAGCGAGCAAACCCTTTCGCAGATAATCGGGTTTTTCTTGTGCGGCATCGCGGATGAGCCCGCCTGGGTTCTGCCAAACGGCTCGCCCAGTTCACCGATTTCGGTGCGCTGCAGATTGCGGATTTCGGTGGCAATGCGCTCCAGATTGGCGGCAATCAGCGCCAGGACACCGAGCGCAAACGCATGCCGGTCCCGGGGCACAACCTGGGTTGACACCGGCTCGGGCTTTAACCCGAGAATCCGCAAAACCCTCTTCTCCACCACCGGTGCCAACTGGGTATAGGCACCGACCACGCCCGAGATTTTGCCATAGGCGGTCTCATCTCTTGCCCGCTCGACCCGCTGGCGATTGCGCTCAATCTCACTCCACCAGGAAAGGCACTTCAAGCCAAAGGTAATCGGCTCGGCATGCACGCCATGGGTCCGGCCCATCATCGGCGTCCGCCGGTACTTCCTTGCCAGCCTGGCGACCGTCCTGCTCAACGCCCGCAACTCCGCATCAATTAGCCGCCACGCCCTTTGCAGGCGCAGGGCGAGCGCGGTGTCCACCACATCATAGGAGGTCAAGCCATAATGGACAAACCTGCCTGCGGCACCGACACTGCGGGCAACGCTCTTCGTAAAGGCGATGACATCGTGATTGGTCTGTTTTTCAAACCGCTCAATCTCCTTAATCTTAAAACTGGCGTCCTGAATCTTTGCCGCGGCATCCTGCGGGATTATCCCCAGTTCACCCTCCACCTTTGCCACCGCCTTCTCCACCTCCAGCCACGAGGCGAACTTCGCCTCCTCGCTCCACAACTCTGCCATCTCCGGTGTCTGATAACGGGAACTCATCAGCGCTGATAGAGGATCCTTAACTGCTCACCCTTGCGGTCAATCACCAGGTCAATCCGCTGACCCGCCCTTGCCAGCCTTTCCTGCAACGCCCGGGCGCCGGTCACCACCTTACCGTCTGCGAGAAGAATCACATCGCCGGGCAAAAGCCCGATGCGCTCGGCGACACTTCCCTCCTGAACCGACACCACCACCACGCCCCGGGTATGGGCAAGCCCGAACCGCCGGCGCAACTGCGGATTGATATCCGCCACCACCGCGCCAATCTTCGTGCCTATCCGCTCATACTCTGCCTGCGCCTGACCCAGCGCCTCCTGAATAAACCGCTTCACCTCATTTATCGGCCGGGCAAAGCCCACCCCCTCGGAACCGCCGGCATGGGAAAAGATAAATGTATTAATTCCAATCACCTCGCCCAGAGCGTTCACCAGCGGACCGCCGGAATTACCCGGATTGATTGCCGCATCGGTCTGAATCATATCGGTATAAATCCCGCCACCCCGGGCAGACTTGATATCCCGGTGCAGCGCCGAGATGACGCCCACGGTTACCGTTGGCTGAGCATCCTCAATCAAAAACCCGAACGGATTACCAATCGCAATCGCCCACTCGCCAATCAACAACTCATCGGAATTACCCAGCGTCGCCACCGGCAGATCCTTACCATCAATCTTCAACAGCGCCAGGTCGCGCTCATTATCCACTGCCACTATCTCCGCATCAAAACTCCGGTTGTCCGGCAGGGTTACCTTAATCTTGGTCGCATTACTCACCACATGGGCATTGGTTACGATATAACCCCGGGCATCAACAATCACCCCGGAGCCCATTGACTTAATTTCCTGGCGAAAGGTGTGCCGGGGGAAAAAGTCCCGGAAAAAGTCATCAAACCCGAAGATATCAAACGGGTCATAACTCACCACCCGGGTCTGGGTAACCACCACCGAAACCACCGCCGGACTCACCTTCCGGGCTGCCAGCACAATCGCGTTCACCCGGGAGGCGGTTATTTCCTCATTCACCACGCTCAACGACGGCTTCTTCTGGCTCGGTGGTGCCGACGGCAGCGCGCCGCAGGACAGAAGACAGACAAAGACCAAAAGCAAAACCAGCGGCAGATTAAACGGCTTCATGCCCATTAGTTTACCGGTTAGAACCGCTATCGTCAAGGATAGTAAAACAGGAAACAAACCCGAGCCTTAACCAAAAAAGACACCGCAGAACTGCGGATAAACCGCACCCCCTGGCAAAAACCAGCTTGAATCGCTAACCTATCGCCATCCTTCACCTCAGGGCTACCCCGGGATTAACCCACCCACATATCCACTTAAAAACAGCCTTCACCGCTAACCGATTAAAACAGGAGAGCTTAACCCCATCACCCGCAACTCCACCGTTAAAAACGCCCGATTTATGGCTCTAAATATATAGTGGGGGACTCCGTGCTGGTTCGGGGCTGAACTTCTTGACAATAATGTTTTGGTATGGTAAATTTTGCTAATATCACAGGCCTGATTTATGTATCTCACTGGCTGGTGGCTTTAGTAAATTAAGGAGGGCTGGCGAGATGTTGACGGCGATAAGAGAAATAGGTAGATGGTTGAGACAGAAAAGAAGAATCGACGAACTAAGTACCTTGATTCAATCCCCATTTCCCGAAGGATATGTAATTTTATTAAAAGTAAATTTGGACCACAATAAGTTTGATGGTGTGGAGTTGGAGCAGTACGACGCGACTAAAGTTAACCGCTATCTTTATCGTAAAGGAGAGTCTAACGGACCGAACCCGAGCCCAGCGGCACGCATTACCGAGGTAGAAAAAACTTTTTCCAAAAAGATATTGGCTTGGTTTAATAAATATAAGAACCTGGACACCGAAGGTGATTTACTGGCGCAGATAGAGAATATCCTTACCCAACATCAGGATGAAATAATAAAAAAGACGGGAGAAATATTAGGGACTATTGACAAAAATGCCAATAAGCTATTAACAATCAAAATTAAGAAGGATAACAGTTGGTATTATCCAGGTGACCTGGAGGTGTTTCGCACTCTCTTAACGGAGATTGTTAATACCCAAACTAAAGAAGTAGCCGCGGACAACCAGGTTTGCTCAATCTGCGGGGAAAGAAAGAAGGTTTCCGGAGACCCGCGCGTATTTAAATTTTACACCATAGATAAACCAGGTTTCATCGCTGGAGGGTTTAACAAGAGTTTAGCATGGAAAAATTTCCCCCTCTGTTACAAGTGCAAACTGGAGATAGAGGAGGGTCGCCGTTTTATTGAAGAGAACCTCAGCTTTAATTTCTGTGGGCTTAATTATTTTCTTATCCCGCGATTACTGTTGACTAACATCCAACCAGAGATAATGGAGATACTTCTTGATTCAAGAAGAGTGGTTTCTTTGCAGGAAACAGTTAAAAGGAGGATTACCGAGGACAATAGAGAAATTTTGGATTGCGTTGCCCGGGAAAAGGATGTCATTACGGTTAATTTTTTATTTCTCAAGAAAGAAAAGAGTGCCGAGCGGATTCTTCTATTAATAGAAGACATTTTCCCCTCCCGGATAAAAGAAATCTTTGAAGCAAAGGACGAGGTGGACCGGAGATTCCCGCGAGCTGATGGAAACGGGTTTACTTTTAGGAAAATCAGGCAATTTTTTGCCCGGTCAAGCGAAAAAAAACAGAATTACGACCTGGATAACTACTTTCTTGAGATAGTGGATAGCACCTTCCGGGGCAAAAGATTGGACCTGGCTTTCCTTTGCCGGTTTTATATGGCGGTTATCCGGTCAGAGTTTATAAAAGAAGAACATTTTAAACCACTGGTTGACGATGCCCTGATGGGGCTGATGTTTTTTAGGCGACTTGGATTAATTTCTTTTCAGGAGGTAAACGATATGGAGCAAACCATATTTGATGATGTGTTTGGGAGATTTGCCGAGATGTTTAACAATCCGGCAGCACGAGGCGTTTTTCTACTTGGTGCCTTGACTCAGTTGCTTTTAAATAAGCAACGGCGGGAGCGGGGAGCAGCGCCATTTCGTAAGTATCTCAAGGGTTTGCGGATGCGGGAAAGCGATATTAGGGGGCTTTTCCCGAAGGTGCGAAACAAACTGGAGGAGTATGACTCTTTTGACCGCGGTAAAGCTCAGATTGCTACCGAAATTACAAAATATCTTCTGGCAGCAAGCAAGGGAAGGAAGATGTCCACAGACGAAATAAACTTTTATTTTGCCTGCGGGATGAGTCTGGCAGGAGATATCGCCAGAATAGTTTACAAAGAAGAACCAAACAAAGAGGAGGTGTAATTATGTCGAGCATAAAAAATCGCTCCGAGATACTTTTTCTTTATGATGTAACCTATGCTAACCCCAATGGCGACCCCAATGATGAGAATAAACCGAGGATTGATGAAGAGACCGGAATAAATATCGTTACTGATGTGCGCCTGAAGCGGACAATCCGCGACTATCTTTATGATTATAAGAAACAGGAGATTTTCATCCGGGACACAACAACTGAGGACGGGACAAAAAGAACGAAAGGAGATCGATTAAAAGATTTTGCATACAAAGAGATTCTCAAGAAGTGTATCGACCTGAGGCTATTTGGTGCCACCATCGCCGTAAAGGATAAACGAATGTCTTTAACCGGTCCGGTTCAATTCAAGTATGGACATTCGTTGCATCGGGTTAATCTAACATTTATTAAAGGAACAACGGTGATGCCTTCCGAAGAAGGTAAAGAGCAAGGGACATTTACTGAACGCTACATCCTTCCTTACTCTCTTATTGCCTTCTACGGCGTGGTCAACGAGACCGCAGCTATCACTCAGGGAATTCCACTTACTGAGGATGATGTTAACCTGATGATGGAAGCAATCTGGTATGGAACAAAGAACCTAATCTCTGGCTCAAAGTTCGGGCAGATGCCCCGTTTTTTAATGCAGGTTATCTATAAACCCGGGGTTAGTTTCTACCTCGGTGAGTTAGACAGAAAGGTTAAGATTCAATCGGAGAAGAAGGATGAGGAAATCAGAAGCATAACCGAGGTGAAGATTGACATCACTAAACTGGTTAAAGATTTACTTTCCTGTCGAGACCAGATTAAAGAGGTAAGGTTAAAGGTAGATGAGCAGGTATCATTTATCAGCGATGGCGATGGCAAGGATGTGCAGGTAAGTGAGATGTTGAAAAAATTGAAGCCTGGGTCCTTCAATTTCTGAAACCTTGTCTTATGAAGGTCCTTGTCTTTGACCTCTGGGGAGATTACGCCCATTTTCGCAAGTTCTATACTACATCTTCGCCACTGACATTTTCCTTTCCGCCACCCCCAACAATTGCCGGCATTCTGGGCGCGATTTACGGCACAACGAAAGAAACTAACCAGTATCTCAGGATGTTCGGAGGCGATGCCAGCAAAATCGGAGTGAGGATTATTAACCCGATAAAAAAGGTGCGGATGGGATTAAATCTCGTGGACACCAAAAAAGATTGGACCCCGCAGGTGCGCACACAAATAAGAACCGAGTTTGTAAAAGACCCCTGTTATCGGATTTATTTTTACCATCAGGATGAGCAAATACTCGATGATATCAGCGCTATGGTTAAAGCGCATAAAGCAGTTTACACTCTCTCACTGGGTTTGAGTGAGCTTCTTGCCAATTTTCGCTATGTGGGTGAATTTTCCGCGGAGCGAAATGATAACGGAAATGATAACGGTGCCAGGTTGGTAGAAATTGTCACCCCGATTACCGAGGAGAATTTAATCGCCGGTGGCATTGAGATTGAGACTGGCAAGAAGTATCTTAGGGAAAGGATGCCCATTAAAATGACTCCTGAACGTGTGGTAGAGAAATATGACGAGGTTATATTTGAACCCGATGGTAAAACTATAAAGGCAAAGGTGCAAGTCTATTACCAACTGGAAAATGGGGAGAGAATTACCTTCTTCTGAAATTTACTCTCACCCGAGAATTCTTCTTGAAGAACACCTTTTCGCCACCGCTGACCTGGCAGAGCGCTTTCTTGCAGAAAAGGACATCAGGGCGGACGGCGAGTTAAAACAGGTTTGCCGGCTGGTCGCACTACTGCACGATATTGGCAAGGCGACCGAGTATTTTCAGGATTACCTAAGGGCGGTCGCAGATAAAAAGTCTTTAGAACGAAACAGAGAAACGAGGCATAGCCTTTTTTCTGCTGTATGTGCCTACTATCTTACAAAAGCCTCTGGCGTAACTGCTAAATTTTACCCTTTATTTGCCTTTTTGGCGGTGAAGCGACACCATGGCGACCTACGTGATGTGCTTGATGATGTGATATTCAATGAAGAGGATAAGGAGTTGTTATCAAAGCAACTTGATGCTATTCCTTCAGACCGCTTTTCAATCCTAACCGAGAAACTCTCCCGTTCTGGAGTCCCGGCATTTAACAAGAGTGACATCAATAGTTGGATTGAGGGTTTTCCCGGGGAATCAAGAGAATTGAGAAGGGAATTGCGACGACCGACTGCTGGCATGGACAATTATGTCCTTCTTAATCTTCTCTTTTCCCTTCTCATTGATGCCGACAAAAGCGCGGTGATAATGGGAAATTATCCCGTATTTACTCGTAGAGCAGTTGGTGGACCAGAATGGGTGGATAACTACCGCCAGCAGGAGAAATTTCCTCCCTCGCCATTGAATCCGATGCGGAATCAGGTATATAAAGAGACAACGGGGCAGGAGATTGATTTAAAGCAGAAAATCTACTCTTTGAATGTTCCCACCGGACTGGGCAAGACGCTAACCGCCTTTGCTTTTGCCTTAAAATTGCGCCGGAGGATAGAGGCAGAGCATCAGAAAAAGGCGAGGATTATCTACGCCTTGCCCTATCTCAGCATAATTGAGCAGAATGCCGATGTGTTGGATAAGGTTATCAAAAGCAACAATCTCAACACCGATAGTAGCCTATTTCTTAAGCATCACCATCTTACCGAGGTGTTCTATCGCACCCCGGAGAACGAATATGAATCCGACGCAGCGGAGTTGCTAATAGAAGGGTGGAATTCTGAAATTATCATCACCACCTTTGTCCAGTTATTTCATACTCTTATTTCCAATCGTAACCGGAGTTTAAGGAAATTTCACCGTCTTGGCAATGCCATCATCATTCTTGATGAGGTTCAAGCGGTGCCGATTAAATACTGGCTACTTTTACGCGATGTCCTAACGACTCTCGCAGAGCGCTTGAATTCCTATGTAATACTCGTTACCGCAACTCAACCTTTGATATTTGAAGAAACAACGCAGTTGGTTAAAGACCGGGAGCGATACTTCAAAAGCCTCAACCGGGTGATAATAAAACCAACGCTCGCTCAACCAATGATGCTTAACGAACTGATTAATCAGTTTAATTTCAACGACGGCAGGAGCTATCTTTTTATTCTCAATACAATTACATCGGCACGGGAGTTTTATAACCTGGTCAAGAAAAAGGGATTGTCAGCGACTTATCTTTCTACCCATATTGTCCCCTGTGAGCGTTTCAAAAGGATAGAAGAGATAAAGAAGGGAAACCATCGGATTGCCGTTACCACCCAGTTAGTTGAAGCCGGGGTTGATATTGACTTTGATGTAGTGGTAAGAGATATCGCCCCGTTAGATTCTATCAATCAGGCGGCAGGGAGATGTAACCGTAACAGTCGGAAAAAAGGCGAGATTTATGTGGTGAAGTTGGTCAACCAAAACCAAAAACCTTATGCCAGCTATATCTACGACCCGGTTTTACTGCAAATTACCGAGGATGCCCTTGCCCGGCGTCGGGAGCTAAGAGAAGGTGATTTTTTAGACCTGATTCAGGAGTATTATAAAGAAACAAAGAGCAGAATGAGTCAGGATGAATCAAGAACTCTGTGCGACGCGATAACACATCTTCGCTATGAAGGTGAGGGCATTCAGATTGCTAACTTTCAACTGATTGAGGAAGACTACACGAAGTTTGATGTGTTTGTTGCGATTGACGACCAAGCAGAGCAAGTTTGGCACCGATACATTTCTTTGCAGGAAATTATTGACCCATTTACTCGAAAAAGCGAGTTTGATAAATTTAAAGCGGACTTTTATCAATATGTCATCTCTCTCCCACGAAATATTACTAATAGACCACAATTGATTGGAGCGATGGGGTATGTTGGTAGGGAACAGTTGCCGCAATACTACGACCCAGAAACAGGCTATATAACCAAAGAGAGAAATTCGGTTATTGTCTGGTGAGTTGTGGAAATCGAAGTTCTTAAATTAATCATTAATCTGGACGTGGTGTTGGGACGAGACGCTGCGGCAAAAATAAGGGGTTATCTGGGAAAGATTTTCTGGGACAATCCGATTGTTCATCACCATATTGGTTCAAATACGCTGATATATGGTTATCCTGTCGTTCAGTACAAGATTATCAACGGGGAGTGTTTCCTGATTGGTTTCTTGGATGGCATTGATGTGCTCAAAAAGACTTTTCTGGAGTTAAAGGGTATTAACCTGGATGGGAGATGGCAGGAAGTGATCGGTAAGGCTTTGGAAAGCTGCGTCGCTAAATTTGGCATTGCAGGAGAACCGATCCCTTACACCTTTCTTACCCCCTGGCTGGCGTTGAATGAGGAGAACTATCAGCGCTATCAGCGGTTTGGTAGTTGGAAGAAGCGCCGGGAACTTCTGGTAAAGGTCCTGGTTGGCAATATCCTGGCGGTTGCCAAGGGTATCGGTTATACTGTGCCCGCACCGATTGCGGTGGAGATACGCCGGCTGCGTCCGACCCGGGCGAAATTGAAAGGCGTGCCGATGCTCGGATTTCTGGGCGAGTTTACAGTAAACTTTGCAATACCGGATTACTGGGGTCTCGGCAAATCAGTCGCCCGGGGATTCGGGACAATCGCACGGTTGGAATGAATCTGGTTATTAACACCTACGGTGCCTATCTTCAACGGAATGGCGATTGCTTTCGGGTGAAAGTAGATGATAAGGTATATGAGGTATCATCCTCAAAAGTTTCTTCTATTATTATCTCCACCGCTGCTTATCTAACCACCGATGCGATTAAACTGGCAATTGACCACAACATTGACATCATCTTTGTTGACGAGGTGGGTGAGCCTTACGCCCGGGTGTGGCACAGTCGATTTGGTAGCACCACTTCAATTCGGCGTCGCCAGTTAGAAATTGCCGATACTGAGGAAGGGTTGAATATCGCCCTTGCCTGTGTTAAGAGAAAGTTTGACAATCAGATAGAATTGCTGAAAAAACTACGCACCACCCGGACCCGCAAGTCTGCGGAGATTACCGCGTATATTGAGAAACTGGACAACTGCCGTCAGCAACTGGAGAAAATTACCGGGACATTAGAAGAGCGGCGAGGAACGATAATGGGTATTGAAGGAAGTGGTGGCAGAATCTACTTTGAGGCGTTGAGTTTTCTTATGCCCGAGCAGTTTCAGTTTAAGGGTCGTAGTCGCAATCCGGCCCGGGATGAGTTTAATGCCCTTTTGAACTACGCCTATGGGATTCTCTATTCCCGGGTAGAAAGGGCATGCGTGATTGCCGGTTTAGACCCTTGCATCGGAATTTTACACACCGACAATTACAATAAAAAGTCTTTGGTTTTTGACCTGATGGAAAACTATCGAGTATGGGCAGAAGAAGTGGTGGTTAATCTTTTTGCCGGACGAATGGTTAAGAAAGAATATTTTGACAAGTTGGAGAACGGTTACTCGTTGAATAAAGATGGCAAGGCGCTGTTGATAGACGCATTTCTCCGTTTTCTTGACGAACCAATTCGTTACCGCGGACGGAATATTAAACGGGCGGATATAATCCAGCTTGACTGTCATAGCATTGCCAACAGTTTAATCAAACAGCAAGATGAGTCAGAGTAATCTGGTCTGGATTATCTACGATATCAGTGATGACCGCCGGCGTAACCGAATTGCCCGGGCATGTAAAAATAAGGGGCTTTACCGGGTGCAGAAGAGCGCCTTTCTGGGCACACTTAACCGGACACAGATTGAAGAACTGAGGGTAATTTGTAATGATATTATTAATCCAGATGAGGACTCGGTTTATATGTTTCCAATGTGTGAGGAAGATTTCAAAAAGGTCAGACTGCTCGGCCAGGCATTTGATAAGGAGCTGGTTACTGACGAGGTCAAGGCGCTTTTTCTATGACGGCTAATATGGAAACATCCAGCCCGGTATTTGATACCGAGGCCACCTCAATGATAACGACATCCGATGTGGTGGAACATTTGTTTTGCCCTCGTTTTACCTATTTTATGAACTGTTTGCAGATACCCCAGAACGAGGATTTGCGCTACATTGTCCTTAAAGGCAGGGAGATTCACGAGGACCGGGCAAAGGAAAACCGCGGCTACCTTCGGAAGAAAATAAACTGTGTAAAAAAGGAAATAGGCGTTTATCTCGCTTCGCCGAGGATAAGAGTCAGGGGCGTGGTGGATGAGGTGTTAACGTTTGCTGATGGTACAATGGCGCCACTTGACTACAAATATACTGAATTCCGCGACTACCTTTTTCGGACGCATAGATTTCAATCTGCCATTTACGCCATGCTTATCAGAGAGACATATCAGAAGCCGGTTCTCCGGGGTTATATCTGTTATGTCCGCGGCGGTTCAACATTAAAAGAGGTGCTTTACAGCGAAAAAGATTTTAATTATATTTATAAGGTGATAGATGAGATTTTCATCATAATTCAACAGGGATATTATCCTAAAAGAACATCTTTTCGCAATCGCTGTATTGACTGCTGTTACAGAAATATTTGTGTTTAAGATGGAGAGGTTATTTTATATTGAAAATAGGAAAGTTATAGAGACGAAGCGATGTAAAAGGTGACCAGTTATGCCCGAAAAGTGGCGTTATAGCGGTTATTTTAAGTCAAAAAATAGCCGAGAAAAATTACTCCAAGCAAAGGAAAGTGTGGTGGTTAGCCCGAAAATGCTGTTGCTATGCTACATCCAATAAAACAAGGATTGAAACCTTCCTTATC
>FWPU01003284.1_pt1 | contig 27098 bp, 22 predicted proteins | sample 2228361 | NCBI WGS metagenome assembly FWPU01 (sample SAMEA103939777, study PRJEB20133) | metagenome
ATTGAAGACTTTAAAGCCCTGTGGCTTATGGGCGGATATCATTTTTTTTTATTTTTTGTGTAAAATTGCACAATAAAATTTGTATTTTTGATATCAATTAAATTATAATTGTACAAAATTACACTTATATGAAAAACATTAATCAACATCAGCTCGAATTAGAACTCAGGCGCTTCACTTCCAGAAACTTTGAAAAGCCTTCGGAATGCAGGAACCTGGAGCAGATCAGGTATTACGTGAGGGAACTGTGCGAAAAAATCAAGGATTACGAACGCCGGTTTAATTATGTTCCTTCGTGGGCCTATGCCCTGTTGGCACAGTACAACGCCCGCCAGCATGCCATGATCCACCGCGAATTTGTTCGGTGCTACCGCCCATGAAGTACATCCCCTCCCCTATTACACCGCAGTTCCGGCTTATCTACACCGCTACGGCCAATAAATCGGGAAGAATGCAATACCACTGCATTAAACCGGGCATCAGTAAGGTGCGGATAAGCCGGACAGAATTTATCCGGGTATACAATTCTTTGCCCATATTGGCACTTCGGCCGATACAATCGGCCGGATCGGATACCGATTTTCAGATTGAGTTTTACGTGTAGTTGACCAGGATTTCCTTTAACCGTGCAGGTGAATAAGCTACCGACTTTATGGTTTTATGATCATCCTTCCGGTACACCAGCCAGTGGTCTCCCTCCTTGTGATAATAACAAAGCGTGCCGTCCTTCCGAGCCTGCTCGGCCACGGTTTGAGCGGCTTCTTCTTCGCTTTGGCAGGCTTTGCTCATATTAGAGCGCTGTACCTCCTCGAACAACTCATTGAACGATTCGCCTAAACCAAACTCCAGCACGGCACCGGCCAGCACGTATTGCAGATCGCACAAGGCATCGGCTATGGCTACAATATCCTTGGCGGCAATGGCCTCTTCCAATTCTTTTAATTCTTCGGCCAGCAGGGCAACCCTTAACTTGCACCGGCTTTCATCCGGTATGGCAGGGGCTGGCAAAATGGGGTGTTTAAAAGTTCGGTGAAACTCCGCAACCAGGTTTAGTGCATCGGGTTGTTTCATGGTTAGTTTGATATGCCCGGGCAATAAAAGCATTTTGGCGGGAGCATGCAAAGCCCTACTTTTGAATAGTGAACCGGGTAGTCTATATGGTTTTACTCTTCGGCCTGTTGATGGCCTATGCCGCAGCGGCTGCACACGAGCTATCGACTTTTCAGTATGGTTCAACCTGCTACGAGGTCCGAATCATCGAACGGATTGCTGAAACCGATATTGAGTCTGAATTTATTTTTACTTTAAGTGTCAGGAAGTATCTCATTTTCAGTTTTTTATTCTTTTCTTATTCATCAAAAATTTACGAAGCACCACTTCCGGATGTACTGCTCCCGCCACCGGAACCGGACTGCTTGGCCTAAAAGCCGCACTTTTGGGTATTCGGTTTGATTTACCGGAAACTTAACTCCAACTGATTAACAACGCATTACATTATGGAAATTTATCAGAAACTTCTGGAAGGTAACAGAGCCTGGGTTGCACAGCGCTTAAAAGAAGACCCTGATTTTTTTGAACGCTTGTCGCGGGGCCAGTCGCCACAGGTGCTGTGGATTGGCTGCTCCGACAGCCGGGTACCTGCCAATGAAATTACCGGCACCTTGCCAGGTGAAATTTTTGTGCACCGAAATATTGCCAACATGGTCATCCATACGGATATGAACATGTTAAGCGTATTGGATTATGCCGTAAATGTGCTAAAAGTAAAGCACGTAATTGTGTGCGGGCACTACGGTTGCGGAGGCATACAGGCCGCCATGGGAAGCCAGCAATTTGGGTTAATCGACAACTGGATACGGCACATTAAAGACGTTTACCGGCTGCACGAGCAGGAACTGGAAAGCATAAAAGATATGCAGGCGCGGTTCAACCGGCTGGTGGAACTAAACGTAATGGAACAGGTTTTCGACTTATCGAAAACCTCCATCATCCAGAATGCCTGGAAAACCCGGCAGTTGCCTTACGTGCACGGATGGGTGTACAGCGTACGCGACGGACTTATTCGCGACCTGAAGGTGAGCATGGATTATACTTCGAAGCTTCCTCCCTATTTCCGGACGGAAAACCCGGTACTTACCTAATTACAGCTAACAGATTGACGACAGCGCATTGCCCTGCTAATGGCAGGGCAATTTTTATATTTGCGCTTTGCCTTTACTATGCAGGTAAACTTTGTTGAAGAATTGCGATGGCGCGGCCTATTGTTCGACCTGATGCCCGGCACGGAAGAACAACTGTTAAAGGAATCAACAACCGGATACATTGGCTTTGACCCTACGGCCGACTCGCTGCACATTGGCCATCTGGCGCAGGTTATGACGTTGCTGCATTTCCAGCGCTCAGGACATAAACCCATAGCCCTGGTGGGCGGTGCTACCGGCATGGTAGGCGACCCCAGCGGGAAATCGGCCGAACGCAACCTGCTTTCGGAAGAAGTACTGCGCCATAACGAAGCCTGTGTAAAACGGCAACTGGAAAAGTTTCTGGATTTTACCGGGCCCTGCGCTGCCGAAATGGTAAACAACTACGAGTGGTTTAAAGATTTCCGGTTTCTGGATTTTATACGCGAGGTAGGCAAGCACATTACGGTTAACTACATGTTAGCCAAAGAATCGGTTCAAAAGCGCCTCGAAACCGGTATTTCGTTTACCGAATTTTCGTACCAGTTGGTGCAGGGATACGACTTCCTGTGGCTGTACGAGCATAAAAACTGCAAATTGCAGATGGGGGGCTCCGACCAGTGGGGCAACATCGTTACCGGCACGGAACTCATTAGAAGAAAAACCGGGGGCCAGGCTTACGCCCTGACAACCCGGCTCATTACCAAAGCCGATGGCAGCAAGTTCGGAAAGACCGAACAGGGAAATATCTGGCTTGATGCCGCTAAAACATCGCCCTACCGGTTTTACCAATACTGGTTAAACGTTGCTGATAAAGATGCCGAAGTTTTTATCCGGATTTTTACTTTGAAGCCCAAAGAAGAAATCGATGCACTCATAGCCTCCCACCGCACTGCACCTCACCAAAGAACGTTGCAGCAAGAATTAGCTGCCGACGTTACCATTCGGGTTCATTCAGAAGCCGAATACAAAAAGGCCGTAAGGGCTTCGGAAATTTTGTTTGGCAGTACTGCGGCCAATGAACTGGAAGCTCTGGACGAACAAACCCTGCTGGCGGCCCTTGAAGGTGTGCCCCGCGCGGTAGTGGCGCGCAGCATGTGGGAACAACGCCCCGCCGTTACCGAACTGCTGGCCGACCTTACCGGCGGTACCATTTTCCCTTCACGGGGCGAAGCCCGCAAAATGATACAAGCTGGCGGAGTGAGCCTGAACAAACAAAAAATTACTGCCCACAACCAAAGTGCCCCTGTTAAACCGCTGCACAACAGGTACCTGTTGGCTCAGAAAGGAAAAAAAAGCTATTACCTGATTGTAATAGAATAAAACTGCAAGGCCTTATAAAAACCAAAGGGTTGAAACGTTATCCGTTATCAACCCCTTAGCCCTGTTCCGAAGTCAGGTCTTATTCTCTACCCAGGTAAACTGAAAGCGATATACTGATAAACAAACCACTGTCAATTAACTTGCTTTCAGATCCATCTGTTTCTTTAACAGTTACTGAACGGTAACCTATGAATGGTTCTACTGCTACGCTTCCTGAAATGAAAGCCGCATAGCCCGCGCCTAATTGCCAGCTCGTCACATTACTTTTTACTGAAAAGTCTTCTATCTCAGATTTACTGGACCCAAAACCAAACTGCCCCTCACCAAAGAAGTTTTTGACGTAATACCTGGCAAAAGGTGAAAAGAGAATGGTGGTGCTTTTAAAATCTGAGCCAAACGTTGGATCTGAACTAGAGCTTGAAAAAGCAACTCCCGCACCTGCGGCAAAGTTATCAATAATGAATATTCCAAAATATGGGGTCAATTGAAAATTTGTGGATTTCCCCAGGTCGGTGGTGGTACCTCCGGTTTTATCTTTAGAATTAGTGGATTGAAAGGTAACCGAACCGCCAACCAATTTCACGCCCTTACTTATTTGCGCCTGAGCCGCTAAAGTAAAGAGAGCAGCTAAAGCAAATAGATATGTTTTTTTATAATAAATGGGTTTGGTTTTACGTGTCAATGTAACAGTGTTTTCTTAGATTAACAAAGTTTTATGCAATAAAAAAGGGAGCTTTGCCCCCTCTTTCTATCAGATTGAATCAGCCTTGGAAACCGAACTGCGGGCCTATCTGCAGGTTCAAACCGGCAACCAAATAGGTTTTAAGTATTACGGGAACGTTTACGTAGCTGAAGTTGGACTTCAAATCCTGGTTGTTAAACGTAAACTTAGAGCCTTGCTGGCTAAAGATAACTTCCGGCTGAATACCTATTTTACCCAACTTAAAAAGGGTATAGGCGCCCAGGTGAAAACCGGTTTTGTTCTTGAAACTGGCATCTGCATCGTTCACATCGAATTTTGCAAAGTTAGGTCCGCCTTTCAGGCCGATGGCAAACTGAGCCTGCGAATAAACTGAAGCCGAAAAGGCTGCAGCAAACAGGATAAGGATTGTTTTTTTCATAGCTGGTTTAGTTTGGTTTTAGAGTTGATGAACAAAATTTTCATCTACCGGATGCGGCAGCGTTACCTGCAACAGGGCATTTTGCTGCATGGCTCGCTGAGCGGTAAAAAGAGCTGGTGCGTTACCGGCCCACGCCCTACGGGATATACCGTTGTACACATCGAAAAACAGCATGCGTTGCAGGTGGCTGTCGGCCTGAGATGAGCCATCCAATACCATGCCAAAGCCCCCGTTAATGGCTTCGCCCCATCCCACTCCGCCGCCGTTGTGCAGCGAAACCCAGGTAGCACCCCGGAAGGAATCGCCAATTACATTATGTACGGACATATCGGCAGTAAACCTCGACCCATCGTAAATATTTGCGGTTTCGCGATAGGGGCTGTCTGTTCCCGATACATCGTGGTGGTCGCGGCCCAGCACTACCGGCCCGATTTTTCCCTGACGGATGGCCTGGTTAAAGGCTTCGGCAATTTGTATGCGGCCTTCGGCATGGGCGTACAATATCCGGGCCTGAGAACCTACTACCAGGCGGTTGGCTTTGGCCTGTCGAATCCATTTCAGGTTATCCTGCAACTGGCCGGCTATTTCTGCCGGAGCCGTTTTTAGTAACTTTTCCAGCACCTCTAGGGCCAGTTTATCGGTTACATCCAGGTCGGCTTCCTTGCCCGACAAACACACCCATCGGAACGGCCCGAAACCGTAATCGAAGCACATCGGCCCCATGATATCCTGCACATAAGAAGGGTAGCAAAATGTGCCATCTGGCTGTAATACATCTGCCCCGGCCCGCGATGCCTCCAGCAAGAAGGCATTGCCGTAATCGAAAAAGTACATACCCTGTGCCGCATGTTTGTTGATGGCCTCCACCTGTCTGCGCAAAGAGGCCTGTACTTGCTGCCTGAAGTTTTCTGGGTCGGTAGCCATCAGGGCATTGGCCTGGTCGTAGCTAAGGCCTGTGGGGTAGTACCCTCCTGCCCACGGGTTATGCAATGAGGTCTGGTCGCTGCCGAGGTCGATCTTAACACCTTGTTTGTAAAAATATTCCCATACTTCCACTACATTACCTCTGTACGCCAGCGAGACGGCCTCTTTGGCATGGCGTGCTTTCTCTACCCGTTGCAACAACCTTTCAAGGTCATCGTAAACTTCGTCAACCCATCCCTGCTCTTTTCTTTTATATGTGGCTTTATCGTTTACTTCGGCTACAACGGTAATGCATCCGGCTATGTTACCGGCTTTGGGTTGTGCACCGCTCATGCCCCCCAGACCCGAGGTAACAAACAGTTTGCCGGATAGGTCCTCGCCCTTTCGGGATATTTTACGGCCGGCATTGAGCAACGTTATGGTGGTGCCATGTACAATGCCCTGCGGACCGATATACATGTACGAGCCGGCTGTCATTTGTCCGTATTGGGTAACACCCATTGCGTTGAAGCGTTCCCAGTCGTCAGGTTTGGAATAATTCGGAACCATAAGTCCGTTGGTAACCACCATGCGGGGAGCATCTGGCGAAGAAGGGAATAAACCCATTGGATGTCCCGAGTACACATGCAGGGTCTGTTGGTCAGACATGGTGGCCAGGTATTTCATGGTAAGCAGGTACTGGGCCCAGTTTTGAAATACGGCTCCGTTTCCTCCATAGGTAATCAGCTCATGCGGATGTTGGGCTACGGCTGGGTCGAGGTTGTTCTGAATCATGAGCATAATGGCTCCGGCCTGCAGGGTTTTGAAAGGATACTCGTCAACAGGTCGGGCAAACATGGGGTAGTGCGGCCGGAAACGGTACATGTATATCCTGCCAAAGTCGGTAAGCTCTTTGTAGAACTCCGGTGCCAGTACTTGGTGATGGCGGGGATGAAAGTAGCGCAGGGCGTTGCGCAGTGCCTGCTTTTTTTCGGCAACGGTAAGAATGTCTTTCCGCTTCGGGGCATGGTTAACGCTGTAATCATAATCCCGAGGTGGCGGCAGTTCATCGGGTATGCCCTGCAGAATCTGTTCTTTAAAGCTGCTGGTGGTTAGTACGCACATGCTGTTTCAATGCACTATCTAAGTCGGTTAACCGGCTTCGGGCATGTTTATATCCCAGGTTAAAGATGTCGCGGCCTTTGTCCAGATCAAATGTACTGAATTTGCCCAGTTCGGGAGCTTCGAAGACAAAATTACACTGGGCTTTGGAGTATGATGTGTTTACATTGATAGCAATGAGTAAACTTCGTTCGACCACTTCTTTAGCATTTTTAATATCGAAGCGTTGTTCTACGGGATTGCAATGGCTGCCGATGATGAAATCGGTTTTTCCTATCAGCGGCCTTACGGGTAGGTTATCGATTAGTCCCCCGTCAACCAGCACATGGCCATTTACCTGTACGGGATTGAACAAAGCGGGAATGCTGGAGGAAGCGATAACGGCCGGGGCCAGTTCGCCTTCGGAAAAATAAACCACCTTACCCAACCGGATTTCTGTTGCGGCCACGGTAAGCGGCAGATGGAGTTTTTCGAAAGAATTGTGCGGAATATGCCGGAGCATTACTTCACGAAAGCCGTCCATGCTTAACAGTCCGGCCCATGACCAGGCCGGCCGGACGGACTTGATGAAACCCATCGACAGGATGATTTCCAGTATTTCATCGGGTGTATAGCCGGCACAATAGAAGGCACCGGCTATCGAGCCCGCACTTGTTCCTGAAACAAACGAAAATTCAATGCCTGTTTCTTCCAGGGCTTTTATAACCCCCAGGTGTGCTATGCCACGGGCTCCGCCTCCCGATAGGGCCAATCCTATTTTCATAACACCTCATTCAGCTTAAAGGTCTGGTCCAGCCGCACCCCTTTTTCTGTATGCTTAACCGTGGCACACTGGTGTGCGGGGTCATGCTCAAAAAACAAAATATATTGCCGGTCGGCCGCCTCATTCAAAAACTTCTCTTTTTCTTCCAAGGTAAGCAAGGGCCGCGTATCGTATCCCATAACATAGGGCAATGGAATATGGCCTACCGAGGGAATAAGGTCGGCCATGTAGCAAATGGTTTTATTGCCAGCGGCAATCTTGGGTAGCATCATTTTTTCGGTGTGGCCCGAGGCATACATGATTTCCATGTCCGGAAAAGGGCTGGGAAGCGAGGGTTCTATAAAACGCAGCTGTCCGCTTTCCTGCAGCGGCAAGATATTTTCTTTAAGAAAGCTGGCTTTTTCGCGGGCGTTGGGGTGTGTAGCCCATGCCCAGTGGGCAGCGTTAGACCAGTACGTAGCGTTGGGAAAAACCGGAACCAGCCGGTCGCCCGACCTTTTTATGGCGCCTCCGCAATGGTCGAAATGAAGGTGCGTAAGCAATACATCGGTTACCTCTTCGGGTGTAAAGCCGGCCTTGCGTAAAGAAGAGAGCAGCGAATCTTCACCGTGCAGATGGTAATGACTAAAAAACTTTTCATCCTGCTTATCGCCAATGCCGGTATCAATCAAAATCAGGCGGTTTTCGGTTTCAACCAGCAGACATCGCATGGCCCAGGTGCACAGGTTGTTATCATCGGCCGGATTGGTTTTCTGCCAAATGGTTTTGGGCACCACGCCAAACATGGCACCGCCATCCAGTTTAAAAAAACCGGTTTCAATAACGTACAACTTCATGATTGCATTATTCTTTTACTACTCCCATGGCGCAGAACTTTGCTATGCGCTGGGCAATGCGTTCTTCGGCCGGTATTTTCTTAAGCTCGGCCGTGGTTTCCAGAATTACGCGCTTCACTTCATTAGCCATCCATTTTACATTGGTGTGCGCGCCCCCCAGGGGTTCCTGAATAATGCCGTCAATCATCTTAAGCGCCAGCATGTCTTTGGCGGTAAGCTTAAGCACCTCAGCAGCCTGTTCTTTATATTCCCAACTGCGCCAAAGAATAGATGAGCACGACTCGGGTGAGATGACGGAATACCAGGTGTTTTCGAGCATAAATACGCGATCGCCAACACCTATGCCCAGTGCTCCGCCCGATGCTCCTTCGCCTATGACGATGCAGATTACCGGCACCCGCAGGGCGAACATTTCCTTTAGGTTTCGGGCAATGGCTTCGCCCTGTCCGCGTTCTTCGGCTTTCAGCCCCGGAAAAGCTCCCGGAGTATCGATAAAGGTAACAATGGGTTTATTAAACTTATCGGCAATTTTCATGAGGCGCAGCGCTTTGCGGTAGCCTTCGGGGTTGGCCATTCCGAAATTTCTGATTTGCCGCTGTTTGGTGGTGCGTCCTTTTTGCTGACCAATAAGCATAAATGTTTGTCCCTCAATGGTGCCCAACCCTCCTACCATTGCTTTGTCGTCAGCCACCTGCCGGTCGCCATGCAGTTCAATGAAGTCGGTAGTTATTTCATAAATGTAATCGAGCGTATAGGGCCTGTCGGGGTGACGCGACAACTGTACGCGTTGCCACCCGGTAAGGTTTTCGAAGGTTTCTTTTTTCAGTTGGATAATTTTTTGTTCCAAAGCCTGAACGGCTTCCTGTATTTTATCATCACTGCCGGTAGCCAGTGCCTTCATATCGTTAAGTTTGGCCTCCAACTCGGCAATAGGTTTTTCAAAATCCAGCAGCATATCCGTTCATGTGTCGGGCAAAGTTAGCACGATTACGGAAATAGCCTATTCTGTGTAAAGATTAGCACTTTATCTAAAGGGCAAAAATTTTTTTGCCTACAAGGCTTAGGCTTTGGATATAACCCGGGCCGGCTTATCTTTGCAGGCTGTTTAAAGGTCCGGTAGTTCAGCTGGTTAGAACGCCTGCCTGTCACGCAGGAGGTCGCGGGTTCGAGTCCCGTCCGGACCGCATAAAATTCCAGTGCCCCATCCGTTTTTCCTGGTCTTTGTCCTTATTACCTGTGCGTTGCCTTATCAGTTATTTCCGCCAGGGCTTTTTGTGGTCGGTTTTCGCTTTAAGTCGGCTGTCTTTTTTTCTGCTTATTACCATTTTACCGGCGGCCTGTAATTCGGCAAAAGGTAACAAAACGGTAGTCGTTAAACCCAGGTATCACCATTCGCTGTATAAGAATCACGCCCACAAAAAGAAATGGCAAATCTGGCGCATAAGGTTTGAACCCGAAAAGCAAGGCGTAAAGAAGGTTAAAATGCGGAGCTGATTTTAATGCAGGCCTTTAATGGTAAACTCAATATTCTTTCGCAGAAAATGTTTTAAGGGTTCCAGATGAAGCAGGTGAGCGGTAACAATACCACCCAACAAAGCTGACATGAACAGGTTTGTTACATCGCGGGTAGAACTGGTGCGGGTTATCTCTTTTTGAAATATGGCCTCAAGGGAAAATTTTTCCAGCATCCGCTCCAGCGAAAGAATCTCGACTTCTCTTATCCCCGGCCTGTCGGGATAAAGCACCTGCTTTTCTTCCGGTTTAACAGGAAAAGGTTTAGGTGGTCGCTTCAGGTCAGACAAATAGCCGATTAAACTCAACATCATTCCCGGGTGTTCTTCGCAGGCCGCGCTCAGCCTGTCGGCCAGGTAGTATACTCCGGCTAGTCCTTCCCTGTGGTTGTCGCGAAGCTCAACCGCACACCTTAAACACCACAGCCTGAAGTAATACAACAGCAGGTCTTCCTTCTGCGGAAAATATTTAAAAAAGGTAACCTTGCTCATGCGAACAGCCGCGCATATCTCATCCACATACAAATCCTGAAAAGGCTTTTTGCCAATAAGCCTGAGGGTATGGGTAAGCACATTTACTTTTAATCGGGCGGCCTTTTCCTTACGTAAATTCACGGGTGGTATATGGGCTTTAATTAATATTTTTAAGCGCACATCTACAATGCCATGTTGATAAAACGTCTTATTCTTCTGCTGTCCGTCATTCTGGCAGCTTGTACATCGCGCAAAGAACGCTTACGGGGCTTTGTTGCTGACTCGGCCATGGTGGTTTCGGCGCATCCGCTGGCTTCGAAGATTGGTGCAGACATATTGCGAAAAGGCGGCAATGCCATTGATGCCGCTATTGCTACTCAATTTGCTTTGGCCGTGGTGTTTCCGGCTGCCGGTAACATAGGTGGCGGGGGTTTTATGGTGGTTCGATTGGCCAACGGTTCAGCTGATGCACTCGACTACCGCGAGGTGGCACCCGCTGCCGCCGGGCCCAATATGTATCTAGACTCCGCCGACAACCCGATACCCCGCCTTAGCGCACGCGGGCACCTCTCGGCCGGTGTACCGGGTACCGTAGCCGGACTTGTTGAGGCGCACAAAAAATACGGTGCACTGCCCTGGGCTGAACTGGTTCAGCCGGCTATTGAACTGGCCCGTAACGGATTTGCACTTACCGAACTGGAAGCCAAAGGTTTAAACGATGCTGCCGAAGATTTTAAAAAGTATAACACCGTTTTACCTGCTCATTTATTAAGAGAGCAATGGAAGGCCGGTGACACCATTAAACACATCGACCTGGCTGCCACCCTGGAACGCATACGCGATAACGGACTTGCAGGATTCTATGAAGGCAAAACGGCCGACGACCTGATAGCAGAAATGAAACGCGGTGGGGGATTGATTACTTTTGAAGACCTTAAAAGTTACCGGGCTGTGTGGCGTACTCCTCTTATTGGCACTTATAAAGGTTACCGTATTATTTCCATGCCTCCCCCTTCCAGTGGTGGCGTTGTACTGCTCCAGTTGCTGCGCATTACAGAAGGTTACCCCGTGGCCCGCTGGGGACACAACTCGGCTAAAACCGCCCACCTGATGATAGAGGCCGAAAGAAGAGCCTATGCCGATCGGGCTCATTTTTTAGGCGATCCGGACTTCATCTCAATTCCAATAAGTCACTTATTATCAAAACAGTATTGCGATAACCGAATGAATAATTTTAACCCTGAAAAAGCCACGCCCAGCGCCGAGATTGCGCATGGTGAAATACCGGTAACCGAGCCGGAGCATACCACCCACCTTTCGGTTGTCGATCCTTTCGGCAATGCCGTTGCCGTTACTACAACACTTAACGACAGTTACGGCTCGCACGTAGTGGTGGCCGGCTCAGGATTTATCCTGAATGACGAAATGGACGATTTTAGCATTAAACCCGGCGTGCCCAACATGTATGGCGCCATCGGAGGTGAAGCCAATAAAATACTGCCACGCAAACGCATGCTCAGTTCTATGACTCCAACTATTGTAGAAAAAGACAACCGGCTTTTTATGGTAGTAGGAACACCCGGAGGCACAACCATTATCACATCGGTGTATCAGACCATTCTGAACGTAATTGAGCACGGCATGACCATGCAGGAAGCCGTAACGGCCAGGCGATTTCATAGTCAGTGGATGCCCGATGTGGTGGTAAGCGAAGCCGGGGCATTTACACCGAAAGACAGCCTTAGGCTGGTGGAAATGGGGCATGTTTTCCGTGTCCGGAAATCCATAGGGCGTGTGGATGCCATAATGTTGATGCCCGATGGAAAGCTGGAGGGCGGAGCCGACCCCAGAGGCGATGATACCGCTGCGGGCTTTTAGGTTTTTTTAATTACAAACTCCACCCTTCGGTTCAGTTGCCGGGTTTCTTCCGTATCGTTGCTGGCAACGGGGCGGGTTCCGCCATATCCTTTTCCGGTTATGCGGCGGGCTTCGATGCCTTTGGATACGAGGTAATCTTTCACCCTGTTTACCCGTTTCTGGCTTAAATCCATAAGGGCCCGGAAAGAGCCCCTGTTGTCGGTATGCCCGCCCAATTCAATTTCAACCTTCGGGTTAGCTTTTAAGAATTCGGCAATGCGGTCCAGTTCTTCATACGATTCGGGCAACAATTCGGGTGTTCCCTGTTTGAACAATACGTGTTTAAGGGTAACCGTGGTGCCTACTTCAATGGGCTGAAGCCTGAAGTTCAGTTCAAGGTCTTTAAGTTCCTGTGTGGCTAAGTCCAGTTGTTCGTAGCTGGTAATGTAACGGTCAGCCCGGATTTCGATATTATATCTGGCCGATGAAGGCAGGGTTAAAGAATAGGACTGCGATGCATTGCTTGAAGCAAGGTATTGCTGCGTTCCGGAGTTGAAAATAATCTGTGCGCTTATGGGCTGTCCGCTTCGCGCATCGGATACCGTGCCGTATATGCGCACGGCACCGGTCATTTCCGGATACGTGTTGGTTTTAAAGGTTACAGGCATTTGAGCAGCCGGCGGTGAATCGGGCGATTTGCCGTGATAGCGGATGTCGCCATACCCGTGGCTGTCTTTGGTAGAGGTAAATACAGCTCCTGTGCCGGGCACCAACCGGTAGTATAGCTCGCGCCCTTCGGTGTTCACTTCCCTGCCGAGGTTTACCGGCTGGGACCAGTTTGTAAAGGTATCGTCCAGCCGATCGCAATAGAAAATATCGAAGCTGCCCTCACCTCCCCTGCCGTTGGTGGCAAAATAGAGTCGGGTTTTATCGGCATTTAACGAAGGGCTCAATTCCTGAAAACGGGTATTGACTACAGGGCCGGCGTTGCGGGGTTCGCTCCAGGTGCCGTCGGCCTGCTTTACGGTAATAAAAATATCTTCCACCCCCAGACTACCATAAGCTTCAGCTGCATAAACAATTACGGAGCAATCGGCTGAAATATAACCGCTTTGTAAATGCGACTTGTTGAGATAATACGGAATAAAAATGTTTTCGGGCTTTGACCAGCCGTTTGCGGTTTGGCGGCTCACACTAATTCCCTGTGTACGTGCCGGTGCGGGCGTGCCAGTGTAATGGCCGGTGAGGAACATTTGAGAGCCATCGGCTGAAAAGCCTAATACGGCATTGTAACCGCGATCGTTGATAACCGGGCCGGCATGAACAGCAGCTGACCACTCGCCATTTATATTAAAAGAAACCCATATATCGCCCGGATCGGTTTTGCCTCCGGTGTTATCGGGATGACCTGCCCGCGTAAAATACAACTGCGAGCCATCGGGAGTAACAACAGGGTTGAGTTCATCAAAAGGCGTTCTGACTATTTTCAGCGAAGGGAACCCGGTTAGCTGTGCAAAAGGTTTGCTGCACAAGCCCATCAGGCATAATAAAACAAAAGGAAAACTATTGCTGGGTAACGCACACATGACCGCGAATGTAAAAACGCCAGGGCAATTTAGCGTCTTCTCCGGCATAAGCTATGCCAATTCGTGGTGAGGTAGTAATTCTTTCCGGCAAAATTCGTTCTCCTTCCGATATCCAAATTTCTTCTCCGGTAAGCGGCTTTCCATTAACTGAACGATCCACACCCAGAGCCGCGGCAAGCTTACCGGGCCCGGAGGTAAGGGCCTCTGTTTTTGCTACTCCCCTTCTGGCCTGCATGGTGGACAGGCCCTGCAGGGGTTCAAGTGCGCGTATCAGTACCGCCTCGGCTACGCCCTCCAAGTTGGTAACCACATTCACCATGTGGTGCATTCCGTAGCACAGGTAAATGTAGGCATGGCCGCCCGGCAGAAACATGGCCGCATTTCGGCGCGTTTGTTTGCCCCGGTAAGCGTGGCAGCCTCTTTCCCTCCATGAATAGGCCTCGGTTTCTACAATCATACCCGCGGTGAGCACGCCGTTTTGCCGGGTTGCCAGTACTTTGCCCAGCAAATCGCGGGCAACCTGCACCACATCGGTCCGTTGATAGAAGGATGCATCAAGTTTCATAAAAAATGTTCCTGTCCTAACCGATTTAATGTATTTTGCAAAAATCACAGGTTAAACCCAAAAATCCTTGTATGAAAAGAACCACTGTTTCCCTTGCATTAGTTGGCTTAATTGCTTTCGCAGCGCATGCACAGATACAAATTCCCGCGGCCAGTCCTGCAGGCTCGGTTAGTACTGTGGTGGGACTTACCGACATTAGCATTAAGTACGCACGGCCCAAGATGCGGGGCCGGAAAATTTTCGGATCAGGCCCTGAATACCTGGTGCCTTACGGACAGATGTGGCGCACCGGTGCCAATGCCGGTACTGTTATTACCTTTTCGGATGATGTGAAGGTAGAAGGCCAGGATGTTAAAAAAGGCGAGTACCTGTTGTTAACCATTCCGGATGCACAGGAGTGGACCGTTATTCTGTACAGCGATCCTTCCATTGGCGGTAACACGGTTAACTACAAACAGGAGAAAGATGCCGCACGCTTTAAAGTTAAACCCATTAGGCTGGCGGAACCTGTTCAGACTTTTACCATTAACATAACCGACATAGCCGATGACAACACCAGTGCCAACATTGAGTTGGCATGGGAAAACACGGCCGTGCGTTTTAAAGTAGGCGTGGACTACGACAGCAAGGTGATGAAGGCCATTGAAGCCGGCACAAGGGTTAACCCGGCCAACTACATTGCTGCCGCCAACTACTACTTCGAAAACAAAAAAGACCTGAATAAGGCCCTGGAGTGGATTACCTTAGGCATTGAAAACGGCAACCGCGAGGCTTTCTGGAATATTCACACCAAAGCCAAAATCCAGCTGGCTTTGGGCGACTATAAAGGAGCTTTGGCTACTGCCCAGCAGTCGCTTGAGCTAGCAAAAAGGGCTAACAACGATTTCGGATACATTAAACAAAACGAAGACCTGATTGCCAGAATAAATGCCGAAATGCCCATAACCCCTGCAAAGAAAAAGTAAAGCAACAGCAAAAAATAACAACTAAAGCCGGCTTTATCCCGGCCTTTTTTGTTTTTAACGAGGAAAAATCCGGAACAAGCCCATAGTGTTTTGACAATCGAATGCTTTGAAGAATAATATGTGTTTAGCAGGTAAATAACCAAACTGAATAACAACCCTTCTTCAACCCGACCATTTATTCCATATCCACTGCCCGGCACAACTCAGTACCACCACAGCCGCACACCCGATGATGTTGTATAGCAAAAACGCTATGCCGGTAAAGAAATAGCAATACAACACAACTAACTCGGAGATAAGCGCTGCGGTGAAAACGGCCGTACCGCGAACATACCGGATAAAAAAGGCTACCACAAATACGCCCAGAATAGTCCCGTAAAACAATGAGCCTACAATGTTTACAAATTGAATCAGATTTTCGGCAAACGAAGCCAGAATGGCAAACCCTACCGCCAGGGCTGTCCAAAGTAAGGAAAAGGCACGCGAAGCAAACAAATAATGAACGGGCGAGGCGTTGATAACGAACAACCTGCGATACACATCCACCGAAGTAACCGAAGCCAGGGCACTGAGCTCGCCGGCAACCGATGACATGGCGGCCAAAAACATAGCCGCAAGCAACAAGCCTATAACGCCATGGGGCAGGTAATGCAGCACAAAGTTGAGAAAAATATAATCACGGTCTTGGGTTTTAGCTCCGGGTATTACCCGTGTAATTTGCTCTTTTACAGATGCACGCAAAGATTTTTCGGTCTGTTCGAAGGCCTGGACACGCTTGCGATGGTATTGGATGGATGCATTATCGTGATTTTCGATAGCCTTAACCAATGCCAGCACCTCGGCATGTTTCAGAGCAAAAACCGAATCGTATTGTTTTTCGAGTTGTTCAAACGGCTTTGCCTGTGCCTGGCGTGCCTGGTTGTACAACACCTGGTTGTGGTACACCGGAGGTTTATTGAAAAGGTAAAACACGAATACCAAAACACCGATGAACAAAATCACGAACTGCATGGGTATTTTCAGCAGGCCGTTGAACATGAGTCCCAGTCGGCTTTGGGTAAGATTTTTTCCCCCCAGGTAGCGGCCCACCTGCGACTGGTCGGTGCCGAAGTAGGATAAAAACAAAAACACACTGGCAATCATGCCGCTCCATATATTGAAGCGGTCTTCCAGAATAAGATTAATTTTCTGCATGGCCGAAAGCTCGGCCACGGATTGTACACCTTCGGGCAAATGAAGGTTAACATCGGCCGGAAGAATGTTAATAATGTTCAGTTTACCCAGGTACCCGGCCACCTTTACGGTTTCGATAAAACTCAGGTTATCGGGTAACAACGTGTAAGCTATTATTCCGGCCAGCACCATGCCCGACATGACCACGGTAAGTTGCAGGCGTTGGGTAAGGCTTACCGCTTTTGAGCCGCCCGACACACTGTAAATCATGACCAGTGCGCCTATCAGCACCGTTGCTGCCTCAACCCGCCAATGCAACACGGTAGAGAGCACCAGCGACGGGGCGAAGATGGTAATGCCGGCAGAGAGGCCTCTTAGCACCAGAAACAGAAGTGCCGTAAGGGCACGCGTTTTCAGGTCGAAGCGTTGTTCCAGGTATTCGTAAGCTGTAAGCACATTTAACCGATAATATACCGGCACAAACACTGCGGAAATGATAATCATGGCCAAAGGCAACCCGAAATAAAACTGTATAAACCGCATGCCGTCTTCAATGGCCTGCCCCGGTGTTGATAAAAAAGTGATGGCACTGGCTTGTGTAGCCATAATGCTAAGGCCTATCATCCACCACTTTAGCGAGTTATCGCCCCTTAGGTAGCCCTCCATGCTCGTGCTTTGGCGGGTTTTTATAACTCCGTAAGCCACTATGGTCACCAATGTGGCGCACAGTACCAGCCAGTCGGGGCCCGTCATGCAAATAAAAATGTTAAGTAGCTATACAAAATAAGTTGCACCAGCAACACGGCCATGAGCAGCACATACCAGGCACGCCAGGTGGAGAAAACAGGGGGGTGGTTATCGGATGTGTTCTGCGGGCTGTTGGTAAGGTGCATGTTATTTTTTCTTTTTCCGATAATTGCTTTTCTCTTCTTTCACTTCTTTTACTTCGGGAATGGCTTGCCGGGTGGATTTACCCAACGACACCAGATTGGCAAACAGGCGGTAAGCACCCGGCACGCCCTCGGGCAGTTGCCTGAAGAAAGAAAGTCCGGTGTACACATAATAGCCCTTTCCGTACCGTGCCACCAAAAGGCTGCCATTGGCTGGTGACTCGCCGGGATCGTTCATTGAAAGCACAGCTTCATAAGCTTTATCCCAGGTGCCCGGAAAGTATAGTCCTCGCTCCTGCACCCAACCGGAAAAGTCGGCAGCAGTGATTTTATTAGGATAGTTCAGTGCCGGATGGGTGGGCAGCAGAAAGCGCACCTCGGCATCTTCTTCGGTTACACGGGTGCGGCTTAATGTTACTGGAAAAGTAGCGAAATTACCGGTTACCATACCGGACGTGGTATTGTACTGCATCACCAGAGTTCCACCCTGTTGTACGTAATCTAACAACGTATTCATCAAAAAAGCCATGCGCTGGTTGGTGTTCAGGGCACGTACGCCCACTACAACGGCATCGAGCAATTTAAGATTCTGAACAGTAATCTCCTCATCACGCATTTCCCACACCTCATATCCCATATTTCTTAGCGCAGCCGGAATGTCGTCTCCTGCGCCCCTTATGTATCCTATTCGGCTTCCTTCCTTTTGAAGATCAATTTTGGCCACCGTAAGTTCGGCAGGAGGCATAAGGGTTTGCAAGGGAATGTGATCGTACGAAATGGTTTTTACCGACAACGAAAATGTTTCTGAGCCGGAAGCTGCAACAGCTTTTACTTTTCCGGTTGAAGGATATTCGGGCGGATGTAACCTAAAACTAAATACTTGTTCATCTAAACCGCTTAGCTCGTATGCCTGAAATTCCGGCTGGCTTTTCCAGCCTTGAGGCACCTCCAGCCGCAAATGTCCGCGCTGTACCTCAGGCTTTACTGATTTCAGCGTTACGCGTATCTCTTTGCCTTGGGTATCTGGAAATATTACTGCCTCGTTTGTAAGGTTAACAAACAACGGAGGTGTTATTTCAACAGGCCGGAACAATTCTCCCCTAACCGGATCGGTCCACTTGTATATTACAGGTACAAAAAACTCCAGAGGCTCGCCCTGTACTTCAAAAGTCATGCGCACTTGCAAGGCCGGGTCGTTTTCCGGTTTGCCAATCAGCGAGGCTTCCGTTACCGTAAACAAGCCTTCTCCATGCGGTTCGCGCAGCCAATACGGTGTTGAATAATCCGTACCCGTAATGGTTTTTCGGGTAGTAAACGTTAATCCTTCATTAAACTCCAGTTGTTTGGTTAAGGCAGAGTCTAATTGAACGGCTATTCCGCTAATATTCCTAAGCAACACCCTAACCGGCGAGCGATTTATGATTTCAAATGAAAATTGAACGTGGTCGCCTGGCGATACCCAGAATCTTTGTGCAGCCACTTCGGCAAAGAGGCCCAGGCAGTCGCGTATAAGCTGGTTTACTTCATCCAGTTTACGGTATTTCCAAACGCTTTCTTCGGTTTGCTGAATGGCCCTGCGAATGGAGAGCAGTTGCGGCACAATGAGATGTGGTTGATCGGGTGTAAACTCCCGAATGGCTTTTTCAACCAATGGCATAACTTTTTCTCCGCCTTTAAGGCGTGTCCAGGTGGTATTAACATCATCAAAAATATCTTTTTGCGCTGGTTTTCCTTTTACCAGTTCAAAAAATTCGTTGGCATTTCCTCTTCGTCCAGGTGAGCCAAAACCCTGGCTCTTATGCTGACTGCGACTCTCGGCAGCAATTTCGGCATAACTTTTTCCTAACAATGTATTGTACCCACCTACATTCAGTACCGTAATTCCGGGTGTATGCTCGTCAACGGTATTATTAAAGAACCGGCCTGTGTTAAGGTATATGCGTACCGGCTGCCAGGGCTTAAGATTTACAAGTTCCGGAAAAGCCTGAGGTTGAGCAGCCTTGTCGAATGCTTCTATTGAAAGCACGGCCGAGGCGGTATGATGCCCGTGCCCGGCCCGTTCATTTGGCGGGAACCGGTTTATGATCACATCGGGTTGAAACTGTCGAATAACACGTACCACATCGCTTAATATGGCTTCCTTACCCCATATGTTAAGGGTTTCGTTAACGTTTTTTGAAAATCCAAAATCGTTGGCGCGTGTAAAGTACTGCAAGCCACCGTCAATCTTTCGGGCAGCGAGCAATTCCTGGGTGCGGATAACGCCTAATTCATCGCGTATTTCAGGACCGATAAGATTTTGTCCGCCATCTCCGCGGGTCATTGACAAATATGCGGTGGTGGCCAAACGTTCATTAGCCAGGTAGGCTATTACCCTTGTGTTCTCGTCATCCGGATGAGCGGCTACGTAAAGTACCGAGCCTAAAAAATTCAGCTTTTTTAATTTCAACTTAATGTAAGCCGCATGGGGTTGCCCGTGTTGCGACAGGCACAAACATGGAATAAGAAGAAAGAAGCCGACAAAGCGCATAACGAGCCTGGGTATCATCTGCGCAATAAACAAAATAAGCATCAGAAAATATTGCCACCTTTACACCAATGTGCCTGGAAGCGGATAAGTGGAACCGGCTGCGACCTAGATTCTTCCACGCTTAACCCCATTTACCAGGTAATCACCCTTTTCTGAAAAATAGATAACAATCCGGCTTACGGGTTTGCGCTTTTCCGACAACAGGGTAATTACATATTCCGGTTCGGTGGTGCGGTCTTTAATATCATCTGTAAAGCCGATGTCGAGTTTGATTTCTTTGTCAACTTCTGCCCTACGGTTTATATAAGCCTTGCCTCCTTTCGAAACTGTAAACCGTACTTCCTCTTCAGATAACTTTTTAAAAGTAAGGTACAAGAATAAGTATGGTAAAGGTGAGCCGCCCGTACGCTTCTCAAACTCGGCTCGGGTTTCGATCACCTGTATCCTTTCGGCATCGGCAGGAGGTCGGCTTTTAAATTCCATCTGAATGCGCAACAAAAATTCCTCTTCGTTTTTAAGCGGAACATCCTGTGCATTAATTTTATTCCGAAAAACAAAGCACAGGATAAGTAAAATATAAGTTAACCGGATGAGCATACTTTTATTTAAAGTGAAGATACGAAAAAAATTATCTTATGCACTAGCTTTCTGTATCGTATGCGGGACAACCCCGGCCGGCTTACCCAGGCTGCAGGTTGCGCAAACATCCACACCACATCTGGAATGGCCGGAGGTGCCCGAAGGAAAGCGGGTGGTGGAGCACACAAGTTTTTCACTGCTTTTTGAGGCCACCCACCGTCAGTCGAGGTGGGTGGCATACGTATTAAAAAGCGAACACACATGGGGTACCGAGCCCCGCATAAACCGCTTTTTGCCCGACCCACAACTCCCAGGTCTTACTGCTACCGATGCAGACTACCGCCGGTCGGGGTACGACCGCGGGCACCTGGTTCCCGCCGCTGATATGAGCTGGTCGGCACAAGCCCTTCGCGAATCGTTTTTCTACAGCAATGTGAGCCCCCAGCTGCCGGCCTTTAATCGGGGTATATGGAAACGCCTGGAAACATTAATTCGCTCATGGGCCCGCAACGACTCTGCACTGTATGTGGTAACCGGTCCGGTATTATGCGATACGCTACCTAAATTAAACGGTTTAGTTAGCGTTCCGCGTTACTTTTTCAAATCAGTACTTTGTTATTCACATAATCGTAAAAAAGGTATCGGCTTTATTTTAGAGGATAAACGATCTGAACTACCACTGCAAGGCTTTGCTGTTTCTATCGACAGCGTAGAGCAATTTACCGGTTTGAATCTCTTTGCTGCATTACCCGACAGTGAAGAGGAGCAAATCGAAAAAAACCTTTGTCTTTCGTGTTGGAAATCACTTAACTCTCAATAAGTTTAGAAAAATTTGATCATGCAGGGCAACTGGGTCGGTAATGTAATTTTTCTTTTTTGTGCAATCGGGCTAATGGCCTCGGGTCGTGAACAGAACCCGATGGACACGATCAGTTCAAGGTACATATCTATACTGCTTGACTCGGCAGCGTACTATCAGACAAACCATCCGAAAAAAACATTGGCCAAAATACGCGAAGCCATGGCGCTTGCTTTAAGAACAGGCCACCGACAAGGTGAAACCATGGCCATCATTGCTCTGGGCGAGTATTACTTTAGACAAAGCTTATATGCCCAGGCTGTAGAGCAGGCTACCCAAGCACTGAAGCAGGCTGAGGAACAATACGATACTTTGGCCATGGCCATGGCCCATCGTTTACTGGGACTTGTTTTTACACTCGGCTTAAAGCAATACCCGGATGCACTAAAGCACCAACAACAGGCCTACCGCTTCTTCCAGATTTTGAATGACCCCCGAAACATTGCCGCCAACTGTGGCAATATTACGTGGATATATGCTGTTACCGGAACGAATCTGGAAGAAGCCATGCAGATAGCAAACCGAGGTGTGGCACTTGCCGATTCACTAAACGATTATCAGTTGCTTAGTTACAACCACAATTCAAAGGGGTTGATATTCAAAGCTCTGGGACAAACCGATTCGGCCATCTTCTATTTTGACTTATCCAACCGCGCTGCCAGGCAGGTAAACGAACAGGCCGTGTATGCTTACAATGCTACCCTGATGGCCGACATTGCACTTAAGCAGGGTAACCTGAAACAGGCCATGCAGCTACTTAACGAGGCAGCCGGCATTTCTGCACAACTTAATTTACGCGAAATACTAAAAGACAGCTACAAGGGATTATCAGATGTATATGCCCGCCAGGGCAATTTCGCCAAGGCCTACGAGCATCGCGTTCTCCATGAGCAATTAAAAGACTCGTTGCTTAATTGGGAAATTGTACAACGCGCAATACTGGCAAACAATCAACTGGAATACGAACGACAAATGAAGCAACTGGCAACACTGGAACTTCGGGCACAGCGTGTTCAGCGCGAGCAGCTTATTATTTCCATTGCATTTGCTTTTGTGTTCATTCTAATGGGTGCAATGCTGGTCATGGCCCTTAGGAACAACCGTTATCGCAAACAAATTAATGAAGCATTATTGAATAAGAATAAATTAATTGAAGCGCAAAACCGGGAACTCAAGATATCGGCATGTCTGCGCGATAAGTTGTTTTCGGTTATCAGCCACGATTTGCGAAGTCCTTTGGTCAGCCTGCGCGGCTTGCTTACCATGCTGCAGAAAAAACAGATTACCGAAAGGGAATTCGCGTTGTTCATTCCCAGGCTGAATCAGTTGCTGTTAGGCATGAACGAAACATTGGAAAACCTACTCAAATGGGGTCATTCGCAACTGGGTCTGTTGTCCTTCCAGCCTGTTCAACTTCATATTCATGACGTAGTAAACCAGGTATTCAGATTATTTAACGACATCGCTGAACATAAAAAGATTAAACTCATTAACCAAACCCCTGCCCGCCTGTTCGTTACAGCCGACCAGAATGTGATGGAACTGCTGTTGCGCAACCTGATTCACAATGCGCTAAAATTCAGTCAGCCGGGAGGAAAAGTAACTGTAACAGCCCAAAGTACAGATGCCGAATGCAGCATAGAGGTTCACGATTTAGGCATAGGTCTTCCGGAAGATTTTATGAAGTTACTGGCTACAGGAAGCATAGTAAGTAAGCGCGGCACCTCTGACGAAAAGGGTACCGGTCTGGGGCTTCGGTTATGCACCGAGTTACTGGAACGACAGGGCGGCAGGCTGGAGGCATACAACCGCCAGGAAGGCGGGGCAACATTTCGTATTACACTAAAAATGTAAACCAGGTTACAGCGCTGAGTTCACAGGTGTAAACATTATTGCACCTGGGTTCTTACCGCACCTATTCCCGCTTCGAATAATTTTTTATTCAGCGAGGGCAGGTCGTAGGTAATTATTTCCTGGTATCTTTTATTCAGTTCTTCCCAGTCGGCATGCAACTCGGCATAGCGCTGGCGCGAAGGTTCGTTTACGCGTGGAATGTCGCTCTCCGTCTGGTTAATAAGAAATAAAAAGTTGGCTGTAAATTTATTTGGAAAGTTTTCAGCGTCATCGTATGCTTTCGATTTGCGTTGCACCATGTCTTCGTCCCATGCGCGCATTTTCCGTAACAAAGCTTCGGTATCGTTAATCAGGGTTTGCGCATAACGTCCTCGTTTCAAGTCGTTCAGCAACTCTTGCAGTTGTTGCTGCGCTTTGAAAAGAGCGTTTACTTTTCGATGCATTTCGGTAAGTTCAGCTTCCAACTTACGCATAAATGTATCGTACTCAACATATTGTTCAACCGGTATGTTATACAAAGGGTTAGGCTTAATGCTCGCAATGGTTTTCCATGTCTTATCGGCAAATTTAAGTTCAATGGAATAGGTACCCGACATCACTTTGTGCCCGCGGTAACTTCCTTCAATATATGCTTCGGGTATGCCGGGCATGGTGGCATGGCGCATATCCCACACAAAGCGGTTCATGCCTTTGTAGCGGGTTAAACGGGGTTCGGCACGCGGCCCGCCATCGTATTGCCGGAATGTTTCATCGGGTTTTGAAGTGAAGGTACGCACCACATACCCTTTTTCGTCCGAAATGATGAGTGACAAGTGAACCGAATCAGGAAGTTTATCGGGCAGATAATAGTAAACCGTTACACCGTTTACAGGGTTAACGCCAAGGTACGGATGAGCGCCTTCAAAATCTTCAGGAGGATCGTTTAATGCGCTGTACCAGTTGCCTAAAACGGCATCAGTCGGCTGGTACAGTTTTCCTTTAACATCATCGGGCTGATATTGGCGGATAACGGTAAGGTCGTCCAAAATCCATATTGCCCTGCCCATGGTGGCCACAATCAGGTTGTTGTGATGAATCATCAAATCGGTAACAGGCGTAACCGGAAGATTAAGTTGCAGGCGTTGCCATTGCAGTCCGCCATTAAAAGAAACATACAAACCGGTTTCGGTTCCTGCAAAAAGCAGTCCCTTGCGTTGGGTGTCTTCGCGTATTACGCGTGTATAAGCTCCGTACGGAATACCGTTGCTTATGTTAACCCAATTTTTACCGTAGTCGGTGGTTTTGTACAATGCAGGTGCCAGGTCATTAAACTTATACCGCGTGGTAGCCAGGTAAACGGTGCCTTTGTCGTGTGGTGAAATTTCTATTGCATTCACCAGAGTTTCGGGCATATTTTTAGGAGTAACATTGGTCCAGGTTTTTCCGAAATCGCGGGTAAGTTGCACCAGGCCGTCATCCGTCCCCACCCATAGTACGCCCGGCTCTAAGGGCGACTCTGCCACATAGCTTATCGTGCCGTAGTTTTCGGCACCAACTGCCTCGTTGGTATAAGGCCCGCCCATTTTACCTTGTTTTTCTTTTTCATTTCGGGTTAAGTCGGGCGATATCTCCTCCCAGGTTTTGCCCATATTGCGGGTGCGCAGCAGGCATTGTGCTGCGTGGTAAAAGGTGTTGGGCTCGTGGCGCGACCAGATGATGGGTGCATTCCAGTTAAAGCGATACTTCATATCTTTTGCATCGCGGCCCAGGTACTGAATAGGTGCGGCCATAATGTTGGTGCCGGCTTTGGCTTCGGTGTCGAGCACTTCAATGGTACCCAGGTAACTGCCCCCCAGCACGTAGCGCGGGTTATCGGGGTTAAAAGCAAGAAAAGCGCTCTCTCCCCCTGCGGAGTAAGTCCAGTTTTCCTGATGGATTCCCGGCCGTCCGAGGGCTATGCTCTCAATGCGGACAGACGTATTGTCTTGCTGCGCGGAATAAATGCGGTAGGGAAAATGATTATCCGCACTTAGGCGATAAAACTGCCCGGTAGGCTGGTTGTATTGGGTTGAAAACGTAGTGCCTCCATTAAAGGTAATACCTACACCTCCGTCATCGGCAAGGGCAAAGTTTTTCGGATTGCCGGGGTTAATCCACATATCGTGGTAATCGCCATGGGGACCGGCCAGGGTTTCCCAGGTTTTGCCGCCGTCAATCGAACGAAGGGCGGGTGCACTTAGCACATACACTGTGTTATCATCAGCAGGGTCGGCAAACACTTCAATGTAATACCAGGCCCGCTGCACCAGACGGTGATCGCTGCTTACCTTAGTCCAGTTTTTTCCTCCGTCATGGCTAACGAACAAACCTCCTTTTTCCTTTTCCGAATCGCTTTCTATCAGGGCATAAACTTTATCAGGATTGGAACGACATACGGAAACAGCCATTTTACCCATTTCTTCCGGCAGACCATTATGAATTTTTTCCCAACGCTCTCCCCCATCCACCGACTTGTACAGGCCGCTGCCTGGTCCTCCGCTAATTACTTTCCAAGGCAGACGCTGGTGGTGCCACATGGCGGCATAAAGTACGCGGGGATTTCGGTAGTCTATGGCCAGTTCCGAGCATCCTGTATATTCGTTTACAAATAATACGCGGTTCCAGGTTTTTCCACCGTCAGTCGATTTATACACGCCGCGGTCGGGCGTGGGGCCATTAATGGCACCTTGTGCGGCTACATAAACAATGTCAGGATTTTGCGGATGAATAACAATGCGGGCAATTTGGCGTGTGTTTTCCAGACCGATTTTCGTCCAGGTTTTACCGGCATCATACGACTTGTACACGCCATCTCCATACGAAGTCATAACTCCCCGGGGTGCATGCTCGCCCATGCCGACATACACAATGTTAGGATGGCTCTCGGAAACGGCAACGGCACCTATCGAACCCGTACTGAAGTAACCATCGGATATGTTAGACCAGGTGGCTCCTGAATCTTCGGTTTTCCATAGTCCCCCGCCGGTGGTTCCCATGTAATACACCATGGGATTATTCACCACACCGCTGGTACAAACCGAGCGTCCTCCACGAAACGGACCGATGTTTCTGAAGTAAAGTCGTTTAAAGATGCTGTCGGGGATTTGTCCAAAAACATTTAATGCCCCCGCAACAATAAGAAGAGAAATAATCCGTGCCATGGTTGTAGTTTGGCATGAAGATTTAAAAAAAGAGGCAAGCCTGCAAAAACTTTTACAAAAGGGGTTGAGCAGGCTTATTCCTTAAAATAAACGGCAGGTTTAAGCAGTTCTTTGATGATAGCCGATCCGTTATCGGAAAAGAATACGGGCATGTAGGTGCTCCGAAGCACAAATGAACCATCGGCCCTTTGCCAGATGTCGATCCTTTCCAGTTCTGCACCTAAACCCTCAAAACGCACCCGGTACAAGGGGCTACCCGGCGAGGCAAAGTCGTCAGCAAAAGAAAACAGGTTCTTGTTTCTGAATTGGCTGAGGTAGCGATCGACATTATCGCGGTTTATGGTTTTATCGTTGAGTTTCCATATCGAATCAGCCTTGATAAGCACAAACGATGAGTCGGCCGGATAATCAAAAATAATTTTATCTACCTTTTCCAGTTTAAGTCGCATAAAAGCTTTGTTCCGCCAATCGTTTACATGGCCACCCAAAGTAGTACTTAAATACCCTTCGGCTGCATAGGTTTCGGTTTCAGCGTCCAGTCGTACAGCAGTAAAGGCATTTCCTGATGCCGGAAACGATGATTTTCCCACACGCAGAGCTGCTAATTTTTTATCATTGCCCATTACCTCTATAAGCAAAGCGCTGTCGGTTACCTGGTATTCACCCCATTTATCTTTCTTACGGGCAAGCATGCGTTGCGTTTTTAGCTTACTTAGCACACCCAAAGCCTGCTGTACCCGCTCCCTGTCAGCATGGTAAGCCGCTTCATTTTCCAAACCCACTTTCCAACCCGAGTTGTTCAGACGCTTTATCACAATGGGCTTCGTG
>FWPU01005539.1_pt1 | contig 27096 bp, 25 predicted proteins | sample 2228361 | NCBI WGS metagenome assembly FWPU01 (sample SAMEA103939777, study PRJEB20133) | metagenome
TAGACAAAAGAAAGAAGATATAAGTTTTACCCACTTTTTTACAAAAAGTGAGAAATTTTGGTAAAAAGATGAGTTTTTGCCGATTCTTACTCCCGAGAGATTTGACCAAAATTCTTGCGTCACTTGCCCAGAGGGACGATTGTAGCGGTAGCTAGAGAGGCTGACAGAGGCAGCCTCTCGTTAGTCTTTATGCACCACTACAGGTATTCTCTTCCTTATGCCGGCATAGATTATCGGAATTGCCAGAAGCGTTATAAGGGTTGAAACTAAAAGTCCACCTAATATCGATAGGGCAAGAGGAGAATAAAGTTCTGCTCCCTCTCCCATACCAATAGCCATAGGAATAAGTGCCAGAATCGTTGTTAGGACAGTCATGGCAATGGGTCTTATTCTTCGTATGCCAGCTTCTACTGCAACACTATCTGCTTCTCCCCCCTCCTTTAACATATCATTCATGAAGCTAATGAGAATGATACCGTTGTTTACAACTATTCCAGCAAGAATAACTACACCAATAAAAGAAACTGTACTTAAAGTCTTTCCAAAGATAAATAGAGAGAGAACAGAGCCAACATATCCAAACGGCACTGTGAACATTATCACAAAAGGTGCAATGTATGATTCAAACTGAGAGGCCATAATCGCATAAATTAGGATAACGGCAAGTAATAATGCAAGCCCTAATTGCTGAAAGGATTCCTGCATGTCTTTATATGAACCACCATACTCAATTGTAAATCCTTTTGGTATAAAAACCTCTCTTTTTATAGTTGCCTTTATTTCCCTGGCAAGTTCATCAGGGGTTCTTCCATAATTATCGAGTGAAACTGTTACAACCCTTCTATTGTTTTTTCTGTAAATTGCAATTGGTCCGGTTCCCTTTGTTTCGTTAACTATTGAAGATAGAGGAATTAATTTCCCAACAGGTGATGGGATTTGCATGTTTAATACATCATCAATACTCATTCTGTCTTCTTCTTTTAATTGAACAATTATATCAATCTGGTTTCCTTCCAGCTTCATCTGGGTGGCAGTTTTTCCACCAAAAGCTGTTTTTATAACCTGACTCAGATTATATGCATTTAGACCCAGCTTTGCAGCAATTTCTCTGTTAATTCTTAAAACTATTTCCGGCAATGCATCTGACCTGTTGGATTCTGGATTTCTTACTCCTCTAATTTTTGAAACAACCTCAATAATCTTTTTCACAATCTTTTCGCTCTGATCTAAATCATCCCCCTGAACTTCAATTGTTAATGCTGAACTTGTCATACCTGCACCGGGTCCCCACATTCTTACATTGACTTTTGCAGGAAAGTCTTTTAACATATTCCTTATTTTTTCTATAGTTTTTGCAGTTGAAACTTTCCTTTTGCTCTTTTCTACAAGACCTACTCTTATAGAAGCAACATACTCACTTGCCCCCATTCTGAAAAGGCCCGGAGAGTTTATTCTTGAAACAAGAGAATCAAGGTCGTTTCCGACTGTTTTTATTATTCTTCTCTCTATCTCTCTTGTAAGTTTATCAGTATATTCTACTCTTGTTCCAGTTGGAAATGTGACACTTACATTAAATTGTCCCTCGTCACTCTGGGGCATCCCTTCTTTACCAATGAATATTGTAACAAGAACACCTACAATTAGAAAACTTCCAAATATCAAAGCCAAAGCTTTTCTTTTGTGTCTCAATCCTCTTTCAAGCCATTTCTGGTAAAAAACTACAAATCTATCCCATAATTTTAGGAAACCATCCTCGAGGGGTTTCAGAAACTTATTTTCTTCTATGTGCACAAGCTTACTTGCCAGCATTGGAACAACTGTAATGGAAATAACCAGAGAACAAAGAAGAGATATTGTTACAGTTAAGGCAAGATCTCTAAAAATCTGGGCAGTAAATCCTTTAACAAACACTATGGGAAGAAATACAGCCACTGTTGTGAAAGTTGAAGCCATAACAGGAAGCATAACCTCTTCCGAACCTTTTATTGAAGCCATATATTTTCCAAGTCCTCTCTGTCTGTGATAAAATATATTCTCAAGCACAACAATGGAACTATCCACCATCATTCCCACCCCGAGGGCAAGCCCACCTAAAGAAACAATGTTAAGAGTAACATTAAAGAAATACATCATTATAAATGTTGTAATTATGGACGTAGGAATAGATATTGCGATAATAAGCACAGTTCTAATATTCCATAAAAAAAGAAGAAGTATTAAAATAGCAAGTATTCCACCCTGAAGTGCCGAATTTCTAACATTTTTTATGGAGTTATTTATCGATTTTGAATCATCCCATATTATGGAAAGTTTTACTCCCGGTGGCAAATTTTCCTCAATTTCTTTTATTTTTACACGAACACTTCTTGCTACCTGAACAGTATTTTTCCCTGCTTCTTTATATATAAATAAATTTACTCCCGGTTTGCCATTTATTCTGACAATACCCTGTGATTCACTGGGAGCAAAATATATATTTGCAACCTCTCTCAATCTTACAGGCACACCATTTTTTACACCAATTATAACATTTTTTATATCCTCTAAAGACTTAAACTCCCCCTCTGTTCTCAAAATAAATTTATAAACCCCTTCGTAGGTATAACCTCCTGCCTGATTCTGATTCTCAACCATAAGAAGGTTCGCTATAGTATCTATCCCTATACCATAAGCCTGGAGCCTATTTCTTGCAATATCTACTCTAACCTCTTTTTTTACACCACCCATTACGGAAACATTTGCAACTCCTGAAACCTGTTCCAACCGTGTTTTTATCTGCGAATCAGCTATATCATAAAGTGTTTCCTGATCATCTATACCAGTAACAGCAATGTTCATAATGGCAAACATGGAGGAGGAAAACTTAAAAACACTCGGTGTTCCAGCGCCATCAGGTAGAGCTTTTTTTACAAAATCAAGCTTTTCCCTTATGTCACTTGCTCTTGCATCAAGATTAACCCCCCAGTTGAAAAATACTGTAACAACGGACTGCCCCTCAGCCGAAGTTGATTCAACATGGTCTATATCATTTACACCTGAAACTGCCCCCTCTATAATTCTTGTAACCTGTCTTTCCACTTCCTGCGGTGAAGCTCCTTCATATGAAGTTATCACGGAAAGAACTGGAAATTCGATATTAGGCAACTGATCTATTGGTAACCTTGTTAACGCCACAACACCGAGTATCATTATAGCTACAAGGCCCATTACCATTGTAACTGGTCTTTCTACTGCAGTTTTTGGTAAAGACATATTTTCCCCCTTTTATTCTCTTATTGGATTGATTGGAGTGCCATCTTTTAAAAATTCTCTTCCAAATGTTATAATCTCCTCTCCTTCACTCAAGCCCTCTGCTATGGCAGCATTATCTTTGTAAGTAAATGCTATTTTGACTTTTCTGATTACTGCCTTATTTTTATCATTTATATATACTCCATCCTCATTATTTTCAGTTTTTATTATCGCACTCATTGGCACCACTATTATTGAGGATTCACTCCTGAGAAGTATTGAAACATCAGCATACATTCCAGAGAATAATCTACCTTTAGTGTTATATATTTTCCCCCTCACCGTAAGAGTTCTGCTCACAGGATCAATTGCCAAATCTTTGCGATATATTTCTCCTTCAAAAATTTCATCCGGGTATGCAGTAACCTTTACATAAAATTTTTGTCCTATATTTATTTCACTTATGTATTTTTCAGGTACCGAAATAATCACATCCATGTTGTTTATATTTCCCACACTTGCGATGGGAATTGTACCGGCAGAAACAAGCTGCCCTGCAACAACGTAGACTGAAAGGACATACCCACTTATTGGAGATCTTACAGGAGCAAGGGCAAATTCCATTCCGGGCTGGGATCTATCTATATAAGCAATTATCATATCTTTTGCCACATATTGACCTTCAGTTACCCTTATGGAAGCTAACTTTCCGGGCAAATCAGAAAAAACTTTAACCTCCTCTCTTCCCACAAGCTGCCCTGTGAGGTCGAGAAACTTCTTCATCTCTTTCTTTTTTACAGTATCAACAAGCACACTTACAGTTTGTTCTTTTCCCCATTTTCGTTTCTTCTGTCCACACGAATATAAACCAGGTATTAGCACAACCAATATGAATATTATAAGAATTGGTTTTTTCGACATAAAACCCTCCATCAATTTATAAAGTGGACGGACAAGTCCGTCCACTTTATAATATACCACCGAACTCTTTTTTCGTCAAGGAAAATGAGAATTTTTTGTATAAAGTAAATAAAAATCTATTTTAATCACCTCTATTATCTTAATAACTCGCTCGATTCAGGTTCAATAATTACATAGGCTCTTTTATTAATTGACAAAATAGCTTCTTTTTGATAATATATTTGTGATTAGATTTAAATTTTAGCGCTCATAGCTCAGCTGGATAGAGCATCAGGTTGCGGTCCTGAGGGCCGGGGGTTCGAATCCTCCTGGGCGCGAATGCTTACGGGGAGAGATGCCAGAGTGGTCGATTGGGTCTGACTCGAAATCAGAAGTACACTTTTTGTGTACCGGGGGTTCGAATCCCCCTCTCTCCGAAACAGGTTTTAAAGATGGCAGTTCTTTTTCAAGAAAAATCTCACTTATTAAAACAGCTTGAGCGAAACAGTGTTAATGTTTTTTCCAATATGCCTTTCCCATATGTTATTGTGGATGAAAAGTGGAAAATAACTTTTTATAATGAATTTTTTTCTAAAATTGTAAATGCAAATGAAAATGATGATTTAACAGGTTGTAAAATATCTGAATTCTTTGTCTTAGAAAATGAAGATATTGAAAACATATCAAAACTCCTGTCTAACTCACTTTTTACTACATACAAAATGGTTCAAAGAGGCTCCGAGGAAAAAATTTATTCTGTTAATATTCAAAAACTAAAATTATTTAAAAAAAAATATATGCAGTTTTTCTTCCAGGACATAAGTCTTGAATACAAACTTTTTTCTCAATTACAGCTTAAAACAAGATTAATGGAAGATGAACTGTCAACTGCCAAAAAAGTTCTGGATCATATTCTTTATATTTCTCCTATTTATAATTCTTTCATAAGATTTGAAACTTTTTTTAAACCTTCCGCAAAATTGGGAGGTGATTTTTTTGACATTTTTCAAATAGATGAAAATAAAATCGGTGTTTTAATCGCAGATGTTTCAGGACATGGTGTTTCATCTTCGTTAATAACGGCAGCTTTGAAAATGATTATTACATTAACACCAAAAGATTTTTATAGTGTGGAGAAAATGATTTTTTATTTAAACTCTTCTTTATTAAAGTTATTGGTCGAGGATCAATTTGTTACACTTTTTTATGGAATAATAGATACAGAAAACTACGAAATTGAATATATAAATTGTGGACACCCCATGCCTATAGTTTTTTCGGAAAAAGAGCAAGCTTTAAAACATCTGGAAAAGGTTACCTTTCCCCTTGGAATCAGTCAGAGTTTCACCTACTCAAAATTTATAAATAGAGAAAAGCTTTCTGATATATCTAAAATTTTGTTTTATACCGATGGAATCTTTTCCTTTCATAAAAATAATGAGGTCATTTCAATTGATAATTTTAAGTCAATTTTTAGTGAACTGACATTGGCAAAAAGTTCAAATATTCTTAATAGGATTTATTTAAAACTTCTTCAGAAGTATGAGAGATATGAGGAAGATGATATTTCAATGCTTCTTGTAACAATAAACAAAAATTTTGCCTATAAAAATTATTTTTCTATTCCGAGCAATATGCTTGAGGCAGATAATGCAATAGTAAGATTGATTGATTCACTTGAACGAGTAATTCACATTAATGAAGATACTAAATGGAAAATATATACATGTCTTTATGAGGCTTTAATAAATGCAATCATACATGGAAATAAATCAAATATTCAAAAAAGAGTTTTTATCAGTTACAGGGTATGGAAAAACTGGATAGTTTTTAAAATTAAAGATGAAGGAGGGGGGTTTAATTTCAATGAACTGGCCGATCCCTCAAAAGGTGAAAATATATTAAAAACATCTGGAAGGGGAATATTTATGATTAAAAAGATTATGAATAAGGTTAAATTTAATCTTACTGGCAATGAAATTACAATGTTTTTAAGGGTAGATTAATGAGCTGTCAGGCTTATCATATCCCGGTTTTGTTGAGAGAAACAATAGAATTCTTAAGAATTAAGAGTGATGGAATTTACATCGACGCCACATGTGGAGAAGGTGGGCATTCCTGCGAAATACTTAAAAATTTGGGTGCTAATGGAAAACTAATTTGTATTGATAGAAATAAAGAAATACTTGATGTAGCCAGAAGAAGGCTTGCAGGATTTAAAAATGTTAGTTTTTATAATATGGGCTTTGAGAGAATAAAAGAAATTATTGCAATGGAGAACATTTCGCAGGTAGATGGAATAATTGCAGATCTTGGTATATCCATGTTTCACTTTAAAAAAAGTAGTGATCTAAAACTCGGTATAAGTTATACCGATGAAACTTCAATCGATATGAGGCTTGATAAAGAGGAAAATATTAGTGCGTACGATGTTGTTAATAAGTTTAGAGAAAGTGAAATTGCAAAAATACTTTATGAGTATGGAGAGGAATTTGAAGCAAGAAAGATTGCCAGAGCAATATGCGAAAACAGACCAGTAAAAAGTTCAAGGCAACTTGCCGGGATAGTTTTCAATGTAAAAAGGGAACGAAAAAAAAATATTCACCCAGCAACAAAGACTTTTCAGGCTTTAAGAATTTTTGTTAATAAAGAATTAAAAAAACTCAAAAGTTTTATACCTCTCTGTGTCGATATTTTATCTGAAAATGGAAGAATTGTTATAATAAGTTATCACTCCCTTGAGGACAGAATTGTTAAGCACAGCTTCAAGGAACTGGAAAAAGAGGGAATGGGCAAAATTATAACAAAAAAAATAATAAGACCTTCAAGAAACGAAGTAAATAGAAACAAATCAGCAAGAAGTGCAAAGATGAGGGTTTTTGAAAAAGTTAAAACTAAAGAGGAATGGGATGAATAAAACCAGTAATTTTTTTGGCATTTTCTGCATAGTTTTTTTTGCTATCTGTATAGTATTCTTTGTGGGTGAGCAAAGGATTGATTCAAGAAACTATGAATTTTATATTCAGAAAGTAAAGAGACACATCAGAGAACTTGAGGAACAAAAGCAGCAGCTTCTTCTTGAGTACAATAATGAATATCTGAATTTTGTTCAAAGCTCTATTAAGACAGACAGTAAACCAATTTCGATAAATGACATAAAAATAATAGAAGTGAAAACTAAATCATCTCCTCAACAAAAGATTAAAAGAGAAGAAACTATTTCCGATTTTGAAAGGATTATCAAACTAATCAAAAATAAAATTGGTTGAGATTCATGATTAACGTGTTTTATTTTGAATACATGTAAATAGATTTCATGTTTTTTTGCTTTATATTATGATGATTGCTCGGGTAACATATTGCTTATTAGATGGCTTAAAACGAAGAAAAATATGCAAATCTTATTTTTTGATGCTTATATTTACGCAAATCCGGTACTTCTATTTAAGTAGTTATTACACCAGTTCTTTCCTATGGGTTTTACCGTTTCATTTTCTTTCAATTCTTTTCTTAATCTTTACCCTTTTATTTGTCTGTGTAATCTCTTTTGGAATTATCATATTTTAATTCCAATATTTGATTTTTAAGATTGAGTATTTTAAAATTAATAATTAATATTTAGATTGGCTGATTTTTCAGGAAAGATTATGAAATATCTTTCGTAGGTCATTTTCACGATGTAAGTTACTCTGGGTTTTTTACTCTCGATAATTTTTAGTATAGGAGGCATAAATGCGATACGAAGTTTCAACTTATAAGGGTAAGACAGTTTTGAAGATACAGGAAAATATTGTTACAGACCCATCAGCAAGAGAATTCAAAGAAATTTTGTCATCCATAATCGACGAAGGTAAAACCGAAATATTAATTGACTTTTCAGAAATGTTATTTATTGGTTCAAGTGGAATAGGTAAGCTCTTACTAGCTTATAAAAGACTATCAGAGAAGAACGGCAAAATTTATCTTGTGGGTTTAAACAAGGATATAAAGGATCTGTTTATCACTTTCCGTTTGAATGAATTTTTCCAGATTGTTGACAGTTTGAAAGATATTCCTTAGTTATATTTGAGAAAATATGTTTGAATGATTTATCAATTGCATCCACTATATCTTTGTCAAGTTTTCCTTTCATCTGTCTAAACTTTTCTATGTATAATTTATACTCTCTCTGTCTTATGGTATATTCTCCTCTAATTAACAATTCGAAGTAATTTGCCGCACCAAGTATCCTTGCAAGCAATGAAATGTCATCTCCTCCAATCCCTCTTGGAGTACCGTTTCCATCCAGGTACTCATTATGATTAAGTATAGCATCAATTACATCTTCTGAAAGCTCATGCCTTTCTTTTTCAGATTGAATTATTTTCATGGATTCAATTGGATACTGTTCAAAATTTATCTTTTCATCGGAAGCTTCAATTTCAAACCTTTTCCTTTCCGCAAAAGTAGAATCAAATTTTGTAAGTCCAATCGAATGAAGCAAAGAAGCATAAATGAGCTTTTCTAATTCATTGCCGTCTATCATGCCCTGTCTGTTTGAAATGCAATGTGCTCTGTAAGCAAGAATGGCGATAAAAGTTGTATAAATGGTGTGTTCGTAAATTTTTTGGGAAAAAGTTCTAAGCTGGGAAATCTTCCAGATTATGTAATCACTATCCTTCAATGCCATTTTCAAATATTTGGAAATAAACTCCTTGTTTTCCTTTGGAAGTGTTTTGAAAAAATCGTGTTTATCAATATAAGCAATTATAAAATCTATCCATTGAGAGCGTTTTTCATCAGAGACATAATGGGGAACAGTGTGTTTTACTCGAATCGGTTTTTTTAACAATTGTGGACATCTCTCCTTGATTTTTTCAAGATCTTTTAATGTCAAGATTTTTGAAGTACCAATCAAAACCTGCATTTTGGAATCATAAACTGGCTCAAGTAAAACAAGATTTTTCCCCTGTAATAACTCCTTTTCTAACTCATCAAAACTTAAAGTTATTAAATTTTCTTCATACATGATATAACCCCCAAAAAACTATTCTTCTTTTGTTTCCAGCATATAATTTGGTGCTTCTTTTGTAATAAGCACATCATGTGGATGTGATTCTCTGAGACCGGCTCCTGTTATTCTAATAAACTTTCCTTTTTCCTTTAATTCCCCTATCGTAGAAGCACCTGTATATCCCATTGCTGCCTTGAGCCCACCAATAAGCTGATATATTATATCTTTTAGATCCCCCTTATATGGTACAATTCCTTCAATACCTTCGGGTACAAGCTTTTCAAGTTCATAATTCTCCTGAAAATATCTTGACTTTGAGCCTTCCTGCATTGCTCCAAGCGAACCCATACCTCTATATGATTTATACCTTCTACCCTTGTATATTACAAATTCTCCCGGACTTTCAGTTGTGCCGGCAAAAAGATTACCAATCATCACTGTATCAGCTCCAGCAACTATTGCCTTTGCTATGTCGCCAGAAAATTTTATACCACCATCTGCAATAATTGGAATATTATACTTTTTAGTAACGTTATACACCTCCATAATAGCAGTTATTTGAGGTACGCCAATCCCTGCAACAACTCTTGTAGTACAGATTGAACCCGGTCCAATACCAACCTTTATTGCATCCACACCAGCTTTTATCAAATCCTCCGCTCCATCTGCGGTTGCAACATTGCCAGTAACTAACTCTATATCTGGGAAGGTCTTTTTTATTCTTTTTACCATATCTATTACTCTTTTGGAATGTCCATGTGCTGTATCAACAACAATAACATCCACTTCACACTCCACAAGCTTTTCAACTCTTTCCATCTCTATATCACCTGTCCCAACAGCTGCCCCAACCCTGAGTCTTCCTTTTTTATCCTTTGTAGCATTTGGAAATTCTATTATCTTGGTGATATCCTTCAAAGTTATTAAACCAGTTATTCTGTCATTTTTATCTACAAGCGGGAGCTTTTCAACCCTATTTTTTCTCATTATTTCAGATGCCCTCTTTAAATCAATTTCTCCCTCATAAGTAACAAGGTATTTTCTTGGTGTCATCACATCCCTTACAGGGAGATTGCCCTCTTTATCAAGATCGATAAAATCAAGATCTCTCCTTGTAAGAATACCAACAAGCTCATTTCTTTCATTGACAATCGGAATACCGGATATACCATATTCTTTCATTAATGCTCTTGCTTCCTTAATCTTTTTATCCTGAAGCAGAGTAATGGGATTATTTATCACTATATTTTCAAACCTTTTTACCTTTTTTACCTCTTCAACCTGTCTATCTATACTAAAATTCCTGTGTATTATACCAATTCCTCCCTGCTGGGCAATAGCTATTGCAAGATTTGCGTCTGTAACAGTATCCATGGCTGCAGAAACCAGCGGAATCTTTAAGGGTATGTTTTTTGTTAACAAAGTCTGGGTATCAGCTTCAGATGGAATTAAATCAGACTTCATTGGTACTATCAATACATCATCGAATGTTAGAGCTTCTGTATCAAAGTAAAATTTTTCCTCCCTTGATCTTATTGACATCTATTTCTCCTTTATTTAAAGCCAAGAACATCTTCCATAGTATAAAAACCCTTCCCTTTGCTCAATATGAATTTAGCAGCTCTTAATGCCCCTCTTGAGAATGTTTCTCTTGAAGATGCTTTGTGGGTTAGTTCAAGCCTTTCGCCCTGTCCAAGGAAATAAACTGTATGCTCACCAACAACATCACCGCCTCTTAATGTAGATACACCAATTTGCTTTTCGGGTCTTTCACCTATAAGCCCTTCCCTTCCAAAAATAACATTTTCGGTTTCATATTCTTTTTTCAGGGTATTGAGCAATTTAAGTGCAGTTCCACTGGGAGCATCTTTTTTCATTTTATGATGTATTTCCATTATTTCAACATCAAAACCCTTATCAAGTGTCCTTGCACACAATTCTATAAGCTTGTTCAAAAGAGTCACACCCACACTGAAATTTGGTGCCCAGATTATTGGAATTTTTTCACCAGCCTTTTTTGCTTTCTCAATCAATTCAGCAGAAAGCCCTGTGGTTCCACATACAAAAGCCTTTTCAAATTTTAAAGCAGCATTCAAATTTGATTCAAATGTCTCAACCGTAGAAAAATCTATCACCACATCACAATCCCTTATTACTTTTTCAAGAGAATCCACTATAGTAACCCCAATTTTTCCAACTCCCGCAACTTCCCCTGCATCCATTCCAATGAATGGCATCCCCGTTTTTTCAACCGCACCGGTAAGTTCTGAATCTTTATCCTCACAAATCACTTTTATATTTGTTTTGCCCATTTTACCTGTGGCACCGACAACACAAATTTTTACCATAAAACTCCCTCTATGTTATAAATTATAACTCAAAATGCCAAATAAAGCAAATTATTATTGCTGGTTCCATTCTAAGTTGTGTGACTTCTTAAAAATATAGATAATATTTTTTGCAAAAAAAATTCGTAAAATTTATAATACTTTTTGCTTTATAATTTTTTCAAACTTTTTTAAACATATAAACCTGAATTAAGCTGATTTTTAAAGTTGTAATGAAGATGGCAGGACAAAACCACTTAAAAAATCTGGAGTCATAACATGAAAGCCGTAATTCAGAGAGTAAAAAGAGCTAAGGTAACTGTTGATGGTAAACTAATTAATGAAATAGGTAACGGTCTTCTGGTCTATCTGGGCATTGGTAAAGAAAGCACTGAAAAAGATATTGATACTCTCGTCCGGAAAATAACAGAAATGCGGATTTATCCAGACGATGAGAAAGAAGGGGTTTTTTCAGTAAAAGACATAAATGGAGAAATTTTGCTAATTTCACAGTTTACACTTTATGGGGATGTCAGCAAAGGTAGAAGACCCTCTTTTTCAGGGGCAATGAATGCCAGTGAGGCAAGAATTATATATGAAAAAACCCTTCGCAAGTTTAATGAGTCAGGAATAAAAACAAAAGGAGGAGTATTTCAGGCAATAATGGATGTGGAATCAGTAAACTGGGGACCCTACACCATAATTCTGGAAATTTAAAAGGAAATGCCCAAAAAGGAATATTAACACTTAAAAAAATCGTTCAATTTAGGTTAAAGAGAATTTTTGGACAGCCCAATAAACTTAAAAATGAACTCTGAAGCCTATTCTCAAATTAAAACGCAGTCCGAGAGAAGGCAAAAAGTCAACAAGCGGAGCAAATTCAGCAAAAATCTCGAAACTCTTTACTGGGAAAATTTGCAGACCTATCGGGATTCTACCGCCAAAATCAAAAGCTGCGTTTTCACCAGCAACTCCGATTCCTGCAAATGCACCCACACCAAGATAGTAATTTAATGCACCAGTAAGATGTTCATTTATAATCCAGTAATCACAACTTACAGATATTCTTGAAGCATTTTCAGCAAACATCCATTCAGCCCCTAAAACAGGAAAATTACCAAATTTAACAGTCAGCCCGATCCCTGTCCCAAGGTCTCCAGAACCACTTCCTATAAGATTGCCATAAATGCCAATGCCTGTAAGATTTTTGGCAGAAAAGCCATAAATACTCATGGCTAAAAGGAAAATCAAAGTTATAACAAACCTTTTCATTATTATTCCTCCTGTTTTTTTATGCAAATAAATATGATAATAAACAAATTTTAAAAAGTCAAAAATAAGTAGAAATTTCTACAAATATAGATTTTTCGGGTATATTTTTCTATTTATGAAACACAGAAATACCCTCAAGAGAGGCGGTTCTATTATACATAAAAAATCTTTCGGTTCAGGTTATTGAAAAAAAGGCTTAATTTTTGACATATTTTTTGCTAATCGTTAAAATTTAAAAGTTGGGTGGATCGGCAAATAAGCATATCCTTAATAAGGAAGAGCGGTGAAAATCCGCCACAGCCCCCGCTACTGTGAGGTGGACGAAAGCCAGAATAACCACTGGGAAACCGGGAAGGTTGGCAAGTAGGATGAAGCCAAGTCAGGAGACTTGCCCGAAAAAAACCGAACGGAGGGTTCATTATGTTAATTCTATACGACTGACATTTCAAATATTTTTTCTTCTCGTGGCTATTTTAACATATTTGATTATTGTTCAATTTTTTATTTTTAGGAGGAAATATGAAAACAACTATTATAGGATTTCCAAGAATTGGACTAAATAGAGAACTAAAATTTTTTACAGAAAAATATTTAAGAGGTGAAATAACAGAGAATGAATTGAAAGTTTTTTCACAAAATCATATCAAAAATCAACTCGAATTACTTGCTGACAAAATCGATATTATACCTGTGAATGATTTTTCTTTCTATGATAATATGCTTGATATGGCATTTTTACTTGGAGCTATTGAAAAAGAATATTTAAACAATGATTTATCACAACTTAAGAAGTATTTTGCTATCGCAAAGGGATTTCAAAATGATAAAATTGATTTAAAGGCATATGAAATGAAAAAATGGTTTGACACAAACTATCATTATATTGTGCCTAAATTATCCAGTAGTGTTGAATTTGAAGTTAATTTTGAGTTTTTAAAGGGAAAAATAGATATTGCAAAGGAAAATCTTAAAACGTTTAGATTGGAATTGATTGGGCCGTTCACATTTTTGAAACTATCAAAAACGAAAGAAAAGAGTGTATACTTATATCTTGAGAAAATTGTAGAAAACTATAAGAAGATATTTGAGTTTTTAAAACAGGAAAAAGTAGAGTACATATCTTTTCAGGAACCAGCTATTTGTATGGATCTTAATACATTCGAGAAAGATATATTTATAGAGATTTATAGAACCCTTCTTTCAAAAAAGGAAAATGAAAAAGTGATTTTACAGACATATTTTGGAGATGTAAGAGATATATATAAGGAAATTCTTTCACTTGACTTTGATGTTATTGGACTTGATTTTGTAACTGGAGAAAAGAATATAGAGCTTATTGAAAAGTATGGATTTGATGAAAATAAGATACTTTCATGTGGGGTAATCAATGGTAGAAATATATGGAAAGCAAATTACAAAAAAATATTAGAAAAGATTGAAAGAATAAATAAAAGGGCAAAAAACATATGGCTTTCCACTTCATCGTCTCTACTGCATGTCCCTTATACTCTTCTTGGTGAGAAAAATATTCCATCAGAAATAAAAGAAAGAATGGCATTTGCAGTAGAGAAACTTACAGAACTGAATGAAATTAAAATTCTTCTTGAGAAAGAAACGAAAGAAAAAGAAGAAATACTTAAGAAGAATCAATCAGTTTTTTCAGATACTACCCATCTTATTTCCGGGTTGAAAGAAAAAATCAATTCTCTTTCAGAAAAAGATTTTCAAAGAAGCCTTGCAAGAAAAGATAGAGTGAATTTGCAGAGAGAAAATCTAAAACTTCCTCTTTTTCCAACAACAACAATAGGCTCTTTTCCTCAAACAGAAGATTTAAGAAGAGAAAGAAAACTATATAGAGAAGGAAAAATAACGAAAAAAGAATATGAAGATTTTATAAAAGAAAAGATAAAAGATACTGTTAGAATGCAGGAAGAGATAGGGATTGATGTACTTGTTCATGGAGAGTATGAAAGAAATGATATGGTAGAATATTTTGGCGAGTTTTTAACAGGTATTCTTACTACAGAAAATGGCTGGGTCCAATCTTATGGTACAAGAGCAACAAAACCACCTGTTATCTTCGGTGATATAAAAAGAAAAGAACCGATGACAGTGGAATGGATTAGCTATGCACAATCATTAACAGCAAAACCGGTGAAAGCAATTTTAACCGGACCAGCTACTATTATAAACTGGTCTTTTGTAAGAGAAGATATTTCATTAAAAGAAGTAGCTTTTCAGATAGCACTGGCTTTACGAGAGGAGATAAATGAATTACAGAATAAGAAAATAAAAATCATACAGGTTGATGAAGCAGCATTTAGAGAGAAATTTCCATTAAGAAAGTCTGAACTTAAAGATTATATCGAATGGGTGATAGACGCCTTTAGACTTGCAACTTCTATTATTAAGCCAGAAATAGAACTTCATACCCATATGTGTTATAGTGAATTTACTGATACCATAGAATATATTGAACAGATGGATGCAGATGTTCTTTCTATTGAAGCGGCAAAGTCTGAGCTTGAGATTCTTGAAGCTGTCAGAAATTATGCACAGAGTAGAGAAATAGGACCCGGGGTTTATGATATACATTCTCCCAGGATACCTTCTAAAGAAGAGATTAAAAATATGATAAAAAAAATGCTAAAATATATTCCTAAGGAAAATTTGTGGATAAACCCGGATTGTGGTCTAAAAACACGTAAACCAGAAGAAGTTTGGCCCTCATTAAAAAATATGTGTGATGCAGCAAAAGAAATGAGATAATAATTATGGGTTGTTCAAAAGATCTGTTTTAAAAATTAATAGTTAAGACAATATAATTCAATGAAAAATCTCTGTGGGTCTTTTGGCAACCCAGAGTATTAGCTTTTCTTTATAGAAATCTTTTCTTAACACTTTCTTAATCAACAATTAGCTTTTCAAAAATAAAATTTTAACAAAACGAAGTTATCATATATTCAATCAAAATTAACAAGGTAATAAAATGTTTAATATTGACTTAATAAACTGGAAAGAAGAGATTAATCTCTCAGAAGAGCCACTAATTCATGAAAATGTAAGTTTAAAAAATTGTAGTTTTGGTGTCTTTACTGAAGTAAAATCTTTTTCTATTTTAGAAGATGTGGTTCTGGGTGATTTCAGTTATATTTGTGAATATTGTAACATTTACAATACTGAAATCAGTAAATTTTCTAATATTGCTTCAAATGTAAGAATTAATCCCGGTTTTCATCCCGTAGAATTACCTACTCTTCATCATTTTTTATATCGTTCAAAAAAATATGGGTTTAGAATTAGGGATGATGAAGAATTTTTCAACTGGCGTAAATTACAAAAGGTTTATATCGGGCATGATACATGGATAGGACATGGTGCAGTAATAATGCCCGGGGTTAGAATTGGGAACGGGAGTGTTGTTGGTAGTAATGCTGTGGTAACAGAAGATGTTCCTCCATATACAATTGTAGCAGGAGTACCAGCAAAATTTATAAGGAAAAGGTTTAATCAAGACATAGTAAAAGCTATTGAAAAAACAGAATGGTGGAACTGGGATTATTTGACAATTAAAGAAAGAATAGAAGATTTTAAAGATTTAAGAAAATTTTTATGGAAGTACTCAAAATGAAAGAATTAATTTTTTTAATAATCATAGGAATCACAACTGGAATTTTATCTGGTTTTTTTGGACTTGGAGGGGGAATTTTTATAATACCATTATTGACAATTTTTATGGGATTTGATCAGAAGATGGCTCAAGGAACTACTCTTTTAATGATGATTCCACCTCTGGGTGTTTTTGCAGCATATGAATATTATAAAGAAGGTAACGTAAATATTAAGGCAGCTTTAATTATTGGTATTTTGTTTATGTTAGGAAGCTGGATAGGAAGTAAAATTGTAAAAAATGTGGATTCTTTAATAATAAAAAAAATTTTTGGTGGTATTTTGTTTTTTCTGTCTTTAAAGATGCTTTTTAAATAAAGTTTAAAGGAGGTTTGTATGAAGTTAGGAAGATTATTTGTGCTATCTCTTTCTATCTTAGGTATGGTGGTGTTTGGATTTTCAAAACAAAAAGGTATTTCTCCCCTCGGTAAAATCAAAAAACTTTCTCTGGCAATTATACCTACTGAAAGACCAGAAGATTTGAAAAGACAGTTTGAACCTTTAAGAGCTTATGTTGAAAAACAACTCGGCATGCCAGTGGAAATGTTTGTAGCAACTGATTATAGTGGTGTGATTGAAGCAATGAGAGCTGGAAAAGTTCATGTTGGCTTTTTAGGACCAGCCTCATACGTACTGGCAAGAGGTAGAGCAAATGCGGAAGCTTTCGCTGTATACGTTGTTACAAACGAAAAGTTCCCACAGGGAATTGTAAAGTATAACTCTTATATCATGGCAAACTCTGAAATAGCTAAGGAAATAGGTCTTAAAACAACCTACAGAGGGATTGAAGGAATGAAAGAGCTTAAAAAACTTTTATCAAACTACAAGAAAAAATATTCTTTTGCTTTTACTGATCCTGCTTCAACTTCTGGATGTGTTGCTCCAAGTTACTATATGAAAAAGGCCGATCTTGATCCAAAAGAAATTTTTAGTTCTGTGGGTTATGTTGGTTCACATGAAGCAAGTATAGTTGGAGTTGCTAATAATACTATCAATTTTGGTGCTTCAAACAGTGACGATCTTGCTCTTGTGGTGGGAAAGGGAAAAGCAGATTCAAATAAAATAGTGATTGCATGGATTTCCCCTGATTTACCTATGTCTCCTATTGCTATCAGAAAAGATTTTCCAAAAGATTTGAAGAAAAAAGTTATTGAAGCCTTTTTAAGTGCTCCCGGGGAACTATTTTCTGCTCCAGGACTAACATATAAAGGGTTTGTAGCTGTTGATGATAAAATGTTCGATCCAGTAGTTGAAATGTTTGCTCTATTAAGTAATCAATAATAATTATATGTTGCCCAAGAGGTTTTGGGCAACATGTTTTAATTTTAATCTGGAGGTAAAATTATGTTAAAGTTTGAAAATATCCAGAAAAAGTTTGGAAATAATCATGTTCTAAAGGGGATTAATCTTGAAATAAAAAAAGGTGAGTTTGTTGCATTAATTGGTGCAAGTGGATGCGGAAAAACCACTCTTATAAGAACTGTTAATGGTTTTGTAGTGCCAGATGCCGGGAGTGTAATATTTGAGAATGAAGAAATTGACTATAAAAATTCAAAAAAATTAAGACAAATAAGAAAAAAAGTTGGAATGATATATCAGTTGTTCAATCTTGTTGAAAGAACAAATTCATTACATAATGTTTTAACTGGAGTATTAGGTAAAATGGATCAGGGGATTGATTTTTTTCTTTCATTAATAGGTTTTTTTGGCAAAGAAAATAAAAAGAAAGCCTTAGAACTCATGGAGTTTGTTGGTATTAGAGATAAAAGTGATACGAGGGTAGATAAGCTTTCTGGTGGGCAAAAACAGAGGGTTGCTGTGGCTCGTGCCCTTATGCAGGAACCACATTTACTTTTAGCAGATGAACCAATAGCAAATCTAGACCCAAAGGCGGCTAAAAAGTTATTGGATTTACTTAAAGAAATCAACCAAAAGAAGGAAATTACAATAGTAACTGTTCTACATCATATAGACTTTATAAAAACCCACTTTAATAGAATTGTTGCAATAAAAGAAGGAGAAATTGTCTTTGATGGAAAACCTGAAGAATTAAGTGATAACTTACTTGAATATATTTATGGTGTAGAAATAGAAGAAGCTTTGGAATGGGCAACAATATGAATAAATTTTTAAAAATTCTTGGATGGATAATAATAATAGGTGTAATAATCTTTAGTTTTATACTTGGAAGGGTAAATATAGTTGAATTAATTGGAGGACTTCCAGCAACATGGTTACTTTTACAAGACATGTTTCCACCAAAGTTCTCTATTATTCCAAAACTTTTACCTCTCTGTCTTGAAACTGTTGAAATTGGTATTGTCGGGACACTGCTTGGGTCTTTTCTTTCTCTTCCTCTTGGTTTTCTTTCAGCAAAAAATACATCTCCACATCCAATTGTTTATAATGCTACCAAACTTATTATTGGTATTTTTCGTTCTATTCCAGAAATAATTTATGGGTTAATTCTTGTTATCTCAATGGGAATGGGATCATTACCAGGTATATTAACACTTGTCTTTGGAACAATTGGACTGGCAAGTAAATTTTATGCTGAATCACTTGAGGCTATAGATTTCAATCCAGTCGAAGCTGTTGAATCAACAGGAAGTTATAAAATACACACCATAGTACATTCGGTGGTTCCACAGATAATTCCTCTTTTTACAAGTTATTCTTTATATATTCTTGATCATAATATTAGAGTTGCAATAGGGCTTGGCATAATTGGTGCAGGAGGAATAGGTGTCGAATTATTTATAAGAATGAGAACTTTTAGATATCAGGAAGCAATGGCTATTCTTTTAACTGTTCTTTTATTGTTAATAATTGTAGATAGAATATCTGCTTATATGAGAAAAAGAATAATTGACGGAGATTTTTTGAAAAGCAAACCCAAAGTATTGGATTTTTCAGCACTTTTTGTTATAGGTTTATTGACAATATATTCTCTATTCAGATTTTTTTCTAACTTTGAAACATTTAAGAAAGGTATTCCCTTAGGCTTTTCTCTTATTTCCAAAATGTTCCCACCGAATTTCACTTATTTAAAAGATTTAGTTGTAGCATTATCTGAAAATATATCTATGGGAGTTGTGGGAACTATTGTAGCTATTATAATATCACTTTTTCTCGGATTTTTTTCAGCAAGAAATATAATAAACTTTAAACCAATAACTTTTATTCTTTCTCAAATACAGACATTTCTTAGAGCAATTCCAGATGTTGTTTTTGGGCTTATTTTTGTTGCTGCAGTAGGGTTGGGTCCTTTTGCTGGAATAATTGCACTTGGAATTCATTCAGCTGGACTTCTTTCCAAATTTTATGGTGAAACCATAGAAAATATAGATTTTAAATCAGTGGAAGCAGTAAAAGCAACAGGTGCAAATATCGTTCAGACTATAAGACATGCTGTTTTTCCTCAGATAACCCCACTGTTTAATAGCTACAATCTATTTTTGTTTGATAGAAATTTAAGAGAATCTACTGCATTGGGGATTGTTGGTGCTGGGGGAATAGGATATGAAATAACGATTTCAATGAGAATGGGAAATTTTGAAAAGGCTTCTGCAGCAATAATTTTGATTGTAATTTTAGTAATTCTTGTGGATTACTTTTCCACTAATATGAGAAAAAAGATTCTTGAATAGGAGAGAAAAATGCAAAATCTTGAAGAAATTCAAAAAATTTTGGCTTTTTTAAATGATGAAGAGATTGAAAACATTTTAAACCAGTTAAAAGAAAAGGAAATAAAGATTATTAACATAGAAAATGGACTTGAAATGCTTACATTAAAAGATTCATTTGATAATCCTTTTTATTTAGGAGAGATTTTGGTTTCCCACGCAGAAGTTGAATGGAAAGAGTATCGTGGCTATGGAATGACCATCGGAAGTGATGAAAGAAAAGCACTTATAATGGCTTATATTGATTTATTATTGATGATTGGAGAAAAGGATTTTTTAAACAATATAAATGAAGTCTTGGAAATAGGAAAAAAAAGAATGGAAGAGTTTAGAAATAAAGAGAAAATTTTAGTTTTATCTACAAAGGTTAACTTTGAAAATATGGCAGAGGGTTAATATGTTTCCAGAAGAAAAAAAGAAAAATAGAGAAATTTTTAGAAATTTTTTAAAAGCATTTTCATATCCAGGAAGGATTTTTTCACTGGGGATAGATAAAGAATCTGAACTTTATATATGGGAAACTCTTTTAGATAATGAAGTTTCATTCTGTATGATTGGTTATGATACAGCAGAGGAAAAAATAGACAGAATTTATAAACAAACTAAATCAAAATATGTAAGAATTGATGAAGCTGATTATGTAATTATAATTGGTGGTTCAAGTAATGGTTACTTATCATTAGCTAAAAAAGGAACATTAGAATTTCCAGAATTAAGTGCCACTGTTTTTTATTTTGTTAAAAATTTAGCGAGTTCTAATGGTTTAGAAATGATAATGAAGGGACCTGGCATAATAGATGAAATTTCATTAAAAATTGATGGTATTGACAGAGAAGACCTTATTACGCTAAAAGAGATAAATTCAGATTTTCCATTGGGAATAGATCTAATATTTATTGATGAGAACTATCAAATATCTGGCTTACCAAGATCAATTCAGTTTGCATTGAAGGAGTAGAAAATGGGATATGTAGCTGTTTCTGGAGGCAGAGAAGCCATTGAAAATGCAGAAAAATTTTTCAATTATAAAAAATTATCAGAAAATATAAAACCTGTTTCCATTGAACAAATAAAAAGCGAATTACATTTACTTGTTGACAGAGTAATGGGAGAAGGATCTCTATATGCACCGGATTTAGCTGCACTTGCAATAAAACAATCCGCCGGCGATACATTTGAAGCGGCATTTATTTTGAGAGCTTATAGAACTACTTTACCCCGTATCGGTTATACGTTTTTATCCAGAACTGAAAAAATGAGGGTCATAAGAAGGATTTCTGCTGCATTTAAAGATATACCGGGTGGACAGATTTTAGGTCCCACTTCTGATTATTCTTTAAGATTGCTTGATTTTTCAATAATAGATAAGGCACAAGAAGAATATGAAATAATTAATAATTTATTAAAAGAAAGTAAAATTAATATTAATAGTGATGAAAATCTTACCTTTGTTAAGCTTGTTGAGATACTTAGAAAGGAAGGTTTTATTTTGGATAAAATAAAAGAAAAAGATAAAGAAAAAGAACCATTTGATATAACAAGAAGATCAATTATATTTCCTCTTCCAAGAAGTGCAATTATGCAAACTTTAGCAAGAGGAGAAACGGGCGGATTAATTGCAATTGCATATTCAAATGTTAGAGGTTTTGGAGTTGCACATCCTACTATAGCTGAATTAAGGGTGGGATATCTACCTGTTTATATAAATCATCCTTATCATAATGAGCCTTACTATATTGGGGAAATTCTTGTTACTGAGGCTGAAGTTCTTTGCGATATTACAAAAGAAGAGGGAGAAACAAAATTTTCTTTGGGATATGGGGTCTGCTTCGGACATAATGAAGCCAAGGCTATATCAATGGCTATATTAGATAGAGCCTTAATGACTGAAGACCCAAAATATCCTTCTGAAAGTCAGGAGTTTGTAATCTATCATGTAGATGGAGTTGAATCTATGGGATTTATAAATCACTTTAAACTTCCACATTATGTTACCTTTCAATCATTGCTTGATAGGGTTAGAAAAATTAGAAAAGAGGAAAAAGAAAATGAAAACAAAATATAGTTTTGGTTTTATAGATGAGACTGCAAAAAGAGAGATAAGAAGAAAAATTTTAAAAGCCATATGTATTCCTGGCTATCAGGTAGCATTTGGTTCACGTGAACTGCCTATAGCAAGAGGGTGGGGAACAGGTGGTTTACAGATCACACTTTCTATAATTGGAACAGAGGATATTCTAAAAGTTATAGATCAGGGGAGTGATGATAGTGTTAATGCAGTAAACATAAAAAGGTTTATAAACAGTATGACTGGAGTAAAAACTACTGAAAATACTTTAGAAGCAACAATAATCCAGACAAGACATAGAATTCCCGAAGAAGAATTAACAGAAGAGCAAATTCTTGTTTTTCAGGTTCCTTTACCTGAACCTTTAAGAGTGGTTGAGCCTTCAGAGAAAGAAACAAAAAGAATGCATGCAGAAGGTGATTATAGTGCAATATGGCTTTATCTTTATGAGTGTATCGTTGAATATGGTGAAATCACTCTTGGTGCAGGTTATCCTGTTTTTGTAAATAATAGATATTTGATATCTCCAAGTCCTATACCCCGATATGATATTCCTAAGCTAAACCAGTCAAAATGTGTCTTACTATTCTGTGCAGGAAGAGAAAAAAAAATCTACGCGATCCCTCCTTATACAAATGTAAAGCCTATAGAGTTTGAAGATCATAAATTTAGAATAGAAAATTTTGATGGAGAGAAGTGTGCATTATGTGGAAGTTCTACTACTTTTCTTACAGAGATTATAGATGAAAATACAAATGAAAAAAAATTTATTTGTTCAGATACTTCTTATTGTAAAAAAATGCGAGGAATAATATGAAACCAATACTTAAGGTGTCAAATCTTACTAAAATTTACGGTAAAGGCTGTAGTTATTGTAAAAATGAAGATAATATCTTAACTGAAAGCAATATTTGTCCATATTGTAAGTCAATCGTTGCTTGTAAAAATATAAGTTTTGAATTGTTTCATGATGATATATTGGGCATAGTTGGAGAAAGTGGTTCTGGAAAATCAACTCTTGTTAAGATAGTATACTTTCAGGAAGAACCAGACTCTGGAAAAATGACAATAATACCGGATGAAAAACACGAAAAGTTGTTAAAAGAAATGTTAAATATATCACTAAATGAAGACATTAATATTTTTGAAATTTCAAATTATAGGAAAAGATTGTTAAGAAATTATTTTATGGGAATGGTATATCAAATTCCTTCTCTTGGGCTTAAAATGCATATTTCAGCTGGGGGAAATATTGCAGAGAAACTCATTATGGCACACTGGAGAAATATTAAACAAATAAGACAGAGAGCAAAATTTCTCTTAGAAAAAACAGAGGTTTCTGTAGAAAGGATGGATGATTTTGTTAAGAATTTTAGTGGAGGGATGCAACAAAGGGTTCAAATAGCAAAGGCTTTATCGAATAATCCAATAATACTATTACTTGATGAACCAACTACAGGGCTTGATCTTTCAGTACAGGCAAAAGTTCTTGATTTGATAAAAAAATTACAAAAAGAGTATAAAGTATCAACCATTGTTGTTTCACATGACCTTGGAATAATAAAACATCTTACGAAGAGAACAATGGTTATGAAAAATGGATATGTAGTGGAATCAGGACTCACTGATCAAATTTTAGAGGATCCCGTTCATCCATATACCCAATTACTAGTTAATTCTACTTTATAAGATTTAGTAGGAGTTTTTATGCTAAGAGTGGAAAATTTAACAAAAGTTTTTAACTTACATATTTTGAATGAAAAGATTATAGAAAGTTTTGAGAATGTTAGTTTCAGTGTTAAAGAAGGAAGTTCTTTAGGTATTTCTGGTCCAAGTGGAAGTGGAAAAACTTCTCTTCTTAAATGTATTTACAGAACTTATAAAGAAACGAGAGGAAAAATATATTATGAATCTTTTCAATTTGGTAATGTAGATCTGACAACTGCAACTGACGCAATGATTTTAAAAATCAGAGAAAATGAAATAGGATATGTTACACAATTTTTGATGGTTATACCAAGAATTAGCTGTATAGATATAGTTTCAGAACCACTTATTGCTAAGGGAGTAACTGAAAAAGAGGCAAAAGAAAAAGCTAAAGAACTTCTCTTATATCTTGGAATACCGGAAAAACTTTTTGAAGCTTATCCAGCTACTTTTAGTGGTGGAGAAAAACAAAGGGTGAATATTGCAAAAGCAGTTATATACGCACCAAGACTTTTATTGCTTGATGAACCAACTGCTTCTCTTGACTTGAAAGCAATATCTAAAGTACTTGATCTTCTAAAAGACTTAAGAAAAAAGGGAACAACAATGATAGGAATTTTTCATGATCCAGACATTTTAAAAGAATTTTCAGACAAAATTTATGAGATGCCATTAAAGGAGATAAAGAATGATTAGAAAAGCTATTTTAAATGATGCAAATAAACTTTCATCTCTACTTTCTCAGATGGGATATTTTATGAATGAAGAAGAAATCAAGGAAAAAATTCAAATACTTTCAAGTAGCAGTGATGATATGATACTTGTCTGGGAAGAAGAAGGAGAAGTGAAAGCCTTTATCTCAGTACACTTTTTTACTCAACTTGCATTGAAAGGGGATTTTTTAAGAATCAATTATTTTTGTGTAGATAGTGCTATGAGAGGAAAAGGAATTGGAGCTAAGATGTTAGAGTATGTTGAGAATGAAGCAAAAAAAAGAGGATGCTACAGGATAGAACTACATAGTAGCTATAAAAGAAAAAAGGCTCATATATTTTATAAAAAGCATGGTTATTTTGAATATCCTAAATATTTTGTAAAAATTGTTAACGAAAATGACCCACTTTTTAAAAAGATAGGAGGAAAAAATGTCTAAAAAATATTCAATATATAATGCAAAAATTGTTAAAAAAGACTCTACTATAGAAAATGGCTCTATTATTATAGAAGATAGTAAAATTGCTAAAATAAGTGAAAACACAATAATTGAAGGGGAGAAATCAATAAATGCAAAAGGAAATTATGTTTTTCCTGGATTTATTGATATTCATAGTGATTCAATAGAAAGAGAAATAGAAGCACGTCCGGGGGTTTATCTTGCGACCAATATTGCTTTAATAGAATTAGATAAAAAACTTGCAGCAGCAGGTATAACAACAATTTATCATTCTGTTTCATTTGCAGATGAAGGCGTTTTAATAATTAGATCTATTGATATTGTTGAAAGTATTATCAGAGAAATAAAAAGACTAAAAGATAACTTTCTTATTAACACAAAGATTCATGCTCGTTTTGAAATTACAAACACTCCGGGTATTAAAGTTTTAAAGAACCTAATTGAAGAAGGATTTATTGATCTTTTATCTATAATGGACCATACTCCGGGACAGGGGCAATTTAATAGCATTGATAAAATAAAAAATTATTATGGGAATCGTTTTGGAGTTAATGATGAAGCGATTAAAAATTTGGTAGAAACAAGAATGTCTTTAAGAGAAAAGTTTGGTATAGAAAATGCCATAAAAATGATGGAAATTGCAAAAAGTAATAATATAGTACTTGCAAGTCATGATGATGATACTGCTTCAAAAGTTGAATTTGTCTATTCTTTTAGGGCAAAAATAAGTGAATTTCCTATTTCTATTGAAGCTGTCAAAAAAGCCCACGAAAAAGGTATGTATATTGCACTTGGTTCGCCGAATATTTTAAGAGGATATTCTCATAATAAAAATTTGAGTTCAAGAGATTTGATTAGTAATGGTTATGGAGATATAGTTTGTTCTGATTATATTCCTTCTTCTCTTTTACATGCTTTGTTTGTGCTTGTAGATAAAAACTTGAAGACACTTCCTGAGGCAGTTAATATGCTTACTTATAATCCAGCAAAAGCTCTTGGTATTGACAATAAAACAGGATCGATAACAGAAGGACTTGACGCTGATTTAATAATAGTTGATAATAATTTTGAAATCCCAAGGGTTTTAAAAACAATTGTAAGAGGAAAAGAGGTCTTTTCAATATGCGAGGAATAGGTATAAGATGTATAGGAGTTCCACTTTACAAAGGTAAATATGATTTTATTGAAAAATTAAAACTAATTAAAAATGTAGGTTTTGATAATATTGAAATTAATCCTACTGATTTAGATTTGATTCAGGCTGGAAAAATAAATATGAAATATTTAAAAGAATTGAAAGAAATTTTAAGTACCTTCCCCTTTGAAGTAAGTATTCATGTGCCACTTCAACTAAACCTTTTTAATGAAAATTTAGAAATGCATGTTAGAGTATTGGAATGTTGTTATCTTATTGCATCTACTCTTGAAGCTAACATACTTGTATATCATCCAGGACGTTATATTGATAAATTTGAAATCCAGAATGGCTATAAAGTAGATTTAACAGAAGAGAAAAAAAATGAACTAAAAGAAAGGGAAAGAAATATAATTACTAAATTTGCAGATGAATTCAAAGAAATAAACACAGTTATTGAAAACCAGAGACCTTACATCTCCAATATTCCATTCTGTTATGGGGAATTTATAGAAGAAATAAATGAACAGGTTAAGAGTATAAATAGAAAAAATGTTGGTATAGCTATAGATACAGGGCATTTGCTCTTATCTTCTTATTATTACAAATTTAATTTATTTGAAGTGCTAAAAAAAGAGAATATTAAACCAATGCATTTACATATTAATGATAATCATGGCATTACTACATATTATAACGAAAAAGATAAAAAGGAGCTTTTACCATTCGGTAGAGGGGATGAACATCTTGTTCCTGGTGAAGGTATTTTCCCATTTAAAGAATTTTTTAAAATGTTTTCTGACTATAAAGGAAATTATGTTATAGAATTAACAGAAAGATATTTTTACCCAAATATGATAAAATCTTCTTTTAACTATGTATCAAAATTTTTTGATGAGATTTTAAAGGAAGAATATAAATCTTTTTATGATTG
>FWPU01005544.1_pt1 | contig 27087 bp, 27 predicted proteins | sample 2228361 | NCBI WGS metagenome assembly FWPU01 (sample SAMEA103939777, study PRJEB20133) | metagenome
CCATGCGGGGGCCGCCGGCGGCAGGGGGGTCGCCAGGGGTGTGGGGGCCGCCGCGGAGGGCACAGGCATCGGGGGCGGGGCGAACCGGGCGGCGACCTCCGGCGGCGGTTCCTTGAAATTTGGATCGTCGAAGATGAGGACCGCCTGGCCCACCTGGATGCAGTCGCCTGGGCGCAGCAGCGCCTGGTTGACCGTCCGGTCGTTCACCCGCGTGCCGTTGCGGCTCTCCAGGTCGACGAGCTTGAATCCCCCCCACTCCATCCTCTCGAACTGGCAGTGGCGGCGGGAGGACTGCCTGTCCTGGAGCACGATCTTGTTCTCCAGCGCCCGCCCCGCCACGGTCACCGGCTCGACCAGCTCGATGATGCGTTCCGAGCCGCCTTCCCTGACGATGACCCTCGCCATTTATGGAGTTCCCGAAAGCGGGCATATTCTAGGCGGCCCCGCCGGGGCAGTCAAGGAACCCGGCGGCGGGGCGCCGGCGAAAGCGCGTGATGCGTTGCCGGTCGGATGGTATCATCCGGGACATGTCGTTTCTTCTCGCCGCGGCGATCCTGGCTGGAGTGCTCCAGGAGGGCCCCGCGGACGGGGAAGACTGCGTATTCCTGATCGACCGCGTCGAGTTCCACGGCAGGATCACGGCGTGCGATCCTTCCGGCGTAATAGAAATCAAGGAGAGGGAAGGCGGGCGCAGGCGGCAGATCGTCCCCGAGGCGGTCCGCTGCATTCGTTTCGGCAAGGACGACGTAGCGGCGTTCCCGCAGAAGGGCGAGAGGGTGTATCTGGCGCAGGGCGGGATGCTGTCGGGTCGTCTGGTCGCCTACGGGGGCGGGACCGCCACGGTGGAGACCCCGGCCGGGACGTTCCGCGTCGGGCGGGAAATGATTCGGTCGCTGGTGGTGGGGCCTTTGGCTGGGGCGATTCCCGAGGTCAAGGACGAAAAGAAGGACGTTCTCATCCGGGAGATCCCCGCGGCCGGAGGGGAGGGCCGCGGCGTGGAGGCGGTCGTCCAGTACGGTGAGCTTGTCGCCGTGGGTGACAAGGAGGTGGTCTTCAGGGGGGGCAAGGAGGAGATCTTCGACCGCGCGACGCTGCGGCGGGTCGACTTGTTCAACGAGCGTCCCGCGTTCTCGGAGACGCCCTCGGGCTGGTTCGCCAAAATCATCTTCAGGAACGGGGACCGCCTGGCTGGCGTCCTCCGTTCAGTGGATGGCGGCCGGGTGACGCTCTTCTCGCACGTCATCGGCCTGGCGGAGATCGACAGGCGCCACATCCATACGATATCGTTCCTCCGGCACCCGCGAATGGCGCTGGGGAACATAATCGTGTGCGATCAGTCGGGCGTGAAGGAGTTCGACTTCAAGGGCCGGGAAGTGTGGTCATACGCCGTCAACGTCCAGAACTCGGGCAGCGCCCGCCGCCTCGAGAACGGCAACGTCCTGATCGCCAATACGAACCGCAACCAAGTCCTGGAGGTGGAGCCGGAGGGCAGGTCGGGCGGCCGGATCCTTTGGCGGCTGGACGGCTTGAACTATCCGTTGGATGCTGTTCGCCTGGTGAACGGCAACACGCTGGTGGCGGAGCAGCAGGCGGGGCGCGTGGCGGAATACGACGCCCGCACCAAGGCGGTTGTCTGGAGCTGCGCGGCGATGTCATATCCGACCGCCGTGCAGCGCCTGGAGAACGGGAACACGCTGATAAGCTCCTTCCAGGGGGTGGTTGAGGTCGATCGCCAGGGGCGGGTGCTGTGGACGCTGGGCCGCGGCCGGGTGAATCCCTGGAGGGCTCAGCGGCTGGAGGGGGGCAACACCCTGGTGGTGGACATGCAGCGCAACCAGGTGGTGGAGGTCGACGGCCAATCGAGGGACGTCTGGCGCATGGAGGGGCTCAGGAGGCCGGTGCAGGCGCTGCGCATGGAGGACGGCAACACGCTGATCCTTGAGCAGGGGGAGGGGCGGGTGATCGAGGTCGATCCGTTCCGGCGGGTTCTGGAAAGGGTTTCCGGGCTGGTGCAGCCCGTGGGGATGTCGGCGAACTAGGCGGCCTCAGTCCGCCAGTGAGCCCAGGTCGGATCCGATCTCCCCGCGTTTTATCTCGGTGCGCCAGGGGACGAGCACGAAGAACGTCGTTCCGCGCCCCTGTTCGCTCTCGAACCAGATCTTGCCGTCGTGCAGTTCGACGATGGCCTTGGCTATGACGAGGCCGAGGCCGGTGCCCGGTATGCCCGCCGCGTGGGAGGATTCCCCGCGCGAGAAGGCCTGGAAGAGCTTGTCCTGGTCCTCCCGCGGGATGCCGATCCCCTGGTCCTGAACCTCGATCCTGAGGTTCTGCCCGTCGCGGCGCATCCGCACCCACACCTTGCCTCCGCGGGGGGAATATTTTATGGCGTTGGAAACCAGGTTGACGACAACCTCCTTCATTTTTCCCTTGTCCATGAGCATCGGCGGCATGTCGTCGGATATCTCCGGCACGATCTGGTGCTTGTCCGACTGCAGCCTGGAGATGCCGAGGATCTCGTCCACCACGGCGCGCGGCGGCACGGGGGCCAGCTGCATCTTCAGGCGGCCGGACTGGATCCTGGAGACGTTGAGGAGGTCGTTGATCAGCGACAGGAGGCGGTCGGATTCCTCGTCTATCACCTCGAGGAACGAGCGGACCTGCTCGTCGCGCGCCATGTCCAGCAGGGCCTCGGTATACGCCTTGATGGAGGTCAGCGGCGTCTTGAGCTCGTGCGACACGTTGGCCACGAATTCGCTCTTCATCCGGTCGAAGCGGCGCAGGCGTTCCAGCTCGCGGGAAGCGGTCATGTCGCGGCAGACCACGATGGTCCCGCGGTTCACCATGTTCTCGTCCCGGAGCATCGAGGTGGATATGGCTATGTTGATCTCGAGGCCCTGGTCGAGCTTGGCGGCGACCATCTTCTCCATCGCGAAGCCCATCTCTCCCATCTGGCGTATCATCTCGCCGACGGCGGCGGAGACCGCGGGGGAGAGGACCTCGGCGTACGGCTTCCCGACCGCCTCGGCTGTCAGCGAGAACATCGCCATCGCGTTGCGGTTGAGTCGCGTGATCCTCCCCTCGCAGTCCAGGGTGAGAATGGCGTTGGTTATGGAATCCAGGATGTTTGCCAGGAGCGCCGATTCGCCCATCGAATGGGAGAGCATGCGCCGGGTCTGCAGCGCGGCCGCTGCCTGGTCGGCGAGGATGGAGACCGGCTCGAGGTCCTTCTTGGCGATCTCCTCGGCCATGTCGGTGACGTCCAGGACCAGCAGCCCGATCCGCCGGTGTTCCACCATCAGCGGGAAGACCGCGACGAAGGTGTTCTCTCGGTGCGGTATGATCAGCGGCTTGGAGTCGGCGAAGATGAAGTCTATGACGGCCTTCTCCGGCATCATGGATGGGATGTCCCCGGAGAATGTCCCGGTATCCTGGTCGTGGAGGAAGACGGAGGCGGCCCGTGCGCCCGTGTACTTGGTGGCGGCCTCTGAGAGGAGATTTACGATCTCCTCCTGGCTGGGCGCGACGAATATCCGCCGGCTGACGCTCTGGAACTCCAGGGCCTCCGGCGTCGGCTGCAACAGCCGGTAGCTCCCGGACTGCGGCGTGCCGCGCTCTTCGGGCATGGCGTCACCTGGCGAAGTCGAGGAACACGGTGGCCTTATCGATCTCCTCGCCGGTCTCGCGGAGCAGGTCGTCGAAGATCGATTCCCCGAGCCCCAACGATCTCCAGGAGTCCTCGTTGAGGGCGGGGATCTTGCCGTCCCCTCCGTTCCCGTAGCGGATGGCCCTGGCCAGGATGTCGGAGGCGTGCACCGTCGCCGCCAGTTTCTGGGCCTCCCGCGCCAGTGCGGTGTTGTGGTGGCAGCGGGTCGTCTCCACGAGCCCCTTTGAGAGGCTCCACCTTTCGAAGAGCCACGCGCCGACCTCGGCGTGTGTGACGCCCAAGGTTTCCTGCTCCGCCTCCAGCAGCAGGGAGTCCTTTCGCCGGGCCAGCTCCAGGGCGGCGGCGAAGCCGTCGTGGAGGTACTGGTCAAGCACGAGCTTCCCGATGTCGTGGAGGAGTCCGGCTATGAATATCTCCTCAAGCGCCGCGTAGCCCAGGCGCCTGCCTAGCGCCTTGGCGGCTGCCCCGCATGCGATCGAGTGCTTCCAGAATTCCAGGCGGTCGAAGGCGCCAGCCTGGGGTTCCCTGCGGAAGATGTCGAATATGGACGACGAGAGGACTATCGATTTCATCGTGTTGAAGCCCAGGATAACGATCGCGTGCGTGATCGTCGTGATGCGGTTGGAAAAGCCGTAGAAGGGCGAGTTGACCACCTGTAGTATCTTGGAGGTGAGGGCCGGATCGGTCGAGATGATCTGGGCCACGTCCTTCGCGGAGGTGCGCGGGTTCATAACCAGCTTGTTGACCGCGCCGAGCATGGCCGGCAGGGTGGGAAGGCCGTGGATCTTCTCGACGAGTCTTCTTACGCGGTCCTGGGCGTCGTGGGAAGCGGGATTGGCCATCGGGTCACTTGGCCCGCGAGATCAGATACCTCTTGGCGGCCTCGCGGAGGGCCGCCATCAGGGGATTCCCCTCGAGGCCCGCGAACATCCGGTTCACCTCCTCGGCGATCTCCTCCGGCGGCTTTCGGGGCGACTGGGGCGGCTGGGCCGGAGGGGTTCCCCCGTCCTCCACGAAGATGTGGGTGATCCCGCGCTTCTTGAGGCCGGCCAGCGTCTCTGCCGTCAGCTCCGCGCCCGCGCCGAACAGCAGGTTCCCCCGCAGATCTATGACGCTCCTGGCCACCTTCATCCCGGCGGAGGCCTCTTCGGTCCTGATGAGCCTCATCGGGGGCCGATGATAGCACGGCGGGCCGGCCGTGACAAGGCGGTCAGGACCGGCGCCTCATGACGTAATCGGCAAGGACGCGGAGGTTGCTCACGTAGACGGAATCCCGCACGTTCCTGAGGCTGGCCTTGGCGTCTTCCACGCATGCGAGCGCCCGGTCCAGCGAGGACCGTATGAGGCCGCGCTCCCGGATGAGGCGCAGCACGGAAGATCTTCTGTCGCCGTCGCGCCCCGCCAGGATATCCTCGATCTCCATCCTCTCGGGCGGGGAGAGCTGGCGGAGGAGCTGTATGACCGGCAGCGTGAGCTTTCCCTTCTCCAGGTCCGTGCCGAGGGACTTTCCAACCACCATTTCGTCGCCGGTCAGGTCGAGGCAGTCGTCGACGATCTGGAACGCGGTGCCCAGGCAAATCCCGTAGTTGACGAGGGCTTCCACGGCGGCCGGATCCGCCTCCCTCTCGACGCCGCCGAGCCGGCAGGCGGCCCCGAAGAGGGACGCCGTCTTCAGGCGTATGATCCCGAGATAGCGCTCCTCGTCCATGTCGAAGTCGTACTTCGCGGCGATCTGGGTGAGCTCCCCAAGGCACATCTCCTCCACCGCGCGGGCCAGGATCATATTGGCCTCGCGGTTGTGGAGCCTTGCGCAGAGGGCATAGGCTTTCGCGAAGACGTAGTCGCCGAAGAGTATCGAGGCCTCGTTACCCCAGGCGCGGTTCAGGGTCATCCGCCGGTGCCGCATCTCCGCCTCGTCCAGGACGTCGTCGTGAACGAGGGTGGCGTTGTGAAGCATCTCGACGGCCGCCGCCAGCGCTATGTGGAGGTCGGTCGCCCCTCCGAGTATGTGCGCGCTGTGGAGCAGGAGGGCGGGGCGCAGCCGCTTGCCGCGGAAACCGTCGGAGTGCTCCAGGATCCGCCCGATGATCGGGCTGTCGCTGGCCAACTCGCGCCGCAGCAGATCCTCGACGCGGCCGATATCCTCCCTGATCGGGCCGTAGATTTCGCTCAGGGTCGCGGCGGACTTGGACAATCGTTCTTCCTCGATCGCATTGGGCCGATGCCGATCGCGGGGCAGTCTAGCACGCACCCGGCGGACATTCAACTTTCCCGACGCCCCTGCCCGCCCGCCGCGGCTTGACATGCCCGGCCGGATCGTTCATAGTGTGGCCGTGCCGGCGGGCGGGCGGAACGTTTGCGGAGGGCGGCCGCTCCTGGGGAAGCGGGTCGTCGTCACCAGAGCGCGCCGCGGGCGCGACGAGCTCTCGCGCGTGCTCGGCGACATGGGGGCGAGGGTCGTCGGGTTCCCCGCGATACGCATCCGGCCCGTTCGAGCGGGCCGGATCAGCCTCCGCGGCTTCACCCACGTCGTCTTCACGAGCAGGACGGCGGTGGAGCTCTTCCTGGGCGGGCGGGGCGTGCGGGCGGGTGCGCTGGCGGGCCTTGTCGTCTGCGCCGTCGGCGAACGAACCGCCAGGGCGCTGGGCGACCGCGGGGTGCGCGTCGACGTCGTCGCGGGCGAGTTCACCAGCCGGGCGCTGGCCCGCCGGATGTGCCGGCGGGGCGTGCGCGGGGCGCGCGTGCTCCATCCGGGCGCCGACAAGATGAATCCCGATCTTGAAAAGATTCTGAGGAGGCACGGGGCGCGGGTGACCAACCTGGTCCTGTACCGCATAGAGAAGGCCTCGCCCCGCAACGTGAAGGACGTGATGAACGCCGACTGGATCACCTTCGCCAGCGCCCAGACCGTGAGGAATTTCGTGGAGGCCGTGGGCGGGCGCGCCGTCCGAGCCCGCATTGCCTGCATAGGCCCGGTGACGGCTCGCGCCGCGCGCCGGCTGGGCCTCCGGGTGGACGCCGTACCGCGCCGCCACACCCTTGAGGACCTCGCCAAGGAAATCGCGCGAAAGCCATGAACCAGAGACCCAGGAACCTCCGCAGGACGGCCGCCCTGCGCAGGCTGGTCCGCCAGACGTCGCTGTCGCCGGACGACCTCGTGATGCCGCTGTTCGTCCGGGCGGGAAGGGGGGTGCGCAATCCGATCGCCTCGATGCCGGGGCAGTTCCAGCTCTCGGTGGAACTCGCCGCGCGCGAGGCAGCGGCGCTCCACCGGCTGGGGATCGGGGGCGTGATCCTCTTCGGCATTCCCCCCCGCAAGGACGCCCGGGGCAGCGGCGCATGGGCGGGCAACGGCGTCGTCCAGCAGGCGGTTCGCGCCATCAAGGACGCGGCGCCCGACCTCGCGGTCATCACGGACGTGTGCCTCTGCGAATACACCAGCCACGGACACTGCGGCGTGCTGAGGGGCGGCGAGGTGGACAACGACCGGACCCTTCCGCTCCTTCAAAAGACCGCCGTCTCCCACGCCGAGGCGGGGGCGGACGTCGTGGCCCCCAGCGGCATGATGGACGGGGCGGTGCGGGCCGTCAGGGAGGTGCTGCCGGAGACCCCCATACTGGCGTACTCCGCCAAGTACGCCAGCGTCTTCTACGGGCCGTTCCGCGAGGCGGCGGAATCCGCCCCCAAGTTCGGCGATCGCTCGGCCTATCAGATGGATCCGGCGAATTCAGACGAGGCTATTCGCGAGATCGGCCTTGATATTCAGGAAGGAGCTGATATAATTATGATCAAGCCGGCGCTCGCCTACCTCGACGTGGTGAGGCGGGCGAAGGAAACGTTCGGTTGCCCGCTGGCGGCGTACAGTGTCAGCGGCGAATACGCTATGCTGCGGGCGGCCGGGGAGAGAGGGTGGATCGATGAGAGAAGGGCGGTCCTCGAGGTCCTCACCTCCGTGAAACGCGCCGGCGCTGATTTTATCGTGACTTATTTCGCCAGGGAGGCGGCACGGTGGACGGCCTGAAGCAGGCGCTCGAGGCGGTGCTGTTCGTGTCCGACGAACCGCTCTCGATTTCCCGGCTCCAGGACCTGCTCCCGGAGGCCGGCGCTCAGGAGATAAAGGAGGCCATCGACAAACTGAGGGTGGAATACGACCAGTCCGATCGGGCCTTCTCGCTGGACGAGATAGCCGGCGGGTACCAGCTGTTGACCCGGCCCCGCCACGCGGATACAATCGCCCGCCTCAAGAAGTCCAAGGCCGAAAGGAAACTCTCCGGCGCCGCGCTCGAGACGCTGGCCATAATCGCCTACAGGCAGCCCATCAAGCGGGTCGACGTCGAGACCGTTCGCGGCGCGCAGTCGGGCGAGGTCATCAGGGCGTTGATGGAGCGTGGGCTGGTGAGAATAGTGGGGCGCGACGAGGTGCCCGGGGCGCCGCTTCTGTACGGAACGACGAAGGGTTTCCTGGACGTCTTCGGGCTGAAGTCCATCGAGGATCTGCCCCGTCCGGAAGAAGTCAAATGAAGAAATTCCAGACGTTCGTGCAACGCTCGACGAAGTGGCTCTTCCTCTTCCTCGTGCTGGTGATGGTCGTATCCCTCGTGATGTCCGGCACCCTGGGAGGCGCGTCGGACAGGGAGCACCGCGGCGACGCCGGCGTGATATTCGGCACCGTCAAGATCTCCATGAACGAGTGGGAGCATCACTACCAGAAGGCCGGGCCGTCCTACTGGTGGGAAAACTGGTTGAAGGACGTTGAGAACCCGATGGCGATGTACCGACGAGGCATGCGCAACCAGCCCGAGGCGCCGAAGGAGGAACAGCTGGTCAAACTGGCCTGGGACAACATAATCCTCCTGGAGGACGCCCGCAGGAAGGGCATCACCGCCACCGAGGATGAGGTCAACCGCCGCGTGAAGAAGATATTCGACGGCGTGTGCACGCTCTTCAGGAATCCCCTGCCATTGAACGACCAGAATCTCCAGCATGTTGCCGGGGGCTTCTTCCGCACCAACTCGGTGGTGTTCCTTTCGTGGGTCGCCGACAGGGTCGTCATCGACAAGCTGGCCGACCTGGTAAAGGAAGGGGAGTTCGCCGACTTCGGCGAGGTCTACACGGAGATGCTGAATAGGCGCCGCCTCGCGCGGGTGTGGGTCGCCGGTTTCAACCCGATGGATTTCGCCCGCGAGCTGAAGCCGATAGGACACGAGGAGGTCGCCAAGCACTACGAGAGGTTCAAGGACAGGTACAAGGTGGGCGAGAAGATACAGATCAGCTACCTGATGGCCGAGTACGACCAGTTCAAGAAGAAGGTCGCCGATCCGGAAGAGCCGGAGCTGCGAAGGTACTACGAGGACCACAAGGAGGAGTTCCGGGAGTCCCCGGAGGAGCGCGAGCACGGGACGGCGCTCAAGGAGGATGAGACGCCGAGGTACAGGCCCTTCGAGGAGGTGCGCGACCAGGTGGCCGACAGGATCAAGCTTGCGAAGGCGTCCGCCGAGGCCCGCAAGCTGATGGAAAGGGTGGACAAGGAGGATGTCGGCCCGGCCTTCAAAGACGGGAAATGGCCGGAGGATCTCTTCGACCGCATCAAGGAAAAATACAAGCGCGAGGGTTTCGATCTGGTGCACGACGTGACGGGCACCTTCGACCGGCTGCACGCCGACGACGTGGAGAAGATCATCGGCCTCAACGGCGACCTCCGCGCGTGGGCCTTCGAGGCCGAGCGGAAGGTCGGCGACATATCCAAGCGCAACGATACAAGCAAGGGATCGCTCCTTTACCGCATACAGAAGCGGAACCCGTCGTACGATCCGGGGTTGACCGACCCCGTCCGCAGGAAGATCGAGAAGGAGCTCGAGGCGGAGCAGCTCGCCAGGCGCGCAGCCGCGGCGGCCAACAACGCGGTGCGGGAGATCAAGCGGCGCGGCCTGGCGGCGGCGCGCAGGAAGTACCCCGCCGACTGGCGGCCTTCGCGCTATTTCGAGCCCGGTGGCTTCGGCGTTTCGGGGCTGGAAGACCCCATGCTGGCCCGGTACATAGGCTGGCAAATCGCAGGGGGACAGCTGACGCCCGAAAAGAAGGCCGTCACGATCCCCGGTACGATGATCTCCAGGGACCCCCAGAAGCGCGGCTGGTCGTACGTCGTATGCCTGGAGGACGTGGTGGAGAGGGCCGCGCAGGACGTCGACGCCGAGTTCAGGTCCGCCCGCGCGGAGGCGGACAGGAAAGTGCGGGACGGCGGGTGGGGGGATTACGTGACCAAGGTACGCGCCCTTGCGAACCTTGACGACAAGAGGCCCAAGAAAGAGCGTCGGAAGGAAGAAGAGGACGGGGGCCGGTCCTCCTGAGAAGGTCGGGGAGAGTCCCGGGACAGACCGGGGGAGAGGGGGCGACATGCGCGGCACGCCGTTGAATTCGTCGTGATCCGGAAGGCGAATCGGGTCGGTTTCTGCTTTTCCGTCGAGATTTGATGAAAGAGGGGGCAAACATGAGGAAGTGGATGTTGTGCGGGATCCTGGCGGGGCTGGCCGGCTCGGCCTTCGCGCAGGAGGACAAGGGCGCCTTCGACAAGGCGCGCGGCTGGGCCGGCGAGCAGAAGGTCTCCTTCGAGAGGCCGGCGTTCCCGTTCGAGGGAGAGGTGAGCGTGGAGCGCCTGAACGTCCGGATGATGACCAAGGCCGACGCGCCGGGCGTGATCGCCTCGGTCATCGGGCTCGGCGAAAAGGTCTCCGTGGTGGGCGAGAAGGCGGACTTCTACGAGATCCTGCCGACGAGGGGCTGCACGGCCTGGATATTCGCCAGGAACGTGAATCGGGACGGCGCCTCTGGGGTGGTCGCCTCCCCAGAGGCCGCCGTGCGCTCCGACAGCAGGGTGAACGCGGACGTCCTATGCAGCCTGAAGGAGGGCGACAAGGTCAACATCCTCTCAGAGAACCTGGGTTGGTACAAGATCGAGGCCCCGGCCGCCGTGAAGTACTACGTCGCAAAGAAGTACATCCGGCCCGGCAGGGCACTGGAGGCGGCGGGTCCCGAACGGAAGGGCGTGGGGAACGACGAGGCGGCGAAACCCAGGACTGCCGGCGCCCGCCTGCCCGCGGTCGAGGCCATGCTGGACGAGCAGCGGAAGCTGATAGACGCGGGCCGGATAACGGAAGTCGACTTCAGCGGGGTCGTCAACGCCTGCGAGCATGCCATGGCCGCGGCGGACGATCCGGCGGTGAAGGCCGAGGCGGAGCGCCTCTACGCCCGCTACCGGGAGCTGCACCTGGTCTGGACGACCCTCAAGGCGCAGAAGGCGGAGGACGACCGCCGCCGCAGGGAGGTCATGGCGCCGAAGGCCCCCGAGAAGAAGGAATGGGTCATGACGGGTTACATCGACACGACCGGCTCCACGCTCTTCAAGCGCCCAGGCACCCACAAGCTGGTCATGGGCGGCAAGATCGTGTGCTTCCTCCGGGTTAAGGACGGCGACGAAACCATGATCAACCGGCTGAACGACCTCTACGAGAGGTACGTGGGGGTCAACGGCGTGCTTGTCAAGGATCCAGAGGGCTGGCCCGGCTACTCCGTGGTGGTCGTCGAGGAGATAGTGCCCCTGACGAAGTGACGGGCTTCCGACGCGCCCTCCGGCGCCGCGACCGCGGCGGCGCCGGAGGGCACCCGTCCATTCGAGGCCGTTCAGGGTTTCTTCTCGGCGGGAATCAACTCCCGCGTCTTCCTGTCCCAGCGCACCGTCCTGGCCTTGAGCCGGTGAGCGCCGTGGCAGTCGGTGCAGGCGATCTCCTCGGGATTGGTTTTCCCGGCGCACCGTTTCCGGTACTGCGCTATCACCTTGACGGCCGGCGCGTCGTGCGTCCGGTGACAGGTGGCGCAGAAGACCGGCATGAGATCCGCGTCGATCATCACGTCAGGCGGGACCAGGCCCTTGGGATGGGACATGTGTGCCTTTGACGCCCCGTGGCATTCGGCGCAGCCGACGCCCGCCTTACGGTGACTTTGCGAGAGCATCTCGTCCTGATAGCTCTCATGGCAGCCGTAGCATTCGGTGTTGGCCGCCGCCTTCACCTGCGCCTTGTCCGGGTCCCTGGAGAAACCCGCCGAGCACCCCCAGTTCTGCGACGCACACAGCAGGAGCGCCCCGGCCGACGCCGCCATGAGCGCCGCGCTTCCTGATGCCGTCTCCGCCTTGCTGAACATTTTTTCCTCATCTGATACGTTCCGAGGGCGTTCCTAAAGTAGCGGGATATCGTGCGGCGATCAAGAAGGGAGTGAAGGGATTCTTCCCTTGATTGGACCGGCGGCTGTGGTATTATGATATTCACGGAAATATGAAGAGCCTGATGGCCAGCGGATTCCTCTCACTCACCATACACGCGGCCGTGGTGGGGGTCTTCGTCGCGCTGGAGATCTCCGGGATTTTCTCGAGCGTCGAGCCGCCGGACGTGGGCGTGAGCGTCGTGCGAGAGGCGGGCGACTCGGAAGCCAGGATGCCGCCTCCTTGCCCGGAGATCGAGTTCGATAGGCTCGAGTTCAAGCCGGCGGTGGAACCTCCGCCCGTCCCTGATTGCCGACCGGAACGCGCGGAAACCCCGGTCGGCGTGTCGGATGATGAAATTCCCCCGCCGAGGCGTCCGCCCAAGGAGCCCTCATTCGACCGCCCCATGAGGCCGGTTTCGGTCACGGTGTCGACCGCCGCCGCGGTGGTCGAAACCGCCCCCTCGGAGATATCGAACCCGCCCCCGGAGTATCCCTTGCTGGCTCGTCGCAGGGGTTATGAGGGATCGGTGCTGCTGGCGTTCGTGGTAAAGGCCGACGGGACCTGCGGGGACATCCGCGTATTGGAGACGTCCGGTCACGAAGTGTTGGATCAGGCCGCCGTACGCGCCCTCGGCGGATGGCGGTTCAGCCCGGCCACGCGGAACGGCCGGCCGGTGGCATCAGAACAGCGCATCAGGTTTACGTTCAGGCTGCAGGGATAACGGGCATCCCACCGGGGCCGCGCCCGAACCCTCCGAACCATGGCGAGGAAACGCAACATACGGATCGTCGTGGAATACGACGGCGGCCGCCACTTCGGCTGGCAGCTGCAGAAGGGCCGCCCGACCATACAGGGCGAGCTGCAGCGGGCCCTGGAGGAGATCACGGGACGCCGCACACTCGTCGTGGGCGCCGGCCGCACCGACGCCGGCGTGCACGCGGAGGGTCAGGTCGCCAACTTCCACACCACGAGCGACATCCCCGCGGAGAAGTGGCCGGAGGCCCTCAACGCGCACCTTCCGCCGGAGATAGCGGTCGTCTCCGCGGAGGAGGTCCCGTTGGGCTTCCACGCGCAGTTCGCAGCGAAATCCAAGGTTTACCGCTACCGCATCCTCAACCGCCCGACCAGGAGCCCTTTCGAACGCGACAGGGCCCACCTGGTCAAGGCCCCGCTGGACGTCGCCATTATGAGGGAGGCCGCCGCGAGGCTGGTAGGGACCCACGACTTCCGCTCGTTCGGCAGCGAGATGTCGCGCAAGGAAGACACGGTCCGGACGATCTTCTCCTTCGAGGTGAGCGCCTCTGGCCCCATTATCGAATTCCTCGTTCACGGCGACGGCTTCCTCTACAATCAGGTGCGGGCGATGGTGGGCACCCTGCTGTGGGTGGGGCGCGGCAAGCGCCCGCCGGGATGGGTGAAGTACGTAATGGAATCAAGGGACCGGGCGGTCGCCGGGGCGAACGTGCCCGCCAAGGGGCTCTGCCTCGTGAAGGTCCTTTATGAGGATGCGCAACCCCCCACGCCTTCCGGACGGCGTAGGTGATGGAGGGGGCGGAGGCGTATCCCGTCCCGACATCCCGGGTTCCGGGAGGGCCGTGAAGCCCCGCGTATGGCATGTCATCACGCGCCTCATAGCCGGCGGCGCGCAGGAAAATACCATACTGACGTGCCGATCCCTCCTGGACCGCTACGACGTCGCGCTGTTGGCGGGTCCGCCCGATGGCAAGGAGGGATCGCTCGTCGACGAAGCCGCCCGGATGGGCGTTCGTGTGGCGATCGTCCCCGATCTGGTGAGGCCCGTCAGCCCGCCGCGTGATCTGGCGGCCCTCCTGGAGCTGGCCCGCCTTTTCGCCGAGGGCCGCCCGCACATCGTGCACACCCATTCGAGCAAGGCGGGGATACTGGGCCGGGCGGCGGCACTGCTGGCGGGGGTGCCCGTCGTGGTGCACACCGTCCACGGACTCCCTTACTACGACGAGCAGCCGTGGACGCTGAGGAAGGTCTTCTGGACGCTGGAGAGGCTGGCATCGCTCGTGTCGGACGGGGTCGTATGCGTCTGCGAGGCGATGCGCCGCAAATCGATCGACGCCGGGCTCGGGCCGCCGCGCCTGTTCGAGGTGGTCTACAGCGGGATTGAGGAGGACCGGTTCGTCGGGGCGGCCAGCGCGCGAGCGCGCCTGGGCATTCCCGAGTCCGCGGCGGTGGTGGGCATGGTTTCCCGCATGGCGCGGCACAAGGGCCATCGCTTTCTCCTGGAGGCGGCGCCGGCATGGGCGCATCTCCTGCTGGTGGGGGACGGAGAGGAGCGACCGGCGATCGAGCGGCTGGCGGCCTCGCGCGGACTGCGCGCGACGTTCACGGGTCACGTGGATCCCGGGGAGGTGCCGGGCCTGATAGCCGCGATGGACGTCGTGGCGCATCCGTCCCTGTGGGAGGGTCTTCCGCGCGTCGCGGTGGAGGCCATGCTCGTGGGAAGGCCCGTGATCGCCTTCGACCGCGACGGCGCCGGAGAGGTGGTGGTCGACGGCGTGACGGGGCGCCTGGTGCCGGCCAAATCCGTAGGGGCGTTGCGCGCGGCGATAGAGGGCATCCTGGCGCTGCCGGACCGCGGCCGGGCGATGGGGGAGGAGGGGAGGCGCCGGTGTCTCGGCCGTTTCGACTGGCGGGCCGCGGGGGAGAGGATGGACCGCCTTTACAGGGCGCTCCTTGAACGGCGCGCTCGCGGCGTGGTATAATCGCAGCGAATGGCGGTCGCCCTCATATCAGACATCCACTCTAACCGGGAGGCGCTGGAGAGGGTTCTCGAGGACATCCGCAAGCAGGGTTTGGACGAGATATACTGCCTCGGCGACCTGGTGGGGTACGGCCCAGATCCGGTGTACGTCGTTGAATCGGCCTTGGAGTGGCCGGTCGTGCTGATGGGCAACCACGACGAGGCGGTGATAAAGGAGGCGTACGGGTTCAACCCCGTGGCGCGCGCGGCCGTACAGTGGACGCGCGACCAGCTCAAGCCGGGTTTCTTCTCGGGGAAGGGCAAGAGGGATCGCTGGAAGTTCCTTTCCTCCTTGAAGCTGACCCACCAGATGGAAGGGGCCCTCCTCGTGCACGGGTCGCCTCGGGATCCGACGATGGAGTACGTCCTGAGGACCGACTGCGTGGATCTCACGGGTGGGGTGCCGGAGAAGATACGCGACATTTTCTCGCGCTTCGACCGCGTCTGTTTCGCGGGTCACACGCACGATCCCGGGATTATCACGGAGGACGCCCGCTTCATCACCCCCAAGGAGTGCGGGAACGAGGCGCGGTTCGAGGAGGGGAAGAAGTACTTTTTCAACATCGGCTCCGTTGGGCAGCCCCGGGACGGAGATCCCAGGGCCTGCTACGCGGTCTATTTCGGCGACCGCGCGATATGGCGCAGGGTGGAATACGACGTCGAGAAGACCGTGAGGAAGATATTCGACTCGCCCCAGTTGGATCCGAGGGCCGGGGAGCGCCTGAGGATGGGCCGCTGAATCGCGGAGGGAGGTCCGATGAAAGTGACCGTGACCGCCAGGCACGTGGAAGTCACCGACGTTATGAAGGACTACGCCTACCAGAAGGCGCGCCGCCTGGAGCGGTTTTTCGACCACGCCAGGAAGATAGAGGTCGTGCTCGATCTGGACGGCGACAAGGGATTCAAAGCCGAGATGATCGCCTCGATGGTGCGCGGCCAGGTCCTGGCTTGCCGGGCGGTGAACGTCACGGCGATGGCCGCCCTGGATTCCGTGGTGGACAAGATGGAGCGCCAGTTCACCAAGTTCAAGGAGAAGCTCAGGGAGAGGCAGCCGCGCAATCAAGCCACGAGGTCGGGCCCTGGCGGGGGCGGGTCGCGGATCGGGGCGGAAGGGGGCTAGCCGAGTGGGGCGGCCGCAGCCGCATATTGACCGGTGGAAGTCCTTTGTCTAGAATCCTGGCCGGATCTGCGAGGGGAACACGTGAAGCTTCATGAAATCATCAGCAGGAAGGCCATAATACTCAACATCAAGGCGAAGGAGAAAAAAGGCGCCCTTACCGAGATGATTCAGGCGATGCGCAAGGCCTACGAGGGGGAGAAATTCGCCGTCTCGGAGATAGTTGAGGGGGTCCTTCAGCGCGAGAAGCTCGGCTCAACGGGGCTGGGCGGGGGCGTGGCGGTGCCGCACGCCAAGCTCGAGGGCCTCAAGGGTGTCCTGGGGGCCTTCGGCCGCTCCGCGAGGGGGATCGATTTCAACGCCGTGGACGGGGATGCGGTCCACCTGATATTCCTCATCCTGGCGCCGCCTTCGAGGAACGAAACCTATCTCCAGGCCCTCCAGAAGGTGATGTTGGCCATCAAACGCCCCAACGTGGTCCGCTTCCTCCAGGGCGCCAAAACGGCCAAGGACGTGGAGGAGATCTTCAGGGAGGTCGAGGAAGCGGCGCCGGTCTGATCTCCTCCGGAAATGTTCGCCCAGAGAACGGTCAAGGTAAACAATCCGCTGGGCCTGCACGTGCGGCCCGCCACGGAGCTGGCGGAGAAGGCCAACAGGTTCGCCAGCGACATATCCGTCGCTCCGGAGGGCGGCGCCCCCGTCAACGCCAAGTCCGCGATCGACCTGTTGTCGATGGCGGCCGTGGTCGGGACGGTGCTGACGATCCGCGCGGATGGCCACGACGCGGAGGAGGCGGTGCGGATCCTCGGCCAGGAGTACGAGGAGAAGCTCGGCAGGGAGTGAGATCGCCTGGCCCGAGCGACGCGCCCTTTGTGTCGGGACGCGATTTATGGTCAAATAGAGCGCGACCGTGGAGATCCGCAAGGGCATAGGGGTAACCGCGGGATACGCCATCGGTGAGGCATTCGTCCTCGACCGGGAACAGTTCCGCATCAGCCGGCAGGTCGTGCGGGAAAAGGACGTCGAAGGGGAGGTAAGGCGGTTCGAAAAGGCGCTCGAGAACGCCGTAGAGCAGCTGCGGGACAGGATCGAATCGATGCCCCGCCGCGTCCGCAACGCCGCCGGGGCGATACTGGAGGCGGAGGTCCGGCTGTTCCAGGATCCGGTCCTGCGCGAGGACATCATCGGCGAGATCCGCAAGAACCGCTCGCAGGCAGAGTACGCCGCCTCTCGCGCGCTGCGCCGCAGGATAAAGACCCTGGAAGACACCAAGAACGAGCGTAACAAGGATCTCGTCCAGAGGGCCGTATCGGAGCTGGCGGACATAGAGAGGTCGCTGCTGAGGGAGCTTCTGGGCTCGCAGCGGGAGGACATATTACACCTGACACGGAAGGTGATCGTGGTGGCGCACGACCTGTCGCCCGCCCAGACGGCCGGGCTGGACAAGACCATGGTGCTCGGCTTCCTCACCGAGGTGGGCGGCCCGACCTCCCACACCGCGATCGTCGCCAGGAGTATGGGGATCCCGGCCGTCGTCGGCGTGGAGGGGGTCACGCGCGAGATCTCGGGGGGCGACCTGCTGATACTGGACGGCGCCGGCGGGACCGTCATCATCGACCCCGACCAGGGTACCCTGAAACGCTACGAGGCGCAGGCGCGCAACTTCTACATCTCCGAGGAAAAGCTCAGCCGCGAGCTGCGCGATCTGCCGGCCGTGACGCGGGACGATGTCCGGGTCTCCATACTCGCCAACATAGACAGGCCCGAGGAGATACAGTCGGCCCTCGACAACGGGGCCGAGGGGATCGGCCTCTACAGGACGGAGTTCCTCTTCCTGGAACACGGTTTCAACCCCACCGAGAACATTCACTACGAGACTTACAGGCGGGCGGTCCAGATACTCGGGCAGCGCCGGCTCACGCTGCGGACCATGGACTTGGGGGCGGACAAGATGCCGGTGGACGGGTTGCCGCGCGAGGACAACCCGTTCCTGGGGACGCGGGCCATCAGGCTGTGCTTCCAGAAACCGGAGATATTCAGGACCCAGCTCCGCGCGGTCTTCAAGGTCGCCCCTCTGGGCAATATCGCGCTGATGATACCGATGATTTCCACGCTCCAGGAAATCGTCCGCGTGAAGGAGATGATCGAGAGCGTCCGGAGCGAGCTGGGGAGGGAATCCATACCGACCGGAGACGGGGTGCAGTTCGGGATCATGATAGAGGTGCCTTCGGCGGCGCTCGTCGCCGACAGGCTGGCCCCGCACGTGGATTTCTTCAGCGTGGGGACCAACGACCTGATCAGCTACACGATGGCGGTGGACAGGAAGAACGAAAGGGTGGCATCACTCTACCAGCCCGCCCACCCCGCCATCCTCCACCTCCTCCGGATCGTCTTCGAAGCCGGCGCCCGGCACAATAAACCCGTCTCAGTTTGCGGGGAAATGGGCGGCGACCTGATCTACACGCTGCCGCTGCTGGGCATGGGACTGCGCTCCTTCAGCGTCGTGCCCCACATGATCCCGGAGATAAAGAAGATCATCCGGTCGGTCTCCATCGAGGAGGCCAAGGAAGTGGCGGAAAAGGCCTTCCAGTCAGACGACCCCACCGCCACCGTCGAATTCCTCAAGTCGGAGGTGCGCAAGCGCCTGCCGGACATCATATGACCCTTTTCCCCAGCAGTTCCGTAATCCGCCCCCCCGATTGAAGTCCAACCCCCGGCTTTCCAGGGAGTTGATTGTTTGGGCAGACCCCCCGGTATTTTCGCGTATCTTTTTTAAAGTCCCAGAAACCGTCACCGGGCGCTGTGCGTCTCAGTCCGCCGGGGACCCAAGAGGCAGCTCCTGTATGTTCCGAAGGAGTGGGAAGATCGCATCACCGAGTGGGTCTCCCGATACCACGACGTTCGAGGACCGCTGATGGAGATCTCAGACAGCTTCGTTGGACGGCTTCTGAAGCGGGATTCGTAACCGTTGGGGGAGATCCTCCTTGGGACCCGCCCGGAGGCTGTAATCGAGGTGTTGCTGTTGACGCTGGCGCTGGCGTTCCTGACGACCTACCTCTTTTTCGAGCGCAACATCAAGGAAGCGCCGCGGCGGTTCCTGAGCCGGTTGGCGTTGGCGTACCGATTCCTGGAGGATTTGGCGGCGGCACTGTCGTTGCCAGGTCCCTCCGGACAGATCCCACAACGGCGTGTTTGCTGTGCCGTCTGGGGGGCGGCTGAACCCGGGCCTGACGGTTGCCAGGGACTTCAGGAAGCCGACGGTAGACCTACCGACAAAGCCCGCTGCGGGGCACCACGAAACCGTTCGAGGCTACCCTTGGGCTGTAGGGGGCCACAGCCTTCAGCGAAATTGACTCCCTCCAATACCTTGGCCAACGGCTCCTTACCCCGGGTTGCGGAATACCTGCCTTTTCCCCAGTGAAGTAGACAGTAATACCCCGCCGGTGCGGCGGCGGGGCGGGTCCGCAGAAGGGCGCACGCCGCAGGGGGTGCTTGCAGGGCCGTAGGGGCGGATTCCGTCGCGTCCTGGCGGCCGTGGAAGGCCCCGGCGAGGGGCGGGGGGAGTGGGGGATTTCACTCCGGAGCGATTTTTTGTTGAAACTTTATCCATGTCTATACGTATAATATAATAGAGCGTATAGACAGGGGGTTCCATGCCCCTTCCCGACTGGAGGCGACAGCTCCTGGAACGCCTCCGGGAGTTCGACCGCCTCGTGAGGAGACTGGACCTCTATCGGTCCCAGATTCGGGCCTCCCTCTACCGGCACCACATCCGCTGCGGCCGTCCGGGCTGCCATTGTGCCCAGGGGCCCGGCCATCCCCGATGGTGCCTGTCGTTCGCCTCCCCGAAGGGTCGTCACACCCGCAGCCTATCGGCCACGGAGATCGGGCGGGTCCAGGCGGCGGCGGAGGCCTATCGGCGCTATCGGCAGGTCCGCGCCCAGGCGGCGCGGAAGGCTCGGGAGATCTTCGCGTTGATCGACCGCATCGGCGGGGCGCTGGAGCGTCCCGTGGATCGGACACTCCAAGGGAGGACCTGAGATGCGATCCTGGGAAGCTTTCGAGGTCGACGTCCCCTACGTGTACGACCGGATCCAGGAGGGGAAACTCGACTACGTCGAGGTGGCCAGCCACGTGGCCGAGACCCGGTTCTTCCGGTCGCTCTTTGAGCAGAGCGCCTGGGAGGAGCTGGCAGCAGGTTCGCTGGAAGGAGGATCCCCAGACCGGGCGGTGGCATCTGGAATGCCAGGGGTACAACGAGAAAAATGATTACTCGCGGATCACGCCCTGCGACCCGGACTTTCTCAGGAAGCTGGCGCGGGACACGGACGAAGTGGCGCTTCAGCGATGGTTCGGGCGGGCGGTCCCCGCCTACGTCCGCGCCAGCGGCCTGTGGGACCCGGAGGGGATCGTCTTGGCCGACGGGTCGTATCTGTTCGTGCCCGACAACGACCACTATGAGAACTCGGTGGTGATGCGGTTCGACGCACACAACCATCCGGTGGAGCGAGAGAAGCTGACGGCGGCCGAACTGGCCAGGACGCGCCTCCGGCGCTGTTGTCGCATGATCAACCTGGTCCACACGAATCGGCGGCAGGACTACTGGACGTACATGGCTGTGCGCATGGGGTCCGGGAAGATGGCGGAGGCACCGGAGTTGGGGCCGCTGGTTCTGGGCTTGGAGGAGGCGCTGGGCGCGGGGCGGGTGAAACTGGTCATCCATGACCGAGGGTTCATCGACGGGCCGACGGTGCGGCGGCTCAAGGAGCGGGGCATCGACACCCTGTTTCCCCTCAAGAGCGACATGCTGGACTGGTTGGATGCCCAGCGGCTGGCGGAGGTGGACGGGAAAGCGTGGCAGGTGTGGAGGCCGCCGCCTCGGGAGCCTCCTGCGGTGCCGGTGCAGCGGCCCGCCCACATCCAGGCTCGGGAACGGAAGCGGCAGGAGACGCTGGCGCGCAAGCGCGAGGGTCAGCCCAAGCCCGTGGAAGTGGACGGGGTGGAGATGAAGCTGATTCCCCAGATGAGGTTGTGGGACGCCTGCGGGATACCGCTAGAGGTCACGGTCCTGAGAAAGCATCTCACCAACGGCGAGAGGATCGAGTGGGGGCTGGCGACGCCGCGGAGGATCCAGGAGCCGGTGGAAGCTTGGCAGCTCTACGAACTCCGCCCGGGCGTCGAGGAGAAAGATCGTCAGGCCAAGTGCTTCTGGGATCTGACGGCCTTCCGGTCGACCGACTACACCCTGGTGGTCAACCAGGTGGTCTTTACCCTTTTGGCCTACACGCTGATGCAGGTGTTCTTGGAGAAGAGCGACCGCGATGACATCACGGGCAAGACGCGGCAGCGGATTTGGGAGGAACTGCCGCCGCGGGGCGAGAAGATCTCGGTCTACGCGGACAACCGCGTCGCCCATGTGAACGCCACGGAGTACAGCGACTGGTTGTTGGGAGTGAACGAGGGAGCGCGTCGGCGGCTCCGAGGGCGGATCCGCGCCTTGGGCCGTCAGCGGCGCGACCTGCCCGATCTCCCGCCGAGGCCCTGAACGGACGCCCGGAGAGAGGCAGGCTCCACGAGTTCGGCGAGACATCCTCGTCCTGCCGCCCTGACCGCACGAGGACCATCGCCCATGACGCACCGCCCGGTGCGCCGGAGGTCCCGCCGCCGCCCCTTTACTGTCTACCTCGGTGGGGCGGCCCTGGGCGAACTTGACTGGATGCCGTTGAATCGGTACCATTGCACCCCCTGTGCCTCTGAAAATAACGCTGCCGGACGGATCCATCAGGGAGTTTCCTGAAGGGGCCACGCCTTTGATGGTGGCGGAGCGGATTTCGAAAGGTTTGAGCCGCTCGGCCGTGGCCGCTAAGGTCGACGGGCGCGGATGGGATCTCCAGAGGGCGCTGCCGGGCGATTGCAGGGTGGAGATACTCAAGGAGGACGAGCCCGGTGGGCTCGAGGTCCTCAGGCATTCCGCGGCCCACGTGATGGCAAGCGCCGTGAAGCGCATCTACGGCCCCGGCGTCAAGTTCGGATACGGCCCGCCCGTGGACGACGGCTTCTATTACGACATGGAGTTCCCGGAGGGGGTGAAGGTTTCCGAGGATGACCTGCCGAGGATTGAGGCCGAGTGCCGCAAGATAATCGAGGCCGATTATCCGTTCGTGCGCCGCGAGGTCCCGAGGGAGGAGGCGATCGGCCTGATGCGTGAGATGGCCCAGCCCTACAAGATCGAAACGCTTGAGAACGACATCAATGATCCGACGGTTTCGCTCTATTCGGATGGTGATTTCACGGACCTCTGCGGCGGGCCACACGTGCCCTCCACGGGGAGGGTGCGCGCCATCAAGCTGACGAAGGTCACCGGGGCGTATTGGAAGGGCGATCCGAAAAACAGGATGCTGGCCCGTCTCTACGGGACGGCCTGGCATTCCCAGAAGGCCCTTGACGAACACCTGAGGCGGTTGGAGGAGGCCAGGAAGAGGGACCACCGCCGCCTGGGCCAGGACTTGGAACTTTTCATGTTCCACGAGTGGAGTCCCGGGGCCGTTTTCTTCCTCCCGAAAGGCGCCGTCATCTACAACGAGATAATGGCCTTCATGCGCGAGGAGTACCGCAAGCGCGGTTACATGGAGGTCGTAACCCCCCAGGTCTTCAACAAGGCCCTGTGGGAGCTTTCGGGTCACTGGGAGCATTACCGCGAGAACATGTTCCTCCTCAGGATAGACGAGGAGGAGCACTCGCTCAAGCCCATGAACTGTCCCGGCCACGTCCTGATGTTCAAGCACAGGCGGCGCAGCTACCGGGAGCTGCCGATGCGCATCGCGGACTTCTGCCCGCTCCACAGGAACGAGGTCAGGGGCGTGCTGGCGGGCATGACCAGGGTACGCAAATTCGAGCAGGACGACGCCCACATCTTCTGCACGGAGGAGCAGGTCGAGCAGGAGATCGCGCGGGAAATCGATTTCGTGAACAGGGTCTACCGGGGCGTCTTCCGGATGCCGTTTGCGGCGAAGCTCTCCACGAGGCCTTCGCAGTTCATGGGACAGGTGGAGGCGTGGGATCGCGCGGAGAAGGCGCTTCGGAGGGCGCTGGAGGCCAACGGCGTGGACTTCTCGTTGAGCCCCGGCGAGGGCGCCTTCTACGGGCCCAAGATCGACTTCGACATCAGGGACGCCATAGGGCGTCCGTGGCAGCTGTCGACCATCCAGCTGGATTTCCAGTTGCCGCTGAGGATGGGCGCCGAATACGAGGGGGCCGACGGATCCCGTCACGTGCCGGTGATGGTTCATCGCGCGATCCTGGGATCGCTGGAGCGGTTCATAGGAATACTGACGGAGCACTACGCGGGTGATTTCCCGCTGTGGCTTGCCCCCGTTCAGGTTGCGGTGATCCCGGTGACCGGCAAGGAGGCCGACTACGCTCGCCGGGTTCATCAGAAGTTGATGGAGGAGGGGTTGCGCAGCGAAATTGATTTGTCCGCCGAGCGGATCTCGTATAAGATTAGGGCCCGCGAGCTGCAGAAGGTGCCTTACATGCTCGTGGCGGGCGCGCGGGAGGCCGCGGCCGGGACCGTCTCCGTGCGGGAGCGGAAGAAGGGTGATCTGGGGCCCTTCAACGTCGGGGATTTGATAGACCGCTTGAGGAGGGAAGTTGCTGCCAAGGAAGCCGTTTAGGCGCGAGCCGCCGCCGCGCGACGAGCATCGGGTAAACGAACGCATCCGCGTGCCGCGGGTGAGGTTGGTGGACGAGCACGGCGTGATGCTCGGCGAGATGTCGACCGATCAGGCCCGCCAGATAGCGCGGGAGCGCGGATATGACCTTGTGGAAGTGGCCGCGGACAGCCGACCCCCGGTGTGCAAGCTCCTGGATTACGGGAAATACAAGTACGAGCAGAAGAAGAAGCAGCACAAGTCCAAGGCCAAGCAGCACGTGCAGAAGGTCAAGGAGGTGCGCCTTCGGCCCCTGACAGACGAGCACGATCTGGCGACGAAGATCAAGAAGGCCAAGGAGATACTCTCCGGAGGCGACAAGGTCCTCATCACCGTCTTCTTCCGGGGCAGGGAGATGTCGCACAAGGACATCGGGCTGGCGAAGATGGGACGCATAAGGGCCGAGCTGGAGGCGTTAGGCAGGGTCGAACACGACGTCACGATGACGGGTCCGAGGATGCAGATGACCATGCTGCCCAAGCCCGCGCCCAAGGGCGGGAAGGCCAAGGCGCCTCCCGCGGGGGCCCCACCCCCGCAGGCCCCCTCGACGCCCGCCGGGGCGCCCACGCAGGCGGCGCATGGAGGAACGGATGCCGAAGCTTAAGACCAACAAGGGAGCGCGCAAGCGTTTCAAGATCACCGCCACGGGAAAGGTCCTTTTCCGGCCGGCGGGGAAAAGGCACCTGATGTCCGGGAAGTCGTCGAAACGCCGGCGGCAGATGCGGCGGTGGCGGCGGTTCGAAGGGCGCCACGACGCCGCGGACATCAGGAAGATGATACCGGGATGAGGACGGCCCCGGCAGGGGAAGTCCCGAGGAGAAGAGATGCCGCGACAGAGCAGCGGTCCCTATAGGAAGCGCCGCATCAAGAAGATGCTTAAGCGCGCCAGGGGCTACCGCGGCGGACGTGGCAAGCTGCACCGCGCCGCCAAGGAAGCCGTGATGCGCGCGGGCCGGTACGCCTATTTCGGCCGGAAAATAAAGAAACGCGACTACCGCGGGATGTGGATAATCCGCATTAACGCGGCCTGTGAGCAGCGGGGCATGGCCTATCACAGCTTCATGAACGGGCTCCGCAAGGCCAAGGTGGATCTCAATCGGAAGGCCCTGGCGGAGCTGGCGGTATCGGAGCCTAAGGCTTTCGACGAACTGGTGGAGACGGCCAGGAAAGCCCTCGCGTAGGAGCGCGGCGTCCGCGGCGGAATACCGGGCCATGGAGCGATCCATGGCCTTTTGTGTAACGGAATGGATCTGGACGAGAAAATATCGGAACTGAGGGCGGAATTCGAGAGGGATGTGGCGGAACTGCCTCCCGAGAGGCTCCGCGCCCGGTACGTGGGCCGGGAGGGCAGGATCCGCGAGCTATTCGGCCTTCTCCGGGCGCTGCCTCCGGATCGGAAGGGGGACGCCGGGAAGAAGCTCAACGATCTCAAGGCCGAACTGGAGAGGCGGGTGGAAGAGGCGAGGGCGTCGAGGCCGAGGGCGGAGGTCCGGCAGGCGTGCGATTTGACCCTGCCGGGACAGGCCGCGCGGCTGGGCCGGCGACACCCGGTCTACAGGACGTGGGACGAGATCGTCCGCGTCTTCACGAAGCTGGGATTCGACGTGGTCTACGGCCCCGAGATCGAGACGGAGCACAACAACTTCGAGGCCTTGAACATCCCGATGGAACACCCCTCCAGGGACGCGTTCGACACCTACTACATAGAGCGTCCGTACCTGCTGCGGTCACACACCTCGCCCGTCCAGATCCGCACCATGAAGGAGCGAAGACCTCCGATCCGCGTTATAGCCCCGGGGAAGGTCTTTCGCCCGGACAAACCGGACGCCAGCCACTCGCCGCAGTTCCACCAGGTGGAGGGCCTGATGGTGGGGAGAGGCGTGACCTTCGCGCAGCTTAAGGGCGTTCTGGATCTCTTCGCGAAGGCGATGTGGGGGCCGGATACGCGGACGCGTTTCCGTCCTAGTTTCTTCCCCTTCACCGAGCCGAGCGCGGAAGTGGACGTATCCTGCTTCATCTGCGGCGCGCGAGGTTGCCCCGCGTGCAAGCATTCCGGCTGGATGGAGATATTGGGCAGCGGGATGGTCCACCCGAGGGTGCTGGAGAACTGCGGGATCGACCCGGAGGCCAACACCGGCTTCGCCTTCGGCATGGGCATCGAGCGGATTTGCATGCTAAAGTACGGGATACCCGACATAAGGCTGTTCACCGAGAACCATTTCGCTTTCCTGAGGCAGTTCTGATGAAGGTCCCGCTGGGATGGCTGAAGGACTACGTCGATCTGGGGCTTTCGCCAGAAACCAGGGAGAGGATATCCGCATCGTGCGGCCGTCGTGTAGATGCGCCGCGCTCGATGAAGTCCCTTGACGAATCGCGTGCGGGCCCCGCCTATATCGGGAACCTCCTGCTGAGCGCCGGCGTCGGCATCGAGGCGGTAGAGGGCGACGTCATTGATGTCGAGGTCACGGCAAACCGCCCGGATTTGCTCTCCATCATGGGCGTTGCCCGCGAGGTGGCGGTTCTCCTGGGAAGAACGGCGGGGGTTCCCGAGGTGAGGTACGCCGAGTCCTCCGAGGATGTGTCGGGCGCGTGCTCGGTCGATGTAAGCGCGGCCGAATTGTGCTGGCGCTACACGGCCAGGATCGTCAGGGGAGTCAGGGTCGGACCCTCCCCGACCTGGATGGCGGCGCGGCTCGAGGCGGCGGGGATCAGGTCGATCAACAACGTCGTGGACGCGACGAACTACGTGCTTTTGGAATGCGGCCAGCCGTTGCACGCGTTCGACCTGGGCCTTCTGAAGGGGCGGAAAATCGTGGTGCGCAGGGCCGCAGCCGGGGAGAAGATAACGGCGATAGATGGGACGGAATACGCATTGGAGCCCGACATGCTGGTGATCGCGGATGTCGCCGGTCCGGTCGCGATAGCCGGCGTCATGGGGGGCAAGGAGAGCGAGATCGGGCCCGGCACGGCGTCGGTCCTCATAGAGAGCGCTCACTTCGATCCCGTTTCGATCCGCCGGACGTCGCGGCGGCTTGGGTTGTCGACGGAGTCGTCATATCGCTTCGAGCGGGGCGTGGATTATCAGACGGTCGACTGGGCGTCGCGGCGGGCCGTGGCGCTCATCCTGGATGTTGCAGGCGGCGAGGCCTTGCGGGGCGTGATCGACGTGGGCGCAGGGCCCCCGGACCGTCCCGTGGCGACGGTAAGGCCGTCCAGGGTGTCCGGCGTGCTCGGCATGGAGATCCCTCCTTCGAGGATCGGCGAGATCCTCAGGAGACTCGGATGCGAGGTTACCGATTGCGGGGGGGCGTTCGAGGTAAGGGCGCCCGCGGGGCGGCGCGATTTGAGGATCGAGGCCGATTACGTGGAGGAGATCGCCAGGATCGAGGGCTACGACAGGATACCGTCCGATACCGCTTTGGATCAGCGCGTGGCACAGGACAACCGAGAGGATATGGTGAGGGAGGAGACGCGGGCGGTGCTTTCGGGGCTGGGGGCCTTCGAGGTCCTGACGTGGAGCTTCGAGCCGGCGGGCGCCCCCGATCGGGTGGGGTACTGGTGGGGCGG
>FWPU01005546.1_pt1 | contig 27079 bp, 24 predicted proteins | sample 2228361 | NCBI WGS metagenome assembly FWPU01 (sample SAMEA103939777, study PRJEB20133) | metagenome
ATCTTTGACCCGGAGCAGGAGAAAACCCTGGGGGTGGACAGCCTCCACGAAGCTGCCGACTGGACGCCGTACCAGGGCATCACCGTCCGGGGCTGGCCCCGGACGGTACTCCTGCGGGGTCAGGTAATCGTGGAAGACGAAGCCTACGTGGGGCGGCCGGGCCAGGGCCGCTTCATCGCCCGCCACCTGGATTGAGCGCGATGTTTCTCTTCCTGTCCAAGCTGCTGCCCCTGTTCATCTATCCCCTGGGCCTGGCCTGCCTGTTCCTGGCTTTGGGGCTGTTGCTGCATCGGCGGCCGGGCTGGCAGAGCGCCGGCGTGAGCCTGGCCCTCCTTACCCTCCTGGTCTTCGGCAACCGCTGGGTGGCCAAGGGGCTGGCCAGCAGCCTGGAATGGCAATACCTGCCCAACGGGGAGATTCCGGAGGCGGAGGTGATCGTCATTTTAGGGGGCGCCACCAAGCCGCACGAAGATCCCCGGCCCCTGACGGAGGTCAACGAGGGCGGCGACCGCCTCCTCTACGGTGCCTGGCTCTACCACCAGGGCAAGGCGCCGGCCATTCTGGTCAGCGGGGGGTACATCGAGTGGCTGGGCTCCACCACCCCCGAGGCCCAGAGTATGCGGGAGATTCTCCTGCTGCTGGGCGTGCCGGAGGAGGCCATCTGGCTGGAGGCGGAGAGCCGCAACACCTACGAGAATGGGCTGCGGGTCCAGGCCATGCTGGAACCCATGGGCATTCGCCGCATCATCCTGGTGACCTCGGCCATGCACATGCCTCGTGCGGTGCTCATCTTCAAGAAGCAGGGCTTCGAGGTCATCCCTGCCCCCACCGATTTCATGGCCACCCAGGCTGAGATGGCGTACCTGCGCCGCGGGGACTGGCAGGTCCAGATCCTGAACCTGGTACCCACGGCCGACAACCTGGAGCTCTCCACCCGGGTGTTAAAGGAATACATCGGGATTGTGGTGTACCGGCTGCGGGGCTGGCTGTGAAGGGGGATACACCCCTATTTGCCGAAAATCCTTGTGCCTGACAGGGGTAGATAACGGCTGGAATGGCGCATTTTGTTGCCGGTTTTGGTGGGCATGACATAATCCGTTGGTTGTGGTATAATAGGCCAGTTGCATTCGACATGTCATGGCAAGGGGAGGTAATTTATGCAATTTGCAGTTGGCCAGAATATTGTCCACCCGTCCCACGGCGCGGGCACGGTGATCGACGTCCAGAACCAGGAGCTGGTGGAAGGGTTCCGCCGCTACTACGTGATTCGTTTTGATGGCAAGCGGCTCACCGTGCACGTCCCCTTTCGCCGGACCGATGAAGTGGGCCTGCGCAAGGTGATGTCCCGCTCCAAATGCCAGGATGTCCTGGATACGTTGCGCAAGCTGCCCAAGCCCCTGCCCAGCAATTTCAAAGAACGTCGCAAATTTATCGAGAACCTAATCCACTCAGGGCAACCCACCAAAATTGCCGAAGCGGTGCGGGAACTCAACTGGCGGGGCGAGGAGAAGCGCCTGAACACCGCAGACTCCGACCTGCTGGCCCAAGGCCGGGAGATGTTGATCCAGGAGATGGCCCTGGCTACCGGCGCCGACCCGGCCGAGGTCCAGCAGCGCATCGATCGCGCGCTGGAGGCTTCTGTCCAGGCCAAGCTGGCCGAACAGAACCGGGGCGTCGAACATTGATGCCGAACGTTGACGCTGAATATTGACGTCGAGCCGTGACAGGGTGGAACCGCCGTTCTACCCCAATTTGATCCGGGCCGGCGCGGCCATGGTATACTACTATTACTGCTATTATGGTATACGAGCATGGTATACGATTGACGTATTGACGGTGATGCCAGCCAGCGAGAGGAATCCCTGGCCCGCTCACCCCAGTTGATTGCGGACCGGACGAGTTGCAAACCGGACTGATAGCAGACCCCTATGGGCCTGACGTGGTGCGTAGTGTGTCGGTTGGAAGCACCCTGCGCACCACGTGTTGCGTATGGCGTAGGCGTGTGGAGGACTGTGTGACAGATCTCGATGAGGGATCTAAATCGGGAAGATAGACGAACATCCATGCCCAAGACCCGTCGCCATCGTGTGCGTCACAGCACCCAGCATGCCGCCGACTCGAGGATGCCCCTGGTGGAAGAGGGCACCATCGTCAAAGATTGGGGCGGCAAACTGGCCGTCGCCCTCACCATGCCCAACACCTACTACGTGGGCATGAGCAGCCTGGCCCTGCAGCTGCTCTACCGCATGTTCAACCAACATCCCCAGGTGGTGTGTGAGCGCATTTTCTGGGAGAAGGGCGCCGCCGAGGCCGGGCAACCCCTCCTTTCCCTGGAAACCGGGCGACCGGCCGAGGACTTCCACCTCTGGGCCTTCACCATCTCCTGGGAGATGGACTATTTCAACGTGGTGGACCTCCTGCGCCAGGCCAACATCCCACCCCTAGCCGTAGACCGCCAGCGCTCCCGCCAGTGGAACGGGCGGCCCTGGCCCCTCCTCATCGCCGGCGGCCCCGGTGTCACCATGAACCCGGAGCCCATGGCTCTCTTCTTTGATGCCATTCTCATCGGCGAAGGCGAGGAAGCCGTCCCGCATCTGATCGACCTTTGCCAGGAGGGGCTCGACGATCCGGCGGCCCTGCTCGAGACCCTGGACCAGACCCCTGGCTGGTACGCGCCCAGCCTGCGCCCCTCCAATCGCAACCATCCCGATTTCCGTCAGGTGGAGCGGCTGTGGGTCCGGCGCCTGGACCAGTACGACACCGCCAGCACTCTCTACACCCCCGACACCGAATTCAGCAACATGCACCTGATGGAGATCGCCCGGGGCTGTGGACGGGGCTGCCGCTTCTGCCTGGCCGGCTACGTCTACCGGCCCGCCCGGGAACAGCCCCTGGAGCGCCTGCTGGCCTCTGCGGAGCGGGCCATCACTGCCGGCCACACCAAGATCGGCCTGGTCAGCGCGGCGGTGAGCGATCACACCCAGATCGATGAATTGGCCGTGGCCCTCCAGGAGATGGGCGCCAGCATCAGCGCCAGCTCCATGCGCATGGATCCCATCAGCGTGCCCCTCATCCGGGCCATGGCGGCCACCGGCGCCCAGACGTTGACCGTCGCGCCCGAGGCCGGCAGCCAGCGCCTGCGCAACGTCATCAACAAGACCCAGACCGAAGATCAGATGATGGAGGCCATCTCCCTGGCCCAAGAGTTGAATTTCCCTCAGCTCAAGCTTTACTTCATGGTCGGCCACCCCACCGAGACCGAGGAGGACATCCAGGCCCTCATCGACTTCACCCTGGAGGCCCGGCGGCGCTTCAAACGGCGCATGGCCATCAACGCCACGCCCTTCGTGCCCAAGGCCCACACTCCCTTCCAGTGGGAAGGGATGGCCCCGGCCGACCTGATCCGTCGCCGCCAGAAGACCATCTACCGGGCCCTGGCCCGCCACGGGATCGACGTCCGGGCCGACTCGCCCGACTGGGCCGCGGTCCAGGCCATCCTGAGCCGGGGGGATCGCAGCCTGGCCCAGGTGTTGCTGGCCATCCCCCCCGGCGGGCTCAGCGTGCGCCGCTTTTTCCAGACCATGGCCGAACAGGGGCTGGACCCGGAACACTACCTGGGGCCGTGGCCGGTGGGATCGCCTCTCCCCTGGGATATCGTGCAGAGTGGCGTCAGCGAAAATTACTTCCACTATGAGCTGAAGTTGGCTGCCCGCAACGCCACCGGCCTCAGCTGCCCCCCGGACAGCGCGGGGTGCCTGAGCTGTGGTGCCTGCGATCTGGAGTGGGCCTTCCGCTACGGCACCAACGAGAAGCGCCCCGTCCCCGCGGCCCGGGGCGGCCCCTGGCGAGCCCAAGACTGGCAACCCTGGACCCGGCTGAAACGAGAACAGCACAGGCAGGTGGCCCCCATCGAGCTCACCGCCTGAGCCCTCCCCGCTGAATAAAAATGTTCCCCTGCAGCATCTGTGTTTGTCTGTATCATCAAAGACGAAGTCGGGGCCTGCCGGCCCCTCGCCATCCACAAAGGAGGAACCCATGGCAACAAGTGCACGTCTGCGTGCCTTCCGTCTCTGGCTGGCCCTGATCGGGATCCTGGTCGGTCTCAGCCTGGCCCCGCCCGCCCAGGCGGATAGCCACCAGCCGGCCGAGCCGCCCGCCCGGGTACCCCTGGCTGCCCAGGCCAGCACCCAGGGCGCCATCGACAGCCTGGAAGATGCCCAACGGGCGGTCATCCAGATCGAAGCGGTGGGTACCTTCATGGATCCCGCCGAAGGGCTGGTGACCAATGCGGCCGGCAGGGGCTCCGGCTTCATCATCGACGAGACCGGCATCGCCGTCACCAACAACCACGTGGTGACCGGCGGTGCCCTGTTCAAGGTCTATGTGGATGGCTACGACAGGCCCCTCAACGCCCGGGTGCTAGGCGTCTCTGAATGCGCCGACCTGGCCGTCATCGACATCCAGGGCGAAGGCTTCCCCTACCTCCAATGGTACGAAGGACCCATCCGGGTGGGGCTGGACGTCTATGCCGCCGGCTTCCCCCTGGGCGATCCCGAGTACACCCTCACCCGGGGCATCATCTCCAAGGCCCGGGCCATGGGTGAAACCAGTTGGGCCTCGGTGGATCAGGTGCTCCAGCATGACGCCATCCTCAACCCCGGCAACTCCGGCGGCCCCTTGCTGGACGCCCAGGGCCGGGTGGTGGGCGTCAACTATCGCCGCAATGAGGCCGACCAATTCTTCGCCATCTCCCGGGACGAGGCCCTCCCCCTGATCGCCCAGCTGCGGGAAGGCCACGACGTGGACTCCATCGGCATCAACGGCGAAGCGGTCACCGATGGCCAGGAGCTGTTCGGCATTTGGGTGGCTTCGGTGAAGTCCGGCTCGCCGGCCGACCAGGTGGGGCTGCAACCTGGCGACATCATCCTGACCATGGAAGGGGTTAGCCTGGCCACCGACGGCACCATGTCCACCTACTGCGACATCCTGCGCAGCCACAGCCCGGAGGATGTCCTCTCGTTGGAGGTGTTGCGCCTCAGCACCCAGGAGATCCTCCAGGGCCAGCTCAACGGCCGTCCCCTGGAGCCCAAGCTTTCCTTCGCCAGCCAGTTCGAGCAGGAAGAACCGGCGCAGGCAGAAGCCAACGCACCCGGGACGGCCCAGGATGAGCCGCCTCCCACCTACGACGAGTACGTGGCCATCACCGACGAACAGGGCATCTTCTCGGTGGAGGTGCCAGCCAGCTGGAGCGATGTGGTCGATACCCCGTGGCAGGCCGGGGATGAGACCATCGGCGTGAGCCTCTTTGCATCGCCAGACCTGGACGCCTTTGCCGACGACTGGGGCGTGCCGGGCCTGCTCCTGCGCTACTCTGAAGTGCTGGCCCAAGAGATGACCACCGACGACCTGTTGGACGCCCTGGATCTCTCCGGCGACTGCACCTACAAAGAGCGTTCCCCCCTCTCCGTCGGAAACCTCTCCGGCGCCTTCGATATCTGGGCCAACTGCGCGGAAGCTCAGACGGCCGCCCTGGTGGCGGCGCTGGCACCCCCTGGCGGCGAGTTCCTGGTGCGCGTCGAGATTTACGTGGTGAGCGATGCCGACCTGGATGTGGTGGACCGGGTCTTCAACACCCTGGTGGTCACCCCGCCTGGCGCCCAGGTGGAAACAGCCGTGGCGACGGGACCAGCCAGCAGTGACGGGCCCCCGGACACCACCGGCCTGCAGTACGACTACGTGGCCGTGGAGGATGAGACCATCTCCGCGTTGCTGCCTGCCATCTGGTCCGACCACTTCAGTGACGAGTGGCTCATCGACGGCGAACCCATCGGCCGCCAGTTCAGCGCCTCCACCGACCTGGCCGCGTTTAACGACAGCTGGTCCATCCCCGGCGTCCTTATCTACACCGTCCTGGATGTGGCGGACGATTTCGAGCCGGTGGACGGCCTGGACGCCTCCGACTTTTCCGATATCTGTCAGTACAACGACCGGGCCCAGCACAGCCACACCATCTTCGGCGTCAGCTACCGGGGAGCCTACGACATCTGGCAGAACTGTGGGGACGAGGAGAACATCTACCTGGTGCTTTCTGCCGTCTCGGAGCCCCGGGACCATGCGGTGTTCATCTACTTCCTGGGCACCGGCGAGGCCGATGTGGAGGCCTTCGACGTGCTGGCCCGCAGCTTCTTCGTCTCCACCCCGGCTACCGCGCCCATCATCGAAGAAAATCGACAGGCCAGCCAACCCATCGCCTACACCACCATCGCCGATTCCGAAGGGCTGGTGGCGGTGGATGTCCCCGAAAGCTGGGCAGACGTGGGCAACGAGGACTGGATCCTGGAAAATGAGGTGGTGGGCCGCATGTTGACGGCCGCACCCGACCTGGACGCGTTCATCAACGGCTGGGACACGCCCGGCGTCCTCATCGGCGCCTCCCAGCTCCTGGCGACCTTGATGACGCCGGCCGAGGTGTTGGACATTTTCGACTTCTCGGATGAGTGTACCGCCGATGACCGCTACGAGTACGCCGACGAGGTCATCAGCGGCGTCTACGACGTCTGGCTCGACTGCGGCGGCAGCGGCGGCACCTTCGTCGCCCTGGCCGTGAACCCGGTGGCCGACGGCGACCTTCTGCTGTTCCTGCTCATCAACCTGCCGGATGAAGCCGATCTGCCGGCGTTCGAGCGTATTCTCCAGTCGCTGGCGCCGGGGAGCGCGGGGCGGGGCCCCGAGCCACCCGTGGCCACGGTCATCGTCAATGCCCTCAACGTGCGCAACGGGCCGGGCACCCACTACAGCCGGGTGGGCGCCGTACGCACCGGCACCGTGCTGCAGGTGGCCGGGCAGGTCAACGAATGCGCCTGGCTCTTTGTGACCACCCCGGATGGACTGGACGGCTGGGTGTCGGGCAATCCCCAGTACGTGAGCCTCAGCGTGCCCTGTGACCAGATCCCCGCGGTGGAACCGCCGCCACCGCCCCGCCAGGGCTCCGCCACGGCCCCGGCGGCCGGCTCTGCCCAACAGCCCGGGCCGGCCGACAGCCAGCAGGGTTGCTACCTTTTCCAGAATCACCTGGGCGCGGAGCTGACCATCACCTTCACCGGCCAGGGCGGCAGTTGGAACCAGACTTTCAAGCTGGGCCCCCAGGCGGAGGTGGAGAAGTGCTTCCCGCCGGGCCGCTACACCTACACCCTGGATGCGCCGCCGCCCTGGGGATCCACCAACGGCGAACTGGAAGTGCGGGCTGGCGACTACTACCTTTTCCCCGTGCGGGGCGAATAGACGAGATGGTTCACAACATGCAGCGTATCGTTCATGGCAATGGCGTGATCACCTGGACCTTCGAGGGCCTGGCCGGCTATCCGGTTCAGGCTCACGTCACCACCCGCCACGGTGGCGTGAGCCCATCCCCCTGGTCCAGCCTGAACTTCAGCATCTCCCGGGGGGACAACCCGGAGCGGGTCGCCCAGAATCGGCGCCGCCTGGCCGCTGCCCTGGGCTTGGACCCCGATTCCCTGGTGGCGGCCCGCCAGATCCACGGCACCGGCGTGGCCAAGGTGGACTGGTCCGACGCGGGTACCTGGCAGGCCGGGGTCGATGCCCTGATCACCGAGGCGGTGGGGCTGCCCCTCTTCCTCACCTTCGCCGACTGCGTGCCCCTGGTGTTCTACGAGCCCCGGCGGCATGTGCTGGGCCTCTGCCACGCAGGCTGGCGGGGGACGGTCAACGGCGCGGCTGTGGCCACCCTGTGGGCCATGCAGGCCGCCTACGGCGTGGATCCCGCCCACGTCCGGGTGGGCATTGGTCCCAGCATCGGCCCGGCCAGCTACCAGGTGGGACCAGATGTGCTGGAGATGGCCCTGGCCCGCCTACCCGATGCCCATCGTTACTTCCACTACCCCTCCAGCGGCCGGGAGGGTGGAGAGGTCCGGCCCCACTTTGACCTCTGGCAGGCCAATGTGGAACAGCTGGTGGACGCGGGCGTCCGGCCGGAGCATATCGAGGTCAGCGGCATGGACACAGCCACCCATACCCACGATTTCTTCAGCCACCGGGCTGAACAGGGCCGTTGTGGCCTGTTTGGGGTGGTGGCCTGGCTGCTGCCCCGGGAGCCAGGCACGGGGGTGCGGGGGGAAATGCAGGAGGAGAGGTAGGGGCAGGATGGATGGGTGTCGTTGGCTGCGCTTTGCCCGCCTGTTTCTGCCGTTGGCGCTGGCCCTCGTGCTGTTCCTGGGCGGGCGATTTGCGGCCCTGGCGGCCCATACCGACGGGGCCGAATTAACCGGGGCCCCAGCGCTGGTCAACCCCGGTTTCGAGTGTGACGTGGGCTTCCACCCATCCACCAACCCCGCCGGGGAGATGGCGTACATCCCCGACGGCTGGAACGCCGTCTTCCTCCAGGGAGCGCCCCTGGTCCACAGCGCTCGCCTCTTCTTTGAAGGCCGGGCCGACCCTTCTGCCGGCTGCCAGTCGGAACGGGTGCACGTGGAGCGCATCGAAGGTCGGGACAGTGTGGTGGTGCGGGCCCAGGATCTGGAGACGCCGCCCGCGCCCGGTAAGCCCTTCGACGTGGCCCTCTACCAACAGGTGCCTGTGGTGCCGGGCACAGCCTATAGCGTCAGCGGCTGGTTCCTCAGCCTCTGTGGCGGCAGTGCCGTACCCAGCGACTGCCCCGACGGCTACTACATGGACAAGCTGCTGGGCCTGGATCCGTCCGGCGGCGTGGATCCCCTGGCGTCCACCCTGATCTGGTCCAGCGACCGCCGCAACTTTGTGGATGAGGAAAACCGGCGTATCGGCTGGAGCAACCTTCGCACCGTGGCCGTGGCCCAGGCCATGACCCTCACCGTCTTCGCCCGTCTCTCCAGCCCCTTCCAGTGGCACGGCAACCACGGCTTCATGGACGCCATCAGCCTGGTGGAGGCACCCACGGCAACCCTGGAGCCGCTGCCCCCGGTGGTGACCAACAACCGGAGCCTGGAAGTCCGCTGGGACGGCGTGCTCCCCGACGAAATCGCCGCCATTCCCCGGGGGACCTACCGGCTCCTCTTTGACCTGCAGGTGCGGGTCCAGGGAGGGGGCGAGTGGTACGACTGGCTCGTGGGCGCGGAGGGCAGCGGGAGCGCCATTTTTACCGCCGCCTGCTTGAATACCACTTACGAGTTTCGAGTGCGGGCCCGGGCCGAGCAGCCGCCGGCGCCCCCAGAGGGGGCCTGGCCCAACCATCGCTACCCGGGGCCCTGGAGCGAGCCGGTAGCTGTCTACTTTGCCAGACCGCCCCTCACCACCACGCTACCCTTTTCGGGCACCGAGCGCCTGTACCTTCCCCTGGTGCTCGGGACCGTCTATGCCGGGCCACCCTGTTAAGGGCGAGATGGTTGCCAGGGGCATGTTTTGCCAGCGGTCTGAATCGCTGGTACAATCGCGGCAGGGATCCAACGGCACACCGGCCCTCCGGTGTCTTCCAGTTTGAAGCAGCAACCATGGCAAAGACCCAGACCGATACTCCGGTTGATACAAACACACCGGTGGATATTGCGGCCAATCTGGCCCAGGTACGCCAGCGGATGGCGGCTGCCGCCCGTCGGGCCGGTCGCGATCCGGCCGAGATCACCCTGGTGGCCGTCAGCAAAACCCATCCCCTGGAAGCCATCCGGGCCGCCTGGGCTGCCGGCCAGCGGGACTTCGGCGAAAATCGGCTGGAAGAGCTCTGGGAGAAGGTGGAGGCTGCCCGGGGCGCCGGCCTGGCGGACATCCGCTGGCACCTCATCGGCACCATCCAGAGCCGGAAAACCCGCCAGGCCGTGGGGCCTTTCGTACTCATCCATTCGGTGGATCGGGTCAAGATTGCCCGGCGGTTGAGCCGGGACGCCCTGGAAGCGGGACAGGTCCTGGAGGTTCTGCTGGAGGTGAACGTCAGCGGCGAAGAGACCAAGCACGGCTTCGCGCCGGACGAGCTGCTGGCTGAAGCCCCGGGGATGCTGCAACTGCCGGGGATTCGCATCCGAGGCCTGATGACCATGGCACCCCTGGTGGACGCTCCCGAGGAGACCCGGCCCGTCTTCCGGGGGCTGCGAGAGCTCCGGGATCAACTCCGGGCGCGCTGCCCCGAGGGCGACTGGCACCACCTGTCCATGGGCATGACCAACGATTTTGAAGTGGCCATCGAAGAGGGCGCGACCCTGGTGCGGGTCGGCTCGGCCATTTTCGGCGCCCGGCAGGCGTAGTGAACCATGCAACCGGCCAAGGGACCACAGGTGTAGATGACCATGCTAGAGAACAAGAAGATCGTCTTTATCGGCAGCGGCGCCATGGGCGAAGCCATGATCCGGGGCCTGTTGAGCCACGACCTGGTCACACCGGAGCAGATTGTGGCGTGCGACCCCGTGGCTGCCCGTCGCCAGCAGATGCAGGAAGCGTACAGCGTTCACGTGAGCGCAGACAACGCGGCCGCCGTGGCGGATGCGGACGTGGTGGTCTTGAGCATCAAGCCCCAGGTGGCGGCCAAGGTCTTCGCCGGCCTGAAAGGGCACATCCCGCCTTCCGCCCTGGTCCTGAGCATCATCGCCGGGCTGCCCATTCGGGTCATGCAAGAAGGGCTGGAGCATAGGGCCATCGTGCGCTGTATGCCCAACACGCCGGCCCAGGTGGGTATGGGCATGAGCGTCTGGACCGCGACGGAAGCGGTGACCCAGGCGCAACGGGCCCAGGCCGAGGCCATCTTGGGGGCGCTGGGCGAACAGATTGGGGTGGAGGACGAAGGCTACCTGGACATGGCCACCGGACTGAGCGGCTCCGGGCCGGGCTACGTCTTCCTGCTCATCGAGGCCCTCATCGACGCCGGCGTCCACATCGGCTTCAGCCGGGGCGATGCCCAGAAGATGGTGTTGCAGACCATCGCCGGCAGCGTGGAGTTGATGCGGAGCACCGGCCTGCACCCGGCCGAGCTGCGCAATCGGGTGACCAGCCCCGGCGGCACCACCGCTGCCGGCCTTTTGGAATTGGAAAACAGCGGTGTGCGCGCGGCGCTGGTGCGGGCTGTGGTGGCTGCCTATCGGCGCAGCCAGGAGCTCGGCGCCGTGTATGACAAGTAACAGGAAAAGAGAGTGCCCATGATCACCTTGTTAATCATTTTGTTGCAGCTGTACAGCTACGTGTTGCTGGCACGGGCGCTGGTGAGCTGGATCCCGAACCTGGACCCCTATCATCCCCTGGTTCAGTTCCTGTACCAGATCACCGAGCCGGTCCTGGAGCCGATCCGGAAGTTGGTGCCGCCCCTGGGCGGGATCATGGACATCTCCATCATCATCGCCTTCTTCCTGCTGATCGTCCTGGAACAGCTCCTGCGCTCGTTGGCCTGACGTTTCGATCACCGTGAAGACGCACAGGAGACAGATACAATCTTTGTCGGTTTGATCCACATTGATCCACAGATTCCACGGATCAACACGGATTTTAAGGAGAGAATAGATGGCTGGCACATTCAGGCGTCCACACGGGTATAGAGAACTGGGCGATATGGCGCCAGGCGTTGTAGGCCGGGGCAGGGGAGCCAGCCCCCTGACGGTGTTGGCCAGGAAGAGGGGGCAGGGGCGCCGGCTCTGGCTGGTAGGGTTCTGGGGTGCCCTGGTCGCCCTGACCCTGGTGGCGTGCCAGTCTATCCAGCCGGTGGCCTCGGAGCAGGGCGGGGTGACCACCTTGCCGGAAGGAGCGGTGGACGTGTCGAGCCTGTCAGAGGTGGAGCAACAACTGGTGGCCCAGGCCCGGGCTGACCTGGCCCAGGAGCTGGGGGTGGCGGCAGAGGAGATCCAGGTGGCCGCGGTGGAAGCGGTGGACTGGCCGGATGCCAGCCTGGGTTGCCCGGAGGAGGGGATGATGTATGCCCAGGTCATCACCCCGGGCTACCGCATCCAGCTCCGCGTGGACGGGAACAGCTACGAATATCACACCGGCAACCAGCCGGACGGCCCTATGGTGCGCTGCGAATCCACAGCTCCCTGATCCTTCAGAGTACGGCGTCGGTCCTGTAGGGGCGGGCCGCCGTGCCCGCCCACTGTCGCCAGCCCTACACAGACGCCGCTCTCTCCCGCAAATTCGGCCATCCCCGGCAGGCCAGAGACCCGCCCTACTTACTCCTTTCTGGACTCAATCAAAGGCAGCCACAGGGTGAGGTCCACCTGTTTTTGTAGATGCGTGCCCGGTACCACCACCCACACCACCATGGGCTCCCGCTGTCCCGCCGGAATGGTGACGGTGGTGGTGATGGTGCCGCTGATGGTCAGAGTGGCCGTGGGCGTCACGCTCCCCGTGCTGGCAAAGACCTGGACCGGCAGGCCATCCCCGACCGGGTTGCCGTAGGAATCGGTGACCCGGAAGGCGAGGGGCAAGGAGTAGCTCTCTGCTGGCGGGAACAGGGCCGGCAGATCCAGGGGCCCCTCGATCTCCGTGGCCGGGCCAGGCTGGATGGTCACGGTGACGTTGGCCCGCAGGTGGCCGATTTGGGCGCGGATGGTCGTCTGGCCCGCCCGGGTGCCGGCCTGGAAGGTGTCCGTGTATACGCCGTTGTGCACCACCACATCTCGGGCGGTGCTGCCGTCGCCGAAGGCGCCCAGGTCGGTGATCAGGGAGACGGGCATCTCTCCGGCCATGGGTTGACCCTCATCGTCCAGCAGCCGCAGGGACAGGGTCGCCGTTTGGCCCACCTGCAGCGTGGAAGGGGTTACCGTGAACTCTACCTGGACAGGCTCCGCCTGGACGTAGACAGGGATTTGCCCGGCGGCCTGGCCCACCTGCAGGTGCAGGGTGTAGTCGCCCGCCACAGTCGGCGCCTGGAATTGGAGGGTCGCCACGCCCCGTTCGTTGCTGAGGGTGCCCGTCACCACCGCCTGGGGGGGCGGCTCCTCACCGGCCGGGCCCAGGCCGTAGTAGACCACCGCACCACCCACCGGCAGGGAACCGGATCCCCGGTCCGGCGTCACCACCCGGACCGGAAAGCTCACTTCTTCTCCTGTGAAGACCACCTGGGGCGAAGAGGCCAGGGGCTGCAGCCCCAGATCGGCGGAGGCAACCAGCAGGGCCGCGTGCACGTTGATCCGTCCGAAACCCAGGGACGTATCCCGGCCAGGCGCGGTATCCCCGTTCACGTCATCGGCCGTTTCCTGGATCAGCGCCCGGATCTGGTCCCGGCTCAGGTCAGGGCGCAGGCTCCACAGCAGGCCGGCCAGGGCGGAGACGTGGGGGGTGGCCATGCTGGTGCCGGAGAGGGTGGCGTAGCCGCCGTTGCGGTAGGTGCTGAGGATGTTGTCGCCCGGTGCGGCCACCTCCACCTCCATCCCCTGGTTGCTGAAGGATGCCCACTGGTCGTCGGCGTCGGTGGCGGCCACGGCCATGACCTGGGGGTAGGCGGCCGGCCAGTAGACCGGCGGCGATGGGAAGCCAGGACTGTGGTTGCCGGCGGCCGCCACCAACAACAGGCCCTGGCGGTAGGCGCTGTCCACCGCCGCGCGCAGGGCAGATGGATCGGTGTTGAGGGTGAGGCTCATGTTGGCGATGCGGGCGCCGGCCCTCACCGCGTAATAGAGGGCGTCGATCAGGTCATCGATGAAGCCCCGCCCCTGGGCATCCAGCACCCGCAGGGGCAGGATCTGGAGCGGCCGGCCCAGCCCGGCGATGCCCTCGCCGTTATTGGCCGTGGCCGCCAGGATGCCCCCCACGTGGGTTCCGTGGCCGTAGGGGTCGTTGGGGGCGTTGTCCTGCTCCACCCAGTCCCAGCCGTAGAAGTCATCCACAAAGCCGTTGCTGTCATCGTCCACGCCGGCCACCCCGGCCAGCTCGGCCTGGTTGTGCCAGAGGGGCGCGTCCACCAGGTCAGGGTGGGTGACATCGAAGCCGCTGTCGATGAGGGCGATGGTGACGGTGGGGCTGCCCTGGCTGATGCTCCAGGCAGGCAGGGCCCCGATCCGCTCCAGGGCCCATTGTTGGGGCAGCAGGGGGTCGTTGGGCGGCGCTTCCTGGGGTAGTTCCAGCAGCGGCCTGGCCGCGGCCTGGATGCGGGCGTTGAATTCGGCGAAACGGATGAAGGGAGCCTGGCTGATGGCTCTCCGGCGGATTTCCATGGCGTTGTACAGCTCCGCGCTGCTGGCCAGCACTGCCCCGTCCGCGGGCCGGGCCGCGATCAGCCCGAATTCCGGCCAGCGACGGGTCAGCTCCAGCCCATTTGCCTGCAGCCAGGCGCGGAGTTCCGCTTCCGATGGCTCGCCCTCCAGGCCCAACAGCAAGGTAGATGGATCCACCTCTGCCTTCAATTCCGCCGCGGCCGGCGCGTCGGTCACCATTTGGGGCCGTGCCTGAACCTTCCATCCTGGCACCACCAGCCCCACAGCCAGCAACAGGGCCAAAATGGGCCGCCTGATCTCCATGGTCCCTCTTTCGTTTTTGTGCTAAAATCTCCCTGCGACAATTTTTCCGCGTCCATTTTCGAATGTTCCCGGCGAATACGCAAACAGCCATGGCTACGATTTCACTGGAACGCTTTGAAGAGTTGGTGGAAGAGGCGCTGGACTCCATCCCCGAGGCCCTGTGGGCCGCGGTGGACAACCTGGCCGTGGTGGTGGAGGAGTGGCCCAGCCGCGAGCAGTTGGCCCAGGTGGGGATGCGTCGCGGGCAGCTGCTGCTGGGCCTCTATGAAGGCGTGCCCCTGACGGAGCGAGGCCAATACTATGGCCTAACGCCGCCGGACAAAATCACCATCTTCCGCCAGCCCATCCTCCAGGTCTGCCCACCGGGGGATGAAGACGCCATTCGCCAGCAGGTACGGCGTACCGTGCTCCATGAGATCGCCCACCACTTTGGCATCAGTGACGAGCGGCTGTGGGAGCTGGGCGCCTACTGACGGTCAAGAAGGGGAGGCGTACGTTGGTGAGACTGCATCTGGATCGTAGACGGCCGTTGGCCTGGGTGATCCTCTGGCTGCTGGCCCTCGTGGTGGCCGGCTGTACCGTGCCGGGCATCCCCCTGCCGGAGCTGCCCATCGACCTCTCCGACATCCCAGGCATTCCTGAAGGGCTGCAGGAGTTTCCGGACCTGTTGGGGCAGTTGGGCCTGCCGGACCTCAGCCAACTGGAAAACCTGCCGGTGCTGGAGGATCTGCCGGCCCTCCAGGCTGGACCCGGCGCCATCATCTACAGCGGCCCGCTGGAACGGCGCCTGGAGGTGGGCCAGGCCATCCCCGGCACAGATATCCGCCTGACGGCTATCGGCCCTGACGGCGCCCAGTTTGAGATCGCCGGCCTGCGTAGCGTGCGCACTGTGGGCGACTCCCTGGACTACGACGGGCCGTGGCCGGGCCTGGCCGGGGTGACCTACAGCCTGCGCCTGCGTATCTACCAGGTGACCGACCGCACCGTGCGGGCCGCGGGTGTCCATCGCCTGCACATCGAGAACATCGCCCCCACCCCTGCCGAGGTCAACCTGGGAGCAAACACCCTCAAGTTTCCCTTCACCACCAGCGCATCCAGCGGCCAGCTCTTCACAGGCATGACCATTGGCTTTCTGGGCAGCGAAGCCCGGGGCGCACAGCTGAGTGGCCTGCCGGAAGGCGAATATCCCTACCGTAAAGTGGGGGACAGCATCCGCTGGCAGGGCTACCTGCGGCCGGACATTCCTGTGGATTATCAGGTACGGGTTCTGTACTACACGGAGAACAGTGCCCGGGTGGGCGGCATTGTCACCGTCGCCCTGCCCCTCCGGTGAGGGTTGGTATGGCACAGGACGACTATCGCATCCAGTTCAACACCCGCAGCGAATTTCGCCGCAGCGCCGGCCATCCACCGTTCCAGACCATTCCCGCCCACTATTATAACATCACCGACGCGGAGGCCTGGCCGGTGGCGGGACTGTTGGTACTGCTGGACGGCAAAGGACAGCCGGTGCGGGCCGAGCTCCACCTGTACGAAGATCAGCCCAGCCACGTCCATGAAGCCGCCATTCGCCAGAGCCGGCTCCTCCTCCAGGACCGCTACACCGGCGACGACCCCCTACCCCTGCGCATCATGCAGACCTACCAGCACCGGGACGCCATGCACGTGCGGCTCTCCACGGTGACGGATGCCACGCCCCAGACGCCTCCCCGCGGCACGCCTTCCCGCTTGCTGGTGGCCGCTTTGGGGGGCGCAGTGGTGCTCTTCCTGATCTGGCTGGTGGCCTTCTACCAGCCGGGCGGAACTCCCGGCGACACGGTTGCCGAGGCGCCCGCCGGCCCGGAGACCCCCGCACCCAACGCCGTGGCCGCCCTGTTCACCAACCAGTCGGCCGAAGGGGAGACGGAGGAGGTGCTGCCGCCCAGCCGCAACGCCCATCCCGGCATCGGCATCGGGGTGCGGGTTCAGATCGCACCGGGGCTCCGCCTCACCCTGCGCGGCGAGCCTGGCCCCAACGCCGGCGAGGTGCGGGGAGCCATGGAGGGTGGCCAGACGGCCCTGGTGATCGGAGGGCCGGCCTATACCCGGGGGGATCAGGACACCATCGTCTGGTGGTACGTCCAGTTGGATGACGGCACCGAAGCCTGGGCTGCTGCCAACACCAGCACCCGCACCGTCCTTCTCCCGGTGGAGTAAAGGTGGAAAAAGGGCATCACAGCAGGGTCATCAGACCGGGGTGGATGGCCAGCTCGATGGATGCGCCGGGATCTGGCAGGCGCAGGACCGGCTCTCCGCCGTCGCTGGAGGGGCTGTAGGCCGGAAGCTCGAAGTGCAGCCGTTCCACGCCCTGGCTGCCGGCTACCTCCAGCTCGATGCCGTAGTGGCTGCCCCGGAACGATCGCCGCATCAGCTTCCCCTCCAGCCGGAACGTTCCCGGCAGCTCCCCTTGTCCAGGCCAGTGGGCCGCCTCCGGCCGGATCAGGAGGGTGTAGGAGCGCGCGGCGCGGCCGGCCGCGTCGGGCGGTGCGGGCAGTTCGCCCAAAGGCGTCTGCAGGCGTCCGTTGCCGGGCTGTTCCAGGGTGGCGGGGATCAGGTTACGGAAGCCCAGGAAGCGGGCCACAAAGGGCGAGGCCGGGTGGGTATAGACGACCTCCGGCCGGCCCACCTGTTCGATGCGCCCCCGGTTCATCACCACCACCCGGTCGGCCAGGGCGAAGGCCTCTTCCTGGTCGTGGGTGACGTAGAGGGCCGTCACCCCCACCCGGGTCAGGATGCTGCGCAGCTCTATCATCAGCGCATCTCGCAGGGACTGGTCCAGGTTGCCCAGGGGTTCATCCAGCATCAGGAGCCGTGGGCTGGGCGCCAGGCTGCGGGCCAGGGCCACCCGTTGCCGTTCCCCGCCACTCAATTCGAAGATGGAACGTTCTCCGTATCCCTCCAGGTTGACCAGGGCCAGCATCTCTGCCACCCGGCGTTGAATTTCCTCTGCCGGCCGGTGGGCCATGCGCAGGCCGAAGGCGATGTTCTTCGCCACGGACTTGTGGGGGAACAGGGCAAAGTCCTGGAACATGAAGCCGAAGTGGCGTCGGTGTACGGGCAGCTCCCGCAGGTCTTGGCCGTTGAGCAGGATCTGCCCTGTGTCCACGTCTTCCAGGCCGGCAATGACCCGCAGCAGGGTGGTCTTGCCGCAGCCGCTGGGCCCCAACACACAGAGGATCTCCCCGGCATAGACATCCAGGTGAATATCCTGCAGGGCCACGGTGGTCTGACCGTAGCGCTTGGTGACCCCGATCAGGGTGAGCAGGGGCTGGGCGGGCGTGGTCATCGCGTTCAAAACTCGCCGATATCCTGGAAGCGAAAGCGTTCGATGGCCAGGAGCCCCGCGGTCGAGACCACCATCAGGATGGTGCTCATGGCCAGGGCCTGGCCGTAGTTGAGCAGGCCCGGCTGGCCCAGGGCCCGGTAGATGACCACCGGCATGGTGGGTACATCGGGCCGGCTGACCAGGAGGGTGGCGCCGAATTCTCCCAGGCTGATGGTGAACGCAAAGGTGGCGCTTACCAGGACAGCCCGGAAGAGGATGGGTACGTCTACCTCCCACCAGCGACGCCAGGGGGGGGCGCCCAGCACCGCTGCAGCTTCCCGCAGCCGCGGGTCCAACCCCCGTAGGGCCGGCAGAAAGGTACGCACCACAAAGGGCGATGCGATCAGGCTGTGGGCGATGGGTACCAGGGCCAGGGAGGTACGCAGGGGGCCCATGGAGATGATGTAGCCGAAGCCCAGGGTCACCGCGGAAGTGCCCAGGGGCAGCAGGAAAATAGGGTCCAGCAGGGCAGTGACCCAGCTCCGGGGGCGGGCTAGGAGGTAGGCGCTGACGATGCCCAGAAAGAGGCTGAGCACCACGGTGGCCATGGCGAAGAGCAGGGAGTTGCGTATCGCGGTGAGGGGCGGCACGAAGAAGGCACTCTGGCGGCGGTTGACGGCCAGCTCCCGGTAGTAGGCCAGGGTGAAGCCCTCCCCGCCCAGGGTAAAGCTGCGCCAGGCCAGGGCCAGCAGGGGGGCCAACAGCAGGAGCAGGATCACCACCAGGGTCAGCCCCAGACCGAGCCGCTGCCAGGTGCCGGTCACCGGCCGAGCTGTCCGCTCCTGGGGGCGCATCTCCAGGGGAAGGCTGGCCCGGGCCTGGAGCCGGGTGTAGACGGCCATGATGGTGAAGGTGATGGCCATCTGTACCAGGCTCAGGAACGCGGCCACCGGCAGGTTGAAGAGGCTCACCGCCTGCCGATAAATTTCCACCTCCAGGGTCGCATAGCGTAGCCCCCCCAGGATGAGGACCACCCCAAAGCTGGTGAAGCAGAAGAGAAAGACCAGCAGGCTGGCGGCCAGGATACTGGGGGTCAGCAGGGGCAGGGTGATCTCCTGGAAGAGGCGCCAGCGGCTGGCCCCCAACACCGCGGCTGCCTCTTCCAGGTGGGGGTTGAGGTGGGCCCAGAAGCCACCTACCGTACGGATGATGACGCTCACGTTGTAGAAGGCGTGGGCCAGCAGGATGATCCAGACCGTCTGCAACAGGCGGATGGGCGGTTCATCCAGGTGGAACCACCCCTGGAGCCACTGGTTGAGCAGGCCGTTGTCGCCCACCAGGGTGATGAACGCGGTGGCCACCACCACTGTGGGCATGACAAAGGGGATGGTGGTCAGGGCCCGCAGCAGGCCCTTGCCCGGAAAGCGATAGCGGGCAAAGAGGTAGGCCACAGGCAGGCCCAGGACCAGGGTCAGCCCGGTGGAGGCGGCCGCCTGCCAGGTGGTGAACCAGAGCACCTTCCAGAAGAAGGGCTGGCGCACCGTCTGCTCGATGCCGCGCAAGGTCCATGTCCCCTCCGGCCGGAAGCTGGTGGCCAGAATGTGGCCCAGGGGATAGAGGTAGAACCCGGCCAGAAAGAGCAGGGGCAGCGCGTAGAGCAGGTAGAGGGACAGCCGGCTGAGTTTTCGCACCCTACCGCAGCATCACGTTGGTCCAGGCTTCGATCCACCGTTCCCGGTTGGCGTCGATGGCCGCCGGATCCAGTTGGGCGGGCTCGGCCGGCTTCTCCGCAAAGCGCACAAAGACCTCCGGCAACTGGGCATTGACGTTGGCCGGGTAGACGAACATCTGCAGGGGGATGTCCTCCTGGAAGGGCACATCCAGCATGAAATCGATGAGCTTGCGGGCCTCCTCGGGGTGGGCCGCGCCCCGCAGCACGCCCACGAACTCGATCTGGCGGAAGGTGCCGCCCGGCGGCGAGATGTTGACGCTGGCCGGTTCGGTGCGGCCGTCGGTGGCGTAGACCACGTCCGCAGGGGGGCTGGTGCTGTAGCTCACCACCAGGGGACGGTCCCCGCTGCCGCCGGAACCCACGGTGAAGTGGTCGAAGTAGGCCTCGCTCCAGCCGTCGGTCACCAGCACGCCGTTCTCCTTCAGGGCCTGCCAGAAGTCCAGGTAGCCATCTTCACCGAAGTAGGCCACGGTGGTGAGCAGGAAGGCCAGGCCGGGGGAGGAAGTGGCGGGATTCTGCACCACCAGCAGGTTGGCGTACTCCGGCTTGATGAGGTCTTCCAGACTCTGGGGCAGGGGGATCCCCCGTTCCTCAAACCAGGCCCGGTCTGCGTTGAGGTTCACGTAGCCATAGTCCACCGGCAGCAGACGGTTTTCCGGATCCAGCTTCAGCTCGTCGTCGATCTGGTCCAGCAGGGGCGAAGCATAGGGCTCGAAGATATCCGCATTCAGGGCCCGGCTCAGGAAGGTGTTGTCCACGCCGAAGAAGACATCTGCCAGGGGGGCATCCTTGCTCAGGATTACCTTGTTCAGGGCCTCCCCTGCGTCCCCTAGCTGAAGGAACTGCACCTGGATCTGGTTGCTCTCTTCGAACTGGGCCAGAACCTCTTCGCTGACGTTGAAGGAGTCGTGGCTGGCCAGCACCACCGTGGCCGGTTCGGCTTCGCCGGTGGGTGCGTTGGCCGGGGGGGCCACCGGTTGACAGGCTGCCACCAGGAGCAGGCTGCAGAGTAACAGGAAGAAGGCGTATTTCTTGTCCATCAGGCCCTCCGTCTTGGATCATTATCTTTACAGATTCGATTAAATCCACAGATTCCACGGATGGACATCGATTTTTTAGCTCTATCTGCGAAATCCGTGTCATCTGTAGATGAAAACAAAGTGCAAAGATCGTGTTGAATAAAAATCAGCCATGTTGGATAAAAAAACCTTACCCGATCGGGTAAGGTTGGTCCAAGGGGAAGTCGGCTATGGTTTCCTCCGCTGGCATTACCCAGATCAGGTCCATTGGGTCGGTGACAGGTCGGCCACCCTCTCAGCCCGGCGCTTCCGAGCTCCCCGTCTGTGATAGTCGGCCATGGGGCCCAGGGCCCGTGGCCGTTCTGCATTCCAGTCTAGCACACTCCGCTGAAATCGTCGAATTGTCCCACCATCGGTGGGGCAGAGGTTCCCCGGAAGATATCGCCAACACCCTGCAGGCACAGCTGTAAGCTGCGCCCATGTCGCCTTCCCTTCACCCACCTGAATCTGGCGAAACCGTGCGGCCGGAGACCGCACCTGCGATGAAGGGCGTCATGCGCGCGAATTGGGTGCCACGGGTACGCAGGGCGGGCCGAGGCCCGCCCCTACGGTTTGGTGACGGATCTGACAGAAGCATGCCCCTTCATTCCCTATGCTGAGTGTGGTATGATGGCAGGGAATGAACCCCATTCGGGGGACGCACCCCGGATAAAATCGATGCAAAGCGTTGGTAGGGAGTCGAAACATGCGCGCGTTTGTCCTGAGCGGTGGCGGGAACCTGGGCCCTCTCCAGGTGGGGGCGTTGCGGGCCTTGTTGGAACGGGACATTCGCCCCCAGATGCTGGTGGGCTGTTCGGCCGGTGCCCTCAACGCGGCGTTTCTGGCCCGAGAGCCCACCCTGGAGCAGGTGGAACACCTGGCCGATATGTGGCGCCAGGTGACCCGGCAGGATGTTTACCCCAACGGCCGGCTGAGCGTCCTCTGGCGTTTCCTGAGCGGTCAGGATAGCCTGTACGACAATCGCCGTTTCTATGCCTTCTTGCAGCGCATCGGCGTCAGCCCGGCCTGGACCTTCGGCCAGATCCGGGGTGCCAGGCTATACGTCACAGCCACCAACCTCCGCACCGGCCAGCTCCACGTCTTCGGCGACGACCCCAACGATCGGGTTCTGGATGCCCTCATGGCCAGCACCGCTTTGACTCCCCTTCACCCACCGTGGATGGTCAACGGCGAGCGGTACATTGACGGCGGAACGGTGACTCCCCTGCCCCTGCGGGTGGCCCTGGAGCGCGGGGTGCGGGAGATCTACTCCCTGCACATCGTCAGCGCCCGGGAGGAAGAGGCCGGTCTGGTGCGTGGGGTAGTGGGGCTGCTCCGGCGCAGCGTGGCCACCATGCTGCGCCTCCAGGCCCAACACGACCTGCTACTGACGGAAGAGCGCCAGGGGAAGGTTCGCCTGCACCCCATCCGGCTCTCCACGCCCAACCCGCCCAAGGCCACCGACTTCAGCGGCGAGGAAGAGATGTTTGCCCTGGGGTACCAGCAGGCGGTGGCCTACCTGGAGCAGCGGGCAGCGTCGTCCACCGTCCCTGGCCGTGGGGGAAGCGCCTGGTGGCGACGCCTGGCCGAAGCCGTCGGTATCTCCAGGCGGGGGGAGATGTCCCCACGGGAGCGGCAGGTGGCCGGTCAGGAAGCACTGCCGCCCTGCTGATCCCGGGCACACTGGGGACAGTGGCGGGGATCCTCCAGCTCGATGAGGTGCTTGCCGCAAACGGCAAAGGTCACCTCCACCCGCTGGCGCAGAAACTTCTGTCGCACTTCTGCTTCCAGCATCAGGTCTGGGCAGTTGGTTTCGATGAGGAGCTTGGGAACCGGGCAGGTGTTGCACAGGGCCCGGCGCCAGGGGTGGGGGTTATTGGGGTTGGCCGCCAGCAGACGGCATTCCTCCTTGTTTTTTCCTCGAAAATAGTCACCGTAAAAGTATCGACAGTTTACCGGTTTCTTCATGGTTTTCGCATAGAGACAGGGCGGGGTCACGTCTGCTCTCCCACCGCCGGGGTTGCCCCGTGGAGGGCCGGTGGGGGGACGTCACCCCGTGCCTGAAAAAAAAGACCGCCAGCTGCGGGCCAGCGGTCTTGCCTTCCCGGACGGCCAGGACCCGATCCGCCTCAGTTCTTCCAGAAGGGTGACTCATCGTCGTCCGGGTAATCCGGATAGTCCGGATAGTCCCAGTCGGCGTTCATGAGGCTTTCCGGATCGATAAACAGCCGGTTGGCCAGCTCCTCTTTGCGTTGCTGCTGTTCCGGCAGCAGGCGGCCGAACTCATACTCCAGGCTGATCAGGGTTTCCAGTTCCGCCTCCAACAGATGGTAGTCCTCATGGGAAAGGGGCACGCCGGGCCGCCGGGCGGCGTGGAAGTTGCTCACATACTCCTCGTAGACCGGGCAGGTGTCCGCGTCGGCCTGGGCTTCGTCCTGAAAATCCCGGTAGTCCTGGGAGTCACTGTCCAGCTCATCCACCAGATCTGCCAGCGCGTCCACCGCGGCGATCCAGTCCTCGTCGGTCTCCAGATTTTCCTCGGAAGGCTGGCGGCTGTAGGTGACGCCGGGCAGGCGTTCCGCGTGGTTGGGCGCCACCTCCCGGAAGTCCCGATCTTCCTCCAGCCCGGAGAGATCCAGGGTGTAACCCATGTCCTGGGTCAGGCGCAGCATACTGTATTCCTGGAGGACGTAGTGTAGATCGTCGGGCGGCGTTGGGTCGCTGTAGCACCCCCGCCCGATGAGCCGGGCGGCCAGTTCCCAGGTGGGCATGGCCAGGCGGGTGCGGCGATCCTCGGCCACTATCTCCTCAGCCAGCAGGGCCAGTTGGATGTTCCGGTGTTGAATGGCCTGCTCGTCCCGGCTCTCGCTGGGCTGCAGGCGCATGGTGTAGTGGCCGGCGATGCTGTCCACCACACCGATGATGATGTCGTCCCGGCTTTGGCCCCCCTGTTCTTCGATCCAGGCCACAAAGTCGCTGCCCAGCCGGAGTGACCAGGTTTTGTGCTCGATGGCAGCCACGGCCTGCACCGTGGGCCCGCCCCAGAGCTCAACGGTCAGCACCCGGTCGTCGGGCCGGTAGGCCTGGAAGAACTGCGGAAAGAAGGCGATATGCTCCAGCTCATCCAGGAGAAGGAAACCACGGCGCAGCTCGTCGTTGTTCAGGGTATGGCGGTACCAGGTATTGGCCAGCAGGTGGGAAAGCCAGCCATATCGCCCGGGCGCGACCGGAACCGCCTGGAAGAGCTGGTTGATGGCCCGGTAGACCGCGCTACGGGCACTTTTGCCCAGGGGGCGTTGGCTGGCCACCTTGGCCAGGAGTGCGTCCACGCTCAACGGCTGGCGGGATGCACTCAGCGCATTGGCAACACAGCTTGCATAGCTGGGAAACCGTTCAGATTTACTCATACCCCACTTCCCTCTCGCGGGTGTGTACCCCCTCTGGGGACTGGCGGGGCGCCGTCATAGCGACTGGCCCCTGCCCCCCATCGGGGCGCATCCCCGTTCTCGCAGTGTCGCCGGGCACGTACCCCAGTGGAGAGTCCACAGCAGTACACGCCTGTCACTGCTGGTCTGCAGCTCTCTAAAAGGGGACGTACCCATGTCGTTGAAACTGGCGTTATTATCGCGCAGATGGGGGGAAATGTCCATCATTTTCTAACTGGATCCTGCCGGAAGCACCGGTGACCGGTAGTCCGGTTCCGTGGCCAGGCGGGTCAACTCACCGCCCAGCCGCCCCGCGTAGTGTCGCAGGGTATCCAGGGTCTGGGCGAAGGCGGCGTAGCTGAAACCGGACCGGGGTAATTCGGCCAGCAAGTTCACGTCACCGTCTTCGTCCAGGCCAAAGTAGGCCAGTCGTATCTGCTGGTTCAGGGCCAGCAGGGTTGCGTAGAGGCGCGCCCGACAGGCAGGTTGAACAGCAGGCAGGAACGGGCTGACGGCAAAGTGGATCCAATCCGGGCTCACGGCCACGTAGAGGTCGTATGCCCGCTCGCCCTCCGTGGTAAAGTTGCTGTGCCAGACCTGGTCATCCAGCACCTGATAGGTCCAGGCGTAGCGCTGGAAGTAGTTGCCGAGCTCCATGCCCTTTCTCCCGGTCCGAGTGCTCCTGGGGCGGTCCGGCTACCCGGCCAGCAAGGCCTGGACGATGCTCTCCCACTCCTCGGCCAGGGGCTGATGGGAGACGGGCTTTCCGGCCCGCCGGTACCAGTAGGCCGCGTTGGCCGGGTCCCCTTCCACCCGGTGGAGATAGGCGTGAACCCAGGCGCCGGTGGCATCCTCCTGGGCCTGGGCCAGGCCGTGAGCCTTGTTCCACTCACCCCTGGCTTCGTGCCAGAGGGCCTGGAGGGCCAGGCTCAAGCCCTCTGGTGGCCGGGTCTGCTCCAGGGATTGACGGAATTCTTCCAGGGTCATGGTGGTTGTCCTTTCTGTCTTTTGTGTAGTTGGAGGGGTAGACGGTGGACAGTAGTCAGTAGACAGTAGACAGTAGACAGTAGACAGTAGACAGTAGTCAGTAGTCAGTAGTCAGTAGACAGTAGACAGTAGACAGTAGACAGTAGACAGTAGTCGGTAGACAGCATGCGCCGACTACCGTCTACTGTCTACCGACTACCAAACTACCGCTACCCACGCCTCTTGCCACGACGGGGCGCTGCTAAGGGGCCAGGCCATGCCGTTCCAACAGGGCGCGATCGGCCAACAGCTGGGTCGTGGGGCCACAGGCCACCACCTGGCCATTATCCATAATGGCCGTCTGCTCGGCAAGTTCCGCCACCAGGGGCATGTCGTGGCTGGAGATGAGCATGGTCATGTCCAGCCCCTTGAGCAGGTTGATCAGCATGCGGCGGGCCCGGGGATCCAGGCCCGCCGACGGCTCGTCCAACACCAGGATCTCCGGATGCATGGACAGGACGGTGGCGATGGCAATCCGTTTCTTTTCCCCCATGCTCAGGTGGTGGGAGACCCGGTCCCGATATTCGGACATGCCCACCGCCCGCAGAGCGGTCTCCACCCGCAGGAGCACATCCGCTTCCGGCAGGCCCATGTGGAGTGGTCCAAAGGCCACATCATCGAAGACGGTGAGGGAAAAGAGCTGGTCATCCGGGTTCTGGAAGACCATGCCCACGGCTGCCCGGATGCGGGGGAGATTTTCCTCGTTCATCTCCATCCCCGCCACCCGCACCTGACCTTCGCCCCGCAGAATGCCGTTCAGGTGTAACATGAGGGTGGACTTGCCCGCGCCGTTGGGGCCCACCAGGGTCATCTTGACCCCGGGGGGAACGGTCAGGTTGACGCCCCGCAGGGCCTCCCGTCCGTCCGGGTAGGTGAAGTGTAGATCCTCGACTTCGATGGTGTGGTGCACTGCCAACTCCTCAGAGAAACTTGACCATGAACACGATGGCCAATAGCAGGAACATGACGGCCCACGCCACCCAGTCGGCAAACCCCGGGTGGTGGTGTGCCAGGGTGCGGATGGTCCCCTGGTAGCCCCGGGCGACCATGGCCTGGTAGATGCGCTCGCTCCGTTCGAAGGAGCGCAGCATCAGGCTGCCCACCATGTAACCGGCGACTTTGCCCCGCCAGGTCAGGCTGCCGCCGCTGGGCACGCCAGGCAGGGCTGCGCTGCGGGCGGCCCGGGCACGGAGCAGGCGCAAGGCCTCGTCCGCCAGCACGTTCAGGTAGCGATACATGAAGGAGATGATGGCCACCAGGGGCGCCGGCACATAGAGCGCCCGCAGCGCCCACAGCAGGTCGTGGAAGGGGGTGGTGGCCACCAGCAGGATGGCCATCTGAACCGAGATCCAGGACTTGACCAGGATGCTCAGGGCGCGCAGGGTACCCGCGTCGGTGATGGCCAGGCCGCCGAACAGGGGCAGGGTGGCGATGGTCTCACCCGGCACGGTGAAGGGCAGGGTGATCGCGGCCAGGGCAAAGGGCAGGGCGATCACCGAGCGCTTGAGCACGAAGAGCGGTCCCAGCCGGGAAAAATAGGCGGCCTCCATGGCGGCCAGCCAGAGCAGGGCATAGATGCCGAAGGCTCCGAACGGGGCCAGGCTCACGGCCAGGATGAAGAGAATCGTCAGGGCCACCTTGGTCCGGGGATCCAGCCCGTGGATCAGGGACTCCCGATGATGATAGCGATCCTGTAGATGGATGTGCATGGCTCTTCAGAATCCCTGCCATCCGCGTCATCTGTGGAATCTGCGGCTGGTAAAGAAGTCACGGTGCAATCCGCTGCCGGCGCACCAGCCGACCCACGCCGTAGGCCAAGCCAAAGACCAGCACCGTCCCCAGGACAACCGCCACCACCCCCGAGAGGGCCGGGTGGCTGATGAAGGGTATGGTATAGTCGGGCAGCAGGCGATAAAGCGGATCCATGGCCCGGACCAGGAAGCCCTGGTCCGCGGCCACCCGCTCCAGGCCGTCCGGCGCGGGGGACGCTGCCCAGGAGAGGAGCGCCACGGCCAGGGAGAGGAGCAGCCCCCCGGCGACCCAGCGGGCTGTCTCTGCGCCCGGCGCCGTTTCCCCGGCTGCCAGCAGGTCGGGGCGGGTGCGGGCGATGAGCAGCA
>FWPU01005066.1_pt1 | contig 27071 bp, 26 predicted proteins | sample 2228361 | NCBI WGS metagenome assembly FWPU01 (sample SAMEA103939777, study PRJEB20133) | metagenome
TCCTTATCCCTCAAGCGAGCTTCACGTGGGGCATGCCCGTAACTATATCATTGGAGATGCGGTGAGCCGTTATAAGATAATGCGAGGTTTTTCTGTTTTGAGCCCGATGGGTTGGGATGCCTTTGGTCTTCCTGCGGAGAATCAGGCAATCAAACATAAAATACACCCTCAGAGCTGGACCTTAAAGAATATCCAGCGGATAAAAGAACAACTTAACAGTTGGGGGATTGGTTATGATTGGGATAGGGAGGTTACCACCTGCTTGCCTGATTATTACCGCTGGACGCAATGGATTTTTTTAAAACTTTATGAAAATGGTTTGGCTTATCGAAAGGAGGCCTTTGCTAATTGGTGTCCTTGCTGTCAGACGGTTTTAGCTAATGAGCAGGTAGTTTCTGGTGGTTGTGAACGTTGTGGCAGTAAGGTAGAACAACGCAAATTGAAGCAGTGGTTTTTAAAGATTACCGCTTATGCCGAAAGGCTTTTAGAAGATTTAGCGCTATTAAAAGATTGGCCAGAGAGGGTAAAGTCAATGCAGTATAATTGGATTGGGAAATCGCAGGGATTTGAAATATTTTTCCCCTTAGAGGGTTTTTCTCAAAAGATAGAGTGTTTTACCACCCGTCTGGATACTATCTTTGGGGCTACGTTTTTGGCTTTAAGCTGGGAGCATCATTTGTTGGCCCAACTTCTCCAGGGGTCTCCCTTTAAAAAAGATGTAGAGGATTTTATAGAAAAGGTAAAAGACCAGCCTCTTTCCGCACGTTTAGTAGAAAGCTTCGAAAAAGAAGGTGTATTTACAGGTAGATACGCGCTTAACCCCCTTACCCAAACTAAGATCCCTATCTGGGTGGCTAATTATATTCTTACCGAATACGGGAGCGGAGCGATAATGTGTGTACCCAGCCATGACCGGAGGGATTTTGCATTTGCAAAGAAGTATAATTTACCCATTGTCCGGGTGATAAGGCCTCTAGATGCCCCGGAGACTGAGGTTTACGAAGGGGAGGGTATTTTAATCAATTCCGGCCAATTTAGTGGCTTGAGTTCTTCTGAGGCTAAGGAAAGAATTGCGGATTATTTAGAAGAAAGGGGTTGGGGCAGGCGTGCCGTTAACTATCGTCTCCGGGATTGGCTTATCTCCCGTCAACGTTATTGGGGTGCGCCTATTCCCATAATTTATTGTCCGGATTGCGGAGAGTTAGCTGTTGCCGAAAAGGACTTGCCTGTACTTCTTCCTTACGCGGTAGATTTCCTTCCTACGGGTCAGTCCCCCTTAACCTTAGTGGAGGAGTTTAAAAATGTAGATTGTCCCCGTTGCGCTAAAAAGGCACAACGGGAAAGCGACACCATGGATACCTTCGTGGATTCTAGCTGGTATTTCTTAAGGTATATCTCGCCTCAACTAAAAGATAAACCCTTTGAAAGTGAGGATGTAGATAGATGGTTTCCCGTAGACCAGTATATTGGTGGGGTAGAACACGCTATTTTACATTTAATGTATTCCCGTTTCATTACCAAGTTTTTATACGATTTAGGTTTAATTAGCTTTGTAGAGCCATTTAAGAGGCTTTTTACTCAAGGGATGATTGTAAAAGACGGTGCGAAGATGTCTAAATCTAAAGGGAATGTGGTAGCACCGGATTATATTATTGAGAAATACGGCGCAGACACGATGCGTCTGTATATCCTTTTTATGGGCCCACCCGAAAAGGATGCCGAGTGGCAGGATGAGGGTCTACAGGGATGCTGGAGATTTATCCAGAGGGCTTTGCGTTTGGTAGAGATATTTAAAGGGTATGAGGGGAACGAAAAAAGAAGAGGATTTAACCCCCAAGAGAGGGCTTTATTAAGAAAGATACATTCGACAATTCAGGAGGTTACTCAGGATTTAGAGGGCAACTTTCAATTTAACACCGCCATTGCCCGGATTATGGAGTTGGTAAATCAAATCTATAGATGTTTAAATGAGGTAGTTTTAAGAAGGGATGTTTTTAAAGAGGCGATTGATACGGTGTTTTTGCTCCTTTCACCCTTTACCCCTCATCTTAGTGAAGAGGTAAATAGTATTTTAGGTTATAAGGATTCTATTTTAAAAAGAAGTTGGCCCAGTTTTAATGCCGAGTACTTAAAGACCGAGCAAATAGAAATAGCAATTCTTATCAATGGCAAGGTAAGGGAAAAACTTTTAATAGGCGTGGATTGGAGCAGAGAAGAGATTGAAGAAAAAGCCTTGGCTTTAGAAAAGGTGCAAAAGTTCTTGAACCAGAGCCCAGCGAAGAGAATTATTTATGTAGAAAAGAGGATGTTAAATATTGTAGTTTAGGCCGATACTTTATAGATGTTTTGTTTGACCAGCCGCGAAAGAAAAGCCCTTCTTTTTATAGCTAGCCTTTTAATTTTAGGCGCCTCCTTAAGGTATTTAAGATACAATTATAATTTTTTGGTTTTTAAAGACCCCTTCCTTGAAGAACTGGATAAAGACCCTACAGAGAACCTCACCTTTCCGATTAATATCAATAAAGCTGGCCTTTCGGAGCTGGAGAGCCTTCCCGGTATAGGTAAAACCTATGCGCAGAGAATTATTGAATACCGCACCCACCTCGGTCCTTTTAAAAAAATAGAAGATTTAGAAGGGGTTAAGGGGATAGGTAAAAAGCGCTTAGAGGAACTCAAAAAATATATTAGCTTTTAAATTTAATCCCATATTTGAGAGCTAATCACCAGATATGCAAAGAATAGTAGCTATTTACTTTTTGAATGTTTAAAGGTTTTGTTGGGCCAGCTTTATTTAACCTCTGGTTATTTTTAGCCTTTAGTTTAGGAATTGCTTTGGCCAGCCTTTTGCCCTTTTTTTCCCTTCTCTTTCTATCTTTACTCTTTACGGGGTTGGTTTATCTTTTTTACCGCAGGAACAGGCTTTTCCTCTCCGACTTATTTTTACTTTTTCTCTTTGTAAGTTTAGGTGCTCTCTGGCAGGTATCCTTTCCTAAGCTGGAGAGATGGCTAAATAAAGAAAGCCTTTATACCCTTAAGGTAGTTTCTTTCCCGCAGGGGCATAAAAATAGACATACATTTTTTGTTTATTTAGAAAGAGTAAATGGTCTTGCTTTAGGCTACAGGGTAAAAGCCATGGATTATTCGCGTTCCTTAGAGTATTTAGCTAAATATAGGTTAAAGGCAAGACTAAGCCGGATAAAATACCAAGGGCGCTTCTATTATCTGCTCCGGATTAAGTCCTCTACCTTTAAAGAAAATCTTCCTTTAAATCCCTTAGAAAAATTACAGAAGGAGAGCATCGCTTATTTAAATTCCGTCCTTAAAAGATACGTAGACGCACAAGCCTGGCGTTTTCTTATGGCGGTATTTTTAGGAAGGAGGGAGCTCTTAGGAGAGGAAAAGGGGTTATTTGTGGAGGCAGGCCTAGCCCATTTGTTAGCCATCAGCGGTTTACACCTGGGCCTGGTTTCTTTAATTTTACTTTTCGGTCTTAAATTATTGGGAATAAAATTTAGGGTCAGACTTTTTATCACCTTGGTCTTTCTCTTTTTTTATAGCAGTCTGGTAGGGGTAAACCCTTCTACAGTGAGGGCGCTTTTAATGTATACCGTTTTTGCTTTTAGTTTTTTCTTTAAGAGAAAACTTAATCCTTTTAATTCCTTTGGTTTGGCAGGATTACTTAGCCTTCTTTTAAACCCGACCTTTCTTCTTGAAATAAGCTTTCAGCTTTCTTATCTTTGCGTATTCTTTCTTCTTTTAGGTTTTAGCCTTTTTCCTTATAAAGCCTGGTCCGGTTTTGTTTTTGGCTATCTTAGAGGCATATTCCTTTCTTCGCTTTTTATAAGTATAGGAATTTTACCTGTGATTTCTTATTATTTTGGCAGGGTATATCTTTTAGGCGCCCTCTCTAACCTTATCTTTATTCCGTTCTTTACCCTTATCTTAATAATAAATTTTCTTTTGCTTGGCCTTTCTTTCTTTACGCCTCTGGCTTCTCTTTTAGGAGAGCTTCTTTCTTTTTTTATATTTTTATTTAACCGTTCCCTTCAGATTTTAGCTTCTTTAAAATTCTCTTATCTTGCTTATACCTTCCCTTTACCATTAATTTTTCTTTATTATCTTTTTCTTACTCTGGTTATATTTTATTTAAAAAACTTTTTTCGACCAGGGATAGACTCTCCTTGAGGTGCCGATGAGCTTTTATGTAGCAATAACACACCGCCTAAAAAAGGGAACGCAAGATACCTCCTACCCCTCTGGGGTAATGAGAACAAGCCTTTTGTTAAGTAAAACAGCAAGGTCTAGCGGAGGTAGGATAAGGGTTTCTTTTCTGATATGAGGGTGCTTGCGCAGTCTCCGGCCTGTATCCTGGCTTTAGCTTGTGGATATCCTTTGTAGTCTGGGGGAACAGCCCTGGCTTGGGTCTGGGGTGTCTTGATGGATCGTCAGGGTCTTCTTTCCTTGCGGTGCAGTTTTGTCGTTTTGCTTAAAAAACCCTTTTAAATTTAAAAAGACTTTAAAACTGTTTCCCTTAAGCCTTCTTAAACCCTTGGGAAAGAGAGGCGGTCTTTCTTCCCCTTTCCGATCTGTAAATTTCCCGCTATTGACATTTCTTCTTCTTTGTGGTATCTTATTGTCAAAAAGATTATTTATATTAAAAAGGGGGGGCTGATGAAAAAAAGTAGAGTTTATTTCTTAAGCTTTCTTGTAGGTATATTTAGCGTTTTTTCTCTATTTGGTCAAGAAGGAGAAACTATCACTATTACTACCTTTTATCCCTCGCCGATGGGTGTGTATAACCGTCTAGTTTCCAGAACCTTCGGGGTGGGTGATCTCAATAGGGATGGTCAGATTAGCGAGGTAGATAGCCCTGATCCCGCCACAAATGCTGGAGACCTCTGGGTAGCGGGAAATGTAAGCATTGGTTCTAACAACAACGAAGGCGCAAGACTTAATGTAAGAGGGGGAATTGTTTACGTAGAAAGATTTGTTATTAGAGAAAGAGCCAACGATCCCGACAACCCCAGAGAAGGAGAAATATGGATAAGGCAATAGATAAAAAGTGATAATTCTATCAAACTGAAATAAATACACCGGTTGTCAAATACAACAATTACAATTTATAGTGGGAAAGAGATTTCTATAAACAACAGATCCCCCTAATCAGAATGAAGAAAAATATGAAGAATCAACTAAATAAATCCATTTTAAGATATTATTTAAAGACTATTCTTACTCTGGCGGGTGTCTTTATTTTTTGCACTTTTACCTTTGTCCTCACAAGATTTAGACATTGGTTTACGGATATACGAAGATAATAAGATTATCCCTATTGCTGTAAAAGAAGATGATTCCACAAAACTTAAGATACGTAAAAATGGAACCACCTACTCTATTCAACTTGTTGATCCTGAAAGCCCTTCGGCTACCAAAATTTTAACTAGAATTGACTCTAAAGATATGGCCTGGAAAAAATATTCTCTACTAACTCTGTGTGATAGCAGCAATATAGTCTTCATAGTGAGTTGGATGGGTAGACAGAGTTGTCCACCCGGTTATGCTGCTTTTGCTATAGATGATCCTGTGTGGCAGTTCCACAATTCTATTACTTTAGCTTGCTGTCCCCTTCCTCACTCAGATATTCTTACGAATAGATCTCATGATAGAGGTAAATCTTGCGGGAGTAATGAAGTAACCACCGGATGTTATCCTACCGGCGGAGAATATCGCGACGCTAACTTTATATGCACCGAAATAAATACTTCATTATACACCCTCGGAGAGGCAAAAACCACCTGCTATTTAGGCCGCGGTTACGCTGGACAAGGTAGCGCTGAGCGATGTTATACTCCTATCCCTACTGTAGAGGCGATCTTAGGCATTTGGCAATTTGGCGCAGATGCATGTGTAGGTGATCCTTATGGCTCTCTTATTACGGAAAAAACTAGTAGATATTGTAGCGATATGAAAGCGAAGCGGCTTTTTTATAAAGATACCGGCAAGCCTGCTCCAATGTTTCCTTCCGAAGAAGAATAATTCGAGAATAATTGGCAAAGGATTAAATATCGAGCGATAAAAACAGAGATGGGGGTCAGGTTGGAGTTCAATGTTTTTCTATTTTTTTGATTTTCAAAACCCTTGATTTTTCAAAAGAAATTAAGCCGAAGAGAGTTTGGGTAGGAGCTTTAAGCTCTGTGGTGTAAGATAAAATGCCGGAGGATAGAGCCACGCCTACAACCATAAAGAGAAGACTGATTTTTTCGGGGAATCCACCTGCGGAGGATTATTTCTTTTCTGTTTCGCTAATTTTAACTGCCCCAATCTGCTAAGTACCTTGCTGATAAGAAGCCTATTTATCTATTTGAAACTTCAGAGGTGACCACTATCTTTTTAAAAAAACCTTGCGCACCTTTTTAAAACAAACCCTTAAAAACTCAAACCCCTCTTTCCTTAAGAAGATTAAAGGCATAAAGATGGAGAGTAGATGGCGGTATTGTTCCACTTGATTTATGTTTTTTCTTGATTTTTTTAAAAAGGCTTCTAAGATAAAAGAAAAAGGAGGTGTCCGATGAGGAGGGGTGTAGTTATTTTGTTGCTAAGTTTAAGCTTAACCTTTTTAGCTTACGCAGAAGGCGGCAGTTACTTAGAGTCATCGGCAGGGAAGGCAAAGCAAGGGGTGATTAATTTTTTTACGGGTTGGTTAGAGGTGCCCTATCAAATTTCTAAGGGTTGGAGAGATGGCTTTGGTGATACTAATCTTAAACCGTTGGGAGCATTCTTTGGTTTTTTTAGAGGGATTATTCATGGCGCAGGTAGAACCGCCACTGGTTTATACCAATTTGCAACCTTCCCCCTTCCTAATCCTAAAGATAACGAGGGAGTAGGTATTCCTCTGGATAGCGAGTTAGTTTGGGAAGAGGGAATTCAATACTCTCTTGTGGAAGAGGGATTGGAGCCGGTGGGGAGAAAGCTTTTTAGAGGCACCGTAAATACCCTAGGTTGTCTTTTAGAGGTTCCTTCTCAGATAAATAAGGGTTTCAGTCAGGATAAGCCCTTTATTGGTTTGGGTAAGGCAGTGCTTTATCCTCTGGGAAGGTTTACCTCTGGGCTTTACGATTTAGTTACCTTTCCCCTTCCTAATAATGTCCAGGGTTATGGCCACGCCTTTGAGGAAAAAAGACCCTGGGATGCTATGGACCAGAATAAATGGGATAACGATAAATAACTGATTATAGGCATCCCACCTGATTGCCCCTCTTGTGGGAAGAGGGGCTTTTTTATTTGTTGACGCAAAGGCTTTATTTTGGTAATATCTTATAATGTTTATCCCTAAATAAAGCAAAAGGATGATTAGCCGTTATACCCCTAAAGAGATAGGCGAGATCTGGAGCGAAGAGGAAAAGTTTAAAAGGTTTTTAAAGATAGAGGTTCTTCTCTGCGAGGCTTTAGAAAGCTTTAAAAAGATCCCCTCTGGTACAGCCAAAAGGATAGCCAGGGTTAGGCTTTCTTTAGAGGAAATCAAAAAGATAGAGGAGACAACCCACCATGATATTGTGGCTTTTTTAGAATTTGTTTCCTCCCAGATTGGAGAGGCTGCTCGTTTTTTACATATTGGTCTTACCTCTTCTGATCTTTTAGATACCACTTTAGCCTGGCAGATTAAAGATGCCACCCGAATTATTTTAAAGGATTTAGAGAAATTAATCCGGGCAGTAAAGAGGCAAGCCTTAAAGCACAGAAATACCCTTTGCGTAGCGCGTACCCACGGGGTGCATGCGGAGATTTACAGCTTTGGTTTAAAGTTTTTGTATTTTTATAACGACTTACTTAAAGAAAAAGAACTTTTAAAAGCATCCCTCGATTATGTAGCCTGTGGAAAGATCTCCGGAGCAGTAGGGACCTTTGTCCATCTGGAGCCTCGGATTGAGGAATACATCTGTAGAAAGATTGGGATAAATTGGAGCGCAATTTCTACCCAGATAGTTTCCCGAGAGCGGGTCGCTTATTATTTGTCCCTCTTGGCCTTAATTGCTTCCAGCCTGGAGAGGTTCGCTACGGAGATCAGGCATCTGGGGCGCACGGAGGTAGGGGAGGCGCAGGAGCCTTTTTATAAAGGGCAAAAGGGTTCCAGCGCCATGCCTCATAAGCAAAACCCTATCCTCTGCGAACGTCTTTGCGGTTTAGCACGCGTCTTGAGGGCAAATATGCTGGTGGGTTTTGAAAATATAAACCTCTGGCATGAACGGGATATCTCGCATTCTTCTGCAGAAAGGATAATTTTACCGGATTCCACCATCCTTGTGGATTATATGTTAAAGAAGATGCACCAGATAATTGAAGACCTCGAGACTGATCCTCAAAGGATGTTAAAAAATATAGAGTTAAGTAAAGGGCTTATCTATTCCCAGAAGGTACTTTTAGCCTTAATGGAAAAGGGTTTAACAAGACCCCAGGCTTATCAGATGGTGCAGGATATTTCTTTAAAGGCAATCGAGAAGGATTCAGATTTTTTAAAAGAGATATTAGAGGATGCGCGGATTAAAAAGTTTTTAAGCAAAGAAGAGATAGAAGATATTTTTAACCCGCATCTTTACCTTAAAAATATTCACGCAATTTATAAACGCTTTGGGTTATAGATTTTTATCCCTTCTCTTTTAAACTTAACCTAAAAATTTTCTTCAAAGATGCTCTGGCGGATAGAGGTACTTCCCAAAAAAGAAAGGTCAAACCTTAATCTAGTAAATCAGATTAAAGACTTAGGTATAGATAAGAAATTTAAAGTTTATACCCGACGGGTATACTTAATAGAGATGGAGGCGCAGAAAGAGGACATAGAAAGAATTGTCTCTTTGCTTCTTTATGACCCTCTCTTGGAGAGCTATATTATTCGTAGAGGAATTTTTGAAAAGAGACCATCACCTTCAGAACTGCTTATTACCTATCATCCCGGGGTATGCGACGCAGTAGCCCTTTCTTTAGAGCGGGCAATCCGGGATTTATCTTTAGAGGTAAGATTCGTGCGCACCGGCCGTTATTTTAGGTTCGAGGGTCTTAAACAGAAGGAGATTAAGAGCATTGCTCAGCGCCTTTTGTATAACCCCCTTATTGAGGGTTGCTTAGATTATAAAAAGACCAAAAACCTAAAAAGTTTAGAGAAATTCGCAGGCAATGACTATCGATTTGCGCTTAAAGAGATAAATCTTTTGCGGGCAGATAATAAGGAACTTTTGAATATCTCTCAGCAGGGGTGTTTAGCCTTAAATTTAGTTGAGATGCAAATGATTAAAGATTATTTTTTAAAAAAGGGAAGAAATCCTACGGATGTGGAATTGGAAACCATTGGTGTGCTCTGGTCTGAGCACTGCGCGCATAAGACCTTTCGGGGAATTATTGATTACGAAGAAAAGGACACCTGTTTAAATACGCTTAAAAAAGAGAGGATAAATAATCTTCTAAAGAACACCATTATGAAGGCTACCTTAGAGTTGAGGCATAAGGGTTGTGTTTCTGTTTTTTCAGATAATGCGGGGATTGTAAGGTTTGATAAAGATTCTAATCTCTGTTTTAAGGTAGAAACACACAACCACCCTTCCAGTTTAGAGCCTTACGGTGGTGCAGCCACAGGCATAGGTGGAGTAATCCGGGATATCTTAGGCACAGGTCAGGGGGCTCGGCCCTTCTGTTCCATAGATGTTTTTTGCTTTAGCCCCTGGGATATCGCTTATAAAGACCTTCCCTCTGGCCTTTTGCATCCTCAAAGGATTATCAAAGGGGTAATAAAGGGTGTACGTGATTACGGAAACCGGCTGGGTATTCCTACGGTAGCGGGAGCTGTTCTTTTTGAGGAAAGATTTTTAGGAAATCCATTGGTTTACTGCGGGACCTTAGGGCTTATCCCTAAGGAGAAGTCTTTTAAAAGGATAGAAAAGGGCGATTTGGTTATTCTCTGCGGAGCAAAGACCGGTAGAGACGGTATCCACGGTGCCACCTTTTCCTCACAGAATCTTTCCAAAAATACCCTGGGGTTAACCCGCGCGGTGCAGATTGGTAATCCTATTGAAGAAAAGAAACTCTTAGAGGCGATTTTAGGCGCGCAAAAAGAAAACCTTTTTGGAGCAATTACTGACTGCGGGGCAGGAGGTTTATCCAGCGCAGTGACGGAATTGAGCCGTGAGTATGGTGTGGAGGTATATTTAGATAAGGTGCCTTTAAAATATAAAGGGCTTTCCTATACGGAGATCTGGATTTCGGAGTCCCAGGAGCGCATGGTAATTACTGCACCGGAGAGAAACCTAAAGAGATTAAAGGAGATCTTTAAGGAAGAGGAGGTGGAGTTAACCGTAATTGGAAGGATAAAGGACCATAAACGCCTAGTTCTGTTTTATCAGGAAGATAAGGTTGCGGATATAGAAATAGATTTTCTTTTTAGTCTACCTTCTTTAGAGAAAAAGGCAATCTGGATTAAAAAGAAGGAAGAAAGGGCCATCCTTAAGGAAAAAAGAAATTATAACCTTGCCTTGAAAAATCTTTTAGCCTCGTTTAATATCAGCCCGAAGGATTGGATTTTACGGGAATACGACCATGAGGTTCAGGCAGGTTCGGTGTTAAGGTCTATCTATGGTATAGATAATATAAAGGTAAGCGATGCGGCGCTGTGGCGACCAGATTTAAAGAGCAAAAGGGCAGTGGCGATTGGTTTGGGAATAAACCCTTTCTATTCGGATCTTGACCCTTACTGGATGGCTGCCCTTTCTATAGAGGAGGCTTTACGGAATATCGTAGCTGTAGGTGGAGATCTAAAAGAGACTTATCTTCTGGATAATTTCAGTTGGGGTTCGCCTGATGAGCCTTCTCTTTTAGGGGGCCTGGTGCGCGCCAGTTTTGCCTGTTATGATTTTGCTAAATATTTTGGAACGCCTTTTATCTCAGGAAAGGATAGCCTTTATAACGAATATACCATGCACAAAAAAAGGATAGCTATCCCCTCCACCCTTTTAATTTCAGCGGTTTCTTTTTTAGATGATTGGCAAAATTGCACGGACGCCAGCCTCAAAAAGGAAGGGAATTTACTTTACCTTATCGGTTATACCAAGCCAGAGCTGGGTGGTTCAGAGTTCTTTAGGCAATTAAAGATAAAGGAGGGGATAGCCCCTAAGATTGAAAAGGATTTTGCTTATAAATTGTTAGAGGCTTTATCCTTAAGTATTAAAGAAGGTTTAGTAAAGGCTTGTCATGACCTTTCCGAAGGGGGTTTGGCCATAGCCATCAGCGAGATGTGTTTTGGTAATTTTTTGGGAGCGCAGATTTTTTTAGAAGAGATGCCCTGTCCGCCCGGGCTTTATAATTATGAACTTCTCTTTTCCGAATCTCCTACGCGGTTTCTTGTGGAAATAGAAAAAAAAGACAAAGAAGCCCTTGAGGAAAAATTTAAGGGTTTACCCTTGGGGTTGATAGGATGTGTATCCGCTGAGCCGCGCCTGGTTGTTTATGGAAAAAAATGTAAAAAGGTAATCGATGCACCCCTTAAAGAGCTATATAAATCCTGGATAAGCACTTTCAGGAATTTTCGATGAAGCCTCAGGTTTTAATTCTCCGGACCGCCGGGATAAATTGCGATAGAGAAACAGAATTTGCCTTTCAGCTTTGTGGGGCAAAGACCTTCCTTCATCATCTTAACTACCTTAAAGAAAAGAAGGATTTTTGCCGTTATCAGATTATCGCTTTACCGGGTGGGTTTAGCTACGGGGATGATTTGGGTGCGGGAAAGATTTTCTCCTTAGAGCTTTTACTCTGGTTTAAGGAGGAACTAAAGAGATTTATAGAAAAGGGTAATTTAATTATTGGTATCTGTAATGGTTTTCAGGTTCTGGTAAAGACAGGGATTTTGCCGGATTTAGATTTTCAACAAAAGGTGAGTCTAACCTTTAATGATTCTTTTAGGTTTGAGGACCGCTGGGTTTATTTAAGGATTGAAGAAACAAAAGCGACCCCCATATGGTTTAAAGATTTGCCTTCTATAATTACTTTACCCGTTGCTCACGCCGAAGGAAAATTTTATGCGCCTAAAGCTACCTTAAAGAATTTAGAGAAAAATAAACAGGTGGTTTTGCGTTATGTGGATAGTTCTGGAAAGATTGCAGGTTACCCCTATAACCCCAATGGTTCTTTAAACAATATCGCCGGGATAAGCGATAAAAGCGGTAGGGTTTTAGGTTTAATGCCCCATCCGGAGAGGTTTATCTTTAAGCACCACTGGCCTTACTGGAAGCAAAAGCCTGTTTCTGTTTTTGGCTTAGAGATCTTTAAGAACGCCTTAAATTACTTTAGATAAAGTTTGTTGGTTTTAATTAATAGAGGTTTATTATGGCCAATTTAAAAGAATTTTGCGGTTTATTTGGGGTATATAACCATAGGGAGGCTAGTTATCTTACCTTTCTGGGCCTGTATTCCCTGCAGCACCGCGGAGAAGAATCCTGCGGGATTATTAGCTATGACGGAGAATGTTTTAATGTCCAGGTGGGGATGGGGCTGGTGAGTGATGTTTTTAATGAAGAAAGACTGCAAAGATTAAAGGGTTATCAGGCTATTGGGCATGTGCGTTATTCTACTACCGGCTCCAGCGCCTTAAGAAATGCTCAGCCTTTGCTGGTAGATTCGGTGCGTTTCCCTCTGGCAATCGCCCATAACGGAAATCTGGTAAACGCCCAAAGCCTGCGCGCCTATTTAGAAGAAAGGGGCGCAATCTTTCAAACTACTTCAGATTCAGAGTTGATTTTACACCTGATTATGCGTTCAAAGAAACCTACCCTCCAAGAAAAGATCATAGAGAGTTTAGGTAAGCTTAGAGGTGCATATTCTTTGTTGTTGATGAGCAGGGAGGCAATTATTGGTATCCGTGACCCTTTAGGTTTTCGTCCCCTCTGTATTGGTAAAAAAGAGGATACTTATTTTATCTCTTCGGAAAGCTGTGCCCTGGACCTGGTGGGTGCAGAGTTTCTACGGGAGGTAGAACCAGCCGAGATGGTCATGATTGATAAGGATGGTTTACACTCATTTAATTTTAGCCCTCCGCGCAAAAGGTTTGCCTTCTGTACCTTTGAGCATGTTTATTTTTCTCGCCCAGACTCCATTGTTTTTGGCCAAACCGTGCATCTGGTCAGGCAGAATTTAGGTTTAAGATTAGCGCAGGAACAGCCGGTAAAGGCAGATATTATAGTGGGCGTGCCGGATTCCGGAAGCTCGGCGGCTTTAGGTTTTAGTCATGGTTCGGGTATACCTTTAGAGATAGGAATTATCCGGAATCACTATATCGGCAGAACCTTTATTCAACCGTATCAAGAAAAGAGAGAATTTGGCGTAAAATTAAAATTTAATATCCTTAAAGAAGTAATTAAGGGTAAAAGGGTGGTGATTGTAGATGACTCTATTGTAAGGGGCACTACCTCCAAGGTGAGGGTAAAAAATTTCCGTACCCTGGGCGCGAAGGAGGTGCATCTGAGGATTTCCTGTCCCCCCCATCGTTTTGGTTGTTTATACGGAATAGATTTTCTTAACCCTGAAAAACTTATCGCCCACAATACGGAGATAGAAAAGATAAGGGAATTTTTAGAGGTGGATAGTTTAGGTTATTTAAGCTTAGAGGGGATGCTTTCCTGCTTTAAGTATCCAGCGCATTACTACTGTAGCGCCTGCTGGTCAGGTAAATATCCGGTATCCTTTAAGAAGGCGGATAAATATATCTTGGAGAAGAAAAGATGATTACCTATAAATCTGCCGGGGTAGATTTAGAAAAGGCAAACCTCTTTAAATCCCAGCTGAAGGGTATTTTAAAAAAGAGCTTTAGCCCTTTAGTTTTGCCAGGGCCGGGGAGCTTTGGAAGCCTTTTTAGCTTTCCTTCAAAATATAAAGAGCCGGTCTTGGTTTCTTCCTGCGATGGGGTAGGGACAAAGTTAAAGATTGCCCAATTGGTGAATATTCATCATACCGTGGGTATAGATTTGGTAGCTATGAACGTAAACGATATCCTCTGCTTGGGCGCAGAGCCTTTATTCTTTTTAAATTACATCGCCTATAGCGATTTAGAGGGAGAGGTTTTGTTAAAAATCATAAAGGGGATAGCCAGGGGCTGTAAGCTTTCTGATTGTGCTTTGATAGGCGGAGAGACCGCGCAGATGCCGGGGGTGTATAAAAAGGGCGAGTATGAGCTGGCGGGTTTCTGTGTAGGGGTGGTAGAAAGGAAGAGGCTTATCGTTGGCAGGGAGATTAAGGCCGGGGATGTAATTGTAGGGCTTGCCTCCAGTGGATTACATTCCAATGGCTTTTCTCTGGTACGTAAAGCCCTAGCGCCTCAAGAGATAAAGAGGTTGGCTTTAAAGCTCCTTATTCCCACCAGAATTTATGTAAAACCTACTCTCTCTTTATTGAAGGACGGTCCTTCTAAAAAAATTAAAGCAATTGCACATATTACCGGAGGTTCTTTTGAAAACAAAGTAGCCAAAATTATTCCGGAGCCTCTATGTGCCTATATCAAAAAGAAGAGCTGGAGGGTGCCTTATATTTTTAGGGTGCTTGAAGAAAAAGCAAAGATAGCCCAGGAAGAGCTCTACCGGGTTTTTAATATGGGGATAGGTATGGTTTTGGTAGTAGAGCCTCTTTATGTAAAGAGGGTTTTAAGAATTTTGGAAAGGTTTAGACTAAAGGCCTGGACAATTGGAGAGGTAGGTTCAGGGCAAAGGAGGGTGGTTTTAGAATAATGCGGATATTGGTGATCGGTTCGGGCGGTAGAGAACACGCTTTAGTCTGGAAGTTAAGTCAATCTAAATTAGTAGATAAAATTTTATGTGAACCCGGCAATGGCGGAATTAGCCAGTTAGCGGAATGTCTGGATATTACGGTAGATAATTTTGAAGAACTTTTAAGGTTCTCTTGCAAGGAGAAAATAGATTTAACCGTAGTAGGTCCGGAGGCGCCTTTAGCCAAAGGGATGGCCAATGAGTTTAGAAATTATAAATTAAATATCTTTGGTCCTACAAAAGAGGCCGCTCAGTTAGAGGCAAGTAAAATCTTTGCTAAGGAGTTGATGAAAAGATATGGTGTGCCTACAGCGGATTTTAAAGTCTTTGACCATCCGCAAAAGGCAAAGGATTATGTGCAGAAAAGGGGTGTTCCCTGTGTAATAAAGGCAGAGGGTTTAGCTTTAGGTAAAGGTGTAGTGGTAGCAAAAACCGAAGAAGAAGCATTTACTGCCATAGAGGAGATGATGGAGAAGAGGGTTTTCGGAAAGGCAGGCGAGAGGATAATTATTGAGGATTATTTAGAGGGAGAAGAAGCCTCCATCATTGCGCTTGTCGATGGGAAGACCTTTATCCTTTTAGAGCCAAGTCAGGACCACAAACGCATTTTTGACCAGGATAGGGGACCAAATACTGGCGGGATGGGCGCATATTCACCTACCCCAATGATAGAGGAAAGGACTTTAGAGGAGGTTTCTAAAAGGATAATTTCTCCTACCCTGGATGCTCTGGCTAAAGAAGGCATTCTTTATCAGGGCGCCCTCTACGCAGGGATTATGCTTACCCGGAAGGGGGCGATGGTTTTAGAGTTCAATGTGCGTTTTGGCGACCCAGAAACGCAGGCGATCCTCCCGCGGCTTCAGAGCGACCTTCTTGAGGTGCTTATGTGCGCAGGTACCCAGAGGCTTTCTGCCTTTACCAGATTGGGAGGATTAAGATGGACCAACCAAGCTTGCGTATGTGTGGTTTGTGCTGCAGAAGGGTATCCGGGTAGTTATGAAAAAGGGAAAGAAATCTTTGGTTTAGAGGAGGCAGAAAAATTAGAGGAGGTGGTAATCTTTCATGCAGGAACTAAACTGGTTAAGGAAGGGGGAGAGAGGCGTTTCTTTACTAACGGAGGAAGGGTTTTGGGAGTAAGCGCAAAGGACAAGGATATAGAGAAGGCGCGTCGCCGGGTTTATGCGGCGATAGAAAGGATACATTTCGCAGGGATGCATTATCGTCGGGATATTGGAGAAAAGGCTTTGCAGTTTTTAAGCGAGAAGGTAAAATATAAAGAAAGATAAGCTATTAGTTTTTGACTTTTATCTTCTTGTTAATCTTTTAAACCAGATGCCGCAAAAGGTATTTATCTCTTATAAGGATATGGATCCGGCTTTAATAGAGGGGATTGCTAAACTCTGCCTGGAGGGTAAGATTGTGGCTATTCCTACAGAAACGGTCTATGGGTTAGCCGTCTGCGCGCAAATCCCTGCAGCGGTAGAGAGGCTCTCGTGGATAAAAAAAAGACCGTCGGATAACCCCTTTACCTATGCAGAGGACTCTGCCGAGGAGGCCATAGAAAGGTATTTTGCTATCCTTACCCCTTTTGGGTATCGTCTGATTGAGCGCTTCTGGCCCGGACCACTTACCGTTGTTTATTATTCTCGGAATAATCATCAGAGGTGTGGGGTAAGAGTGGTAGCACACCCCGTAGCCCAGGAGATCCTTAGGGCTATAAAGCAGGAGGTCTTTCTTCCTTCCGCGAATATCAGTGGAGAAAAGGAGGCTTTGTCTGCGCAAGAAGTAGAGGACATTTTTAATGCTCAAATAGATTTAATTGTCGAAAGCGAGCCAGAGCTTATTTATGGAAGGCCATCTACGGTGGTAGACCTTACTTTACACCCCTTTAAGATTTTAAGGGAAGGCGTGGTTTCGCCAGGTGATATTGTGGATGTATTTCTCCGTAAACGTATCCTTTTTGTCTGCACTGGCAATACCTGCCGTTCGCCTCTGGCGCAGTTTCTTTTTAAAAAATATTTAGAGGAGAAGAAGCCTTACCTTAAGGATAGAGTTGAGATAATTTCCAGAGGCATCTTATCTTTTAAGGGAGGCTCCCTTTCCTTAGCGGTAAAGGATATCTTAAGAGAGAGGGAGGATATTCTGGTAGAGGGGTTTTCTTCTCAAGGTGTGGATAGGCCTACCCTTCTTTCTGCAGATTTAATTTTTACTATGGAGGATAAACACAACCAGGAGCTTTTACGGATAGAGCCTACCATTGAGGGAAGGCTTTTTTCTTTAAAGAAGTTTTTACCACCCCGCATGGAGGAGGATATCCCTGACCCTATTGGTAAGGATTATAAATTTTATTTAGAGGTTTACGAAAGAATAAAGAAAGCGGTTTTAGAGCTTTGCGATTGGATATGAAGATAGCCTTGGCCAGCGACCATCGCGGTTTTAAATTAAAGAGCGCTTTGGAGGGATTTTTGAAGTCTAAGGGCTATAACGTAAAGGATTTTGGCACTTATTCGGAGGAGCCCTGCGATTACCCGGATTATGTGTATCAAGCGGCATTAGCGGTAAAGCAAAAACAGGCAGAACGTGCCATTGTCATCTGTTATAGCGGTATAGGTAGTTCTATTGTAGCCAATAAAGTAAAGGGTATCCGTGCGGCTTTAGTGCACAATCTAAAATTAGCCCGACTTTGCCGTGAGCATAACAATAGCAATGTTTTAGCTTTACCTGCAGGTTTTGTAGGTATAGAGCAAGCAAAAAAAATTGTTTCTGTATGGCTAAAGACAGATTTTGTAGGCGGAAGGCACCTGCGCCGTCTAAATAAAATTAGCCAGATAGAAAAGGAGTATGGCCAATGTACTTAAAAGAGGTTGACCCTCAGGTTTACAAGAGTATTCTTTATGAGCTTAAGCGTCAGCGCCAGCACTTAGAGCTGATTGCCAGTGAAAACTTTGCGCCCTTGGCGGTTCTGGAGGCGCAAGGCTCAGTCTTAACCAATAAATACGCAGAAGGGTATCCTAAGGCGCGTTGGTATGGCGGTTGTGAATATGTGGATGAGGTTGAGGATTTAGCCCGCCAACGCGCTCAAGAGCTTTTTGGCGCAGAGCATGTTAACGTTCAACCCCATTCCGGCACCCAGGCAAATATGGCGGTGATGCTGGCGGTTTTAGAACCTCAGGATACTATTCTAGCTATGGATTTAGCCTGCGGAGGGCACCTTTCCCATGGGCACCCCCTTAATTTTAGCGGAAGATTTTATAAGATAATTACCTATGGGGTAAATAAAGAAACAGAGTGTTTAGATTATCAAGAGATTGAAGAGCTTGCCCGCAAGCACAAACCCAAGATGGTTATTGCCGGAGCAAGCGCCTATCCGCGCATTATTGATTTTAAAAGGTTTAGAGAAATCTGCGATAAGGTGGGTGCTTATCTTTTAGTGGATATGGCGCATTTTGCTGGAATGGTTGCCGCCGGGGTCTATCCTAATCCCTGCCCGTGGGCAGATTTTGTTACCTCTACTACCCATAAGACCTTGCGCGGTCCGCGTGCGGGTTTTATCCTCTCTAAAAAGGAGTTTGCCAAAAGGATAGACGTAGCGGTTTTCCCTGGGACGCAAGGAGGACCACTAATGCATGTAATTGCCGCCAAAGCTGTTGCCTTTGGTTTGGCTTTAAGGGAAGAATTTAGGAGTTATCAGCAACAGGTGGTAAGGAATGCTCAACATTTTGCGCATTCTTTAGAAGAGCGAGGTTATCGCATTGTCAGTGGGGGAACGGATACGCATTTATTTTTAGTAGATTTACGCAAACAGGGCATAAGCGGTCAAGTGGCCAGTAATCTTTTAGGGGGGATAAACATTACTGTAAATAAAAACCTTATTCCCTTTGACCCCCAACCACCCAAGGTAACCAGTGGGATTCGCATTGGAACCCCTGCTATTACAAGCCGGGGAATGAAAGAAAAAGAGATGGCTGAGATCGCCGAGCTTATAGATTTAACCATTAAAAGGAAAGATGATCCTGAGGGATTGGTAGAGATTAAAGAGGAGGTTTTGGCTTTAGCCCAAAGGTTCCCTCTTTATCCAGAGTTAAAGGATGTCCTCTAAAAAGAAAGCCCGACCCAGCTGGGATGATTATTTTATGCGCCTTGCTTATTTGGTGAGTGAACGTTCAACCTGTTTACGCCGCAGGGTGGGTGCGGTTCTGGTAAAGGAAAAACGTATCTTAGCTACTGGCTATAACGGTGCTCCTTCAGGGGTTACCCATTGTGAGGTTACTGGGTGTTTACGGCAAAAGCTAAATGTTCCTGCGGGAGAACGCCATGAGATATGTAGAGGTTTGCATGCCGAACAAAATGTAATTTTGCAAGCAGCGCGTTACGGCGTTTCCGTAAGGGAGAGCACCCTTTATATTACCGCCAGCCCCTGTGGTATCTGCGCAAAGATGCTTATCAATGCGGGGATAAAGGAGATTGTTGTGGCAGAGTTCTATCCGGATGAGATGGCTCTGGATTTTTTAAAGGAGGCACATATTAAATTGCGAAGGATAAAGTTATGAAGTGCCCTTATTGTGGAGATAACCAGGACAAGGTTATTGATTCCCGGGAAACCGCAGAGAGTACCGTGGTTAGGCGTCGACGGGAATGCCTAAATTGCGGGAAGCGTTTTACTACCTATGAATATGTGGAAAAGATCCCTTTAATGGTGATAAAGAAGGATGGTCGCCGTGAACCTTTTAACCGCCAGAAGATTTTAGCAGGTTTGATGAAGGCATGTCAGAAGCGACCCATCGGTGTGGAGGTTTTAGAAAAGATTGTCGTTGAGATAGAGACAGAGATACAGAAGAAGTTTGAACAAGAGGTGGAGACGCGCATTATTGGGGAGATGGTAATGGAGAGACTATCCCGATTAGACGATGTGGCTTATGTGCGTTTTGCTTCGGTTTACCGTCAGTTTAAGGATTTAAATCAGTTTATGCGGGAATTGCGGGAGGTTTTAAGCAAACGGATAAAATAGAAAATTAAGATGGTTGAGGTAGAGCTCTGGAGGATTATTATCGACGAAGGGAAAAGGGAACAGGTGATTATCTTAAAGGAAAAAGGCGGACCGCGTTCCCTTCCCATTGTTATTGGTATAAACGAAGCCAGTGCGATAAAGATGCAGCTGAGCGGTTTTATTCCCCCTCGGCCGTTAACTCATGATTTGCTGTACAACATCATCGATACCTTAGGGGTAAGCTTAGAAAAGGTGGTGATTGATAAGCTGGTAGATAATACCTTCCATGCGAAGCTGCATCTTCGTTCTAAAGATAACGGCTTAAAGATAGTGGATGCTCGGCCATCGGATAGTATTGCTTTAGCGATGCGGGCAAGGTCTCCTATCTTTTTGGCAGAGGAGATTTTTGAGAAGTTAAGCGGCACCGAATAAGCTATGCAGGTAGGAGTTATTTCAGATACCCACGATAATCTGCCCAAGATAGTCACCGCTATAGATATTTTCAATCAGAAGAGGGTAGACTTTGTTTTCCACTGCGGTGATTTTATCGCCCCCTTTTCGCTCAATCCCTTTCAAGATTTAAAGTGCCCCTGGATAGGGGTATTGGGAAACAACGATGGTGAAAGGCAAGGTCTATTAAAAAAATCTAACCTTCAGATAAAAGAGCCCCCTCATCCTTTGCTTCTGGCCTCTAAAAAGATAGTGCTTATGCATGAATTTAAAGAAGATAGCTTTTCTGATGCAGATATTTTTCTTTTCGGTCATACCCACCAATTAGAGATAGTAAAAAAAGAAAACAAACTCTATCTTAACCCGGGAGAAGCTTGTGGTTGGTTAACACAGAAATCCAGTTTAGTTATTTTAAATTTAGAAAACTTACTCGCCGAAACCGTGTATTTTTAATCTCCTCAACTATTATTTATGGAACTTAAGCTTTCCGCTTACATCCCTTACTTTTCTAAACTCCTCTCTCTGATAGAGAGAAAAGGGCTGAGGGTTTGGCTGGTGGGAGGGTTTTTGCGAGATTTTTATTTAGGAAAAGAAGGGCTTTTTGATTTTGATTTCTGTGTAAAAGGAGATACCCTTTCGCTGGTAGAGGGTTTTAGTCGTTTAGTGGGAGCCAGACATATTGTCCTGGACGAAAAGAACCAGAGTTATCGTATCGTCTTAAAAAAAGCCCAGCGGCTTTACACCTACGATTTTACCATTCTCAGAGCAAAAACCCTAGAAGAAGACCTTTCCCTAAGGGATTTCTCTATTAATACCTTAGCCATAGACCTGAGCGATAAAGATTTTAGGGTGCGGGATTATTTCGGCGCCAGTAAAGATTTAAAGAAAAAAAGATTAAGGGCAATTAAGAAAGAGGTTTTTTCTGCTGACCCCTTAAGGATACTGCGCGGTTTTTCCTTTATGGCAAATTACGGCTTTACTATGGAGAAGGAAACCCAACGGGCAATGTATAAATACAGAGGCTTGCTTAAAAATGTTTCCCCTGAACGTATTCAGGAGGAGCTCTTTAAGATACTCTCTGCCGGCTCTTCCTATCCTGCCTTTAAGTTAATGAGCAAGTTCAAGATTATAGATGAGGTTATTCCTCAGATAAAAATTACCCGCAAGGTTAAACAGGGCTCCTATCACCATTTAGACGTCTGGGGACATTCCTTAGAGACCTTGCGTGTCTTTGAAAGGCTCTTTCAGAATAAATTATCCAAGAATAAAGATTTTTTAGAATATCTCAATGAAGAATTAGCGCAAGGCAAAAAGCGTTTAGAGGTAATAAAATTAGCCTGCATATTGCATGACCTGGGTAAGCCTATTGCCAAAAGGAGAAAGAAGAGAAAGACTATCTTTTACGGGCATGAAAGGATAGGGGCGGAACTGATTGAGGGGATTGCCTTGAATTTAAGATTAGCTGTACGGATAAAGGAGGTTTTAAAAAGATTGGTCTTCTGGCACCTGCGGCCTGGATATTTAGCAGAACAGTCTAAACCTTCCCCCCGGGCAATCTATCGCTTCTTTCGCGATACCCTTGAGGAAGGACCGGGGGTTATTTTTTTATCCTTAGCGGATTGGCGGGCTACCCGTGGGCCACTTACCGACAGTAGAAGAAGAGTAAAATACGAAAGAATAATGCTAAAATTGGTAGGGGATTATTTTAGAGAAAAAAAGAAAAAGCCCCTACCTAAAATTGTTGACGGTTACCAGGTAATGGAGAGATTTAAGCTTAAACCTTCTCCCCTGGTGGGAGAAATTTTAAAGAGGATAAAGGAGGAGCAAGCCTTAGGAAGGGTAAAAACCAAAAAAGAGGCGTTTTTGCTGGCGCAAAGAATAGTTTCTAAAAATTTAAAGTTAAAGAAAGGAGAAGGGTGAATATTAAAGGAACAGAGATATCCGTAATAAAGGGCGATATTACTGCTGTGGAGGCGGAAGCTCTTGTTAACCCCGCAAATGACCATTTTTATATGGGGGGAGGAGTAGCCTTAGCGATTAAGAAGAAAGGGGGAAAGGAAATTGAAGAGGAGGCAATAAAGAAGGGTCCCCAAGGGTTAGGAGAGGCAATTATTACCTCTGCCGGGACTTTAAAGGCACGTTATGTGATACATGCGGTAACGATGAAATTAGACTTTAAGACCGATGAAGAGATTATCCGCAAGGCTACTTACAGTAGCCTTATTTTAGCGCAGAAACACAAAATTAGTTCCCTTGCCTTTTGCGCTTTAGGTTGCGGGGTGGGAGGATTCCCTTATCTTGCTTGCGCCAAGATAATGGCGCAGGAGGTTTTTAGATACCTCCGGGATACCGAAAAGCCCAGCTTAAAGAAGATAGTTTTTGTTCTCTATGATGAGGAAGCGTATAGGGTTTTTGAAAAGAATGTTTCCGGTTATTTAGATTATATGTTAAAGAAATTATCCCAGGGGCCTTATCTTACCGTTGATGGGATTGTAGAATATGAGGGGGGGGTGGTGTTGGTGGAGCGTTTTCATCCTCCCCTTGGTTGGGCTTTACCCGGTGGTTTTGTGGATTATGGCGAAAGCACAGAGCAAGCAATAAAGAGGGAGATAAAGGAAGAGACCAATCTGGATTTTGTGGGGTTTAAGCAGTTTAAGGTTTATTCTGACCCCGGCAGGGATCCCCGTTTCCATACCGTCTCGCTGGTTTTTATTGGAAAAGGGGAGGGAAAGCTTCAAGGCGGAAGCGATGCTCAAAGGGCTAAGGTTTTTAAAAGGGATAACCTGCCGCAAAAGATTGCCTTTGACCACCGCCAGATCCTTTTAGATTATTTTAAAACTTATCTTTAAGCAATAACCTATCGGATTTTTAAGAGAGGTAGGGAAGACAGGAGATGCCCGGCGGTAAGGCTTAAGCGCCTTAGCGCTAAAGAGGGAATTTCTACTCTGCAATTTAGGTTTTAAAAACTCTCTTAATCCCTTTAAGTACTCAAGCCATTAAGAGAAGGAGTGAGCTATATTTTCTATTGCGGGTATTTAGGAGGGGTACTAAAAAAAGCTTGACAATTTTTTTTTTGGTGTTATCATTTTTAAAAAAGTAACACTATGAAAATAAAGCGTTTTGGTGTTTCTTTGGAAAAAGAGCTTCTTGATGCCTTGGATAATTTGGTAAGGAGGCATAGGTTTCCTAACCGTTCTCAGGCAATACGCTTTCTTATCCGTAAGAATTTAGCAGAAGAAGAACCCTCAGAAGATAAGACAGCTTACGGAGCTCTTTTTCTTATTTATGAGCATCACCGGCGCCAATTTTTAGATAGGTCTTTAGACATCCAGCACAGCTATAACAAGTTAATTATTTCTAGTCAGCACGTGCATCTGGATGAGTATAATTGTTTAGAGATAATCGTCCTAAAGGGCAAGACAAATACCTTGAGGGGTTTTTCCGATAGGATGATCGCTTTAAAAGGGACCAAATACGGAAAATTTCTACTTTGCGCGCAAGCAATAATAGATAAATCCTCTAAAGGAGCAAAAGACAAGAATAAAAAGGAGGGGCGATGAGATTTTTGAGCCCTATCTTGATTGCTTTTGTTGGTTTTTTTCTTTTTATAAATAAGGCATTTTCCGCAAGACCCCTCGCCACCGAGGATGCCTATACTCTAGAAAAATACCATTATGAATTAGAGATAGGCGCAACCTATTCTAAGGATATCCCAGAACACCACAGCGATGAGGAGGAATTTAAGGAGGTAAGCAAAGAAAGAACGATAGAGTTGGCAGTAAAATACGGGTTATTAGAAAATTTAGATATAGGTTTTGTTTTTCCTTATAGCTATAGAAAACAAAACCAAGAAAGAATAGATGGTTGCGGCGATATAGAACTAAATACAAAGTGGAGGATTTTCTCCGAGGAGAATTTCGCTTTTAGCTATAGCTTGAAGGTTAATTTAAAAACACAAAGTGCTAATGAAGATAAGGGTTTAGGTTCAGGGCAAAATGAGATAAAGGTAATTAATCTTTTTAGCCGGGATTTGGATAAGATTATCTTCCATTTAAATTTAGGGTATAATTTTTTAAGCAAACGCAAAGGTCAAGATGATACTTTTTGGGGAGCATTTGCTTGGGAGGCGCCCATCTTAAAGGATAAACTTAATCTGTGTGTAGAGGTTAATGCTGAGACTACCTTTAAGAAAGACTTTGACGAAAGCAAGGTAAGCGCAGGTTTGGGGTTTAATTACGCTTTAAATCCAGGGTTGATTTTTGATAGTGGTATGCGTTGGGGGATTTCCGAAAGCGCCAACGATTATGAAATTACCAGTGGTTTAACCTTTAGGTTCTAAAGATTTAAACTAGGAGGTATATATGTGGTTAGTAACTACCGCTTTAGCTGCCACGGCAGTGACTATATCGAAGTCCGTTCTTCCTAAAAAATATAAACTGGACTTTTTAGCCCTTATGCTCTGGGGGGCAACGGTAATGATTTTGATAGACCACCTCTTAGGCTATGAAGGGGGCCAATTTATCCAGACGCGTACTGATGGGTTGATAAATAATAGTTTTATTTTAGGTATAGTTATGCTTATTCCGGTAATTGTGGTTTGGCTTGTTTCTGTTTTGGTAGGCAATTTAAAAGAATTAAATCCAGAACTAAGGGATAAGGGCAAGAGCTATAGGCTGTACTAATGGGTGGTTGTAGGTTTTGGGTTTGTTTAATTTTACGGTTAAGATAAGGAGGTGGGTTATGGCTTGTTTTTTAGCGCCGTTGGGAGCGGCAATAGTTGCTACCGCTATAAACAAAAAGGTCCCTGAAAAATACCATTTGGATTGGTTAAAGGCCATGCTTTGGGGTGGGGTTTTGATGTTAACGGTGGAACATATCGCGCAGGGGGAAATTATACCCTATCCTCCATTTTTGAGCCGGAGCCTTGCGGAGGTTCTTGCGGAATTAATTGAGGTGGGTTTGCCGATGGTTGGGGCGATCTTTTTGGTCTGGTGGGTAATGCTGAGGATAGCTTCTTTTAAGGAAAAGAAATTGAACCTGAGCAAGGACGCCTAAGCCATTATTCTTTTAATGTAGTTTATAATCCCCCGAATAGTCTCCTGGGGGGTAGAGGCCCCGGCAGTTATGCCTAAACTGTTTTTTGCGTAAAACCATTCCCTCCTTATCTCTTCCTGAGTATTTACCCAGTAGGTATTAGGGTTTATAGATTTAGAGATTTCGTAGAGACGTCGGGTGTTAGCGCTATTCTTTGAGCCAATAACCAAAACTACCTCGTTTTCTAAAGGTAGTTTTTGGATTTCTTTTTGTTTTATGCGCGTAGGATTACAGACGGTGTTGAAGAAGCGCAGGTCTTCTATATACCTTTTTAATTCCGCGACAATCCTTTCTACCTTTTTTAAGTCTTGAGTGGATTGCACCAAAACCGCTCCCTTTTGTAAGGATTTAATCTTTTTTAGAGGTATCTTTGGGCTATCTATAACCAGGGCCTTAGATTTAAGATGTCCGGCTATTCCTCTTACCTCGTCATGATTTTTATCGCCGATGATTAAGATGGGGTATCCTGCCTTTTCCATTTTTTGGGCAAGGTAGTGGATATGTTTTACCATCGGGCAGGTGGCATCAATAATTTTATAGCCCAGGCGTTTAGCTTTTGTAATGATAGACCGCGGAGCGCCATGGGCGCGGATAAGCAGGGTTTTATTTTTACCTGAAGTTAATCTTCTTATCTTCTTTATCCCTGCCTTTTTAAGCCTTTTTACTACCTCTTCATTGTGCACAATATCTCCCAGCATATAGATATTTTTATCTTGGAGGCTTGCTTTTAAGGCTATCTCGATGGCCCTTTTTACCCCGAAACAGAAACCCGCGGATCTAGCTAAGGCAATCTTCATCATCTTTATATTTTACACTTAAAAAAACTTTAGTTAAGGAGTTTTTTGAGGTAAAATTATTTTGGGGATGCAAGATAGATAAAGAATGCTAGGCTGATTAAGCTATAGATTCTAAACACAGATTGGTTCAGAGCCCAGGATATTAACTCTGCACAAATTATATTTTTATATTGTTTAGAAATTAGATTTTCTCTTGAGTCATCAACGAAGGGTCAACAGATATTTTTGGATTTTTAAAGAACGGGGGTGATAAAGGATGTTAAGGCTTTTTAAAAAAATTTTTAAAAGGAAAAGGAGCGCTTCTAAAAAAGAGAAGATAAGACCCAAAGGATTTCCAAAAAAGAAAAACCCCCCTAAACCTAAAAAGAAGACTAAAATCCAAAAACCCAAAAAGATCCCTTTGAAGGCAAAGAAGATTTCTCCTTTGCCCAAGGAGAAGGAGGTCGGAGTAGTTACCCACTATTTCAATAAGATCTCGGTAGGGGCGATAAAGCTTAAAGCCAGTTTGCGCAAAGGGGATAAGATTCATATCAAAGGCGCGCACGATGATTTTGTGCAGGTAGTAGAGTCTATGCAATTAAACCATAAAGATATTGATTTAGCCAGCAGGGGTAAAGAGATAGGTATAAAGGTAGCCCAGCGTGTGCACAAACACGACAAGGTTTATAAAGTAGAAGAATAATGGTAGCCATTAAATATTCTGTGGACAGGAATGGTCGTTTAGTGCTGAAGCAGGGTAATAAGCGGATTAAACCTCAAGGAGAGTTTTTGCTTGACCAGAAAAACAGGTTAGTTTATTTAGTTAAAGAGAGGCGCAACTGGCGCAAGAAATACCAGCTTCCCCGCCGGATAATCTTAGAAGGAAACTGGAGCCTTTCTAAAGACCACGATTTAGTCTTGAAGCTCAGCAAGGGGCATTTAAGATTACAAGAAGAAAGGCTTTGCCTAAAG
>FWPU01005446.1_pt1 | contig 27071 bp, 25 predicted proteins | sample 2228361 | NCBI WGS metagenome assembly FWPU01 (sample SAMEA103939777, study PRJEB20133) | metagenome
CGTGGTCGACAAAGTGGTGCAGCACTTCACCGCTGCCAAACAGAAGGGCGAGAAGGTGGCCGGGCAGCCGATCCGCGATCTCGTCACCGTCAACGGTGTGCGGGTGACGGTGGAGGACGGCACCTGGGGCCTCGTGCGCGCCTCCTCCAACAAGCCGGAGCTCGTGGTGGTGGTCGAAAGCCCGGTATCGGAGGCGCGCATGCGCGAGATGTTCAAGGCCGTCGACAGCGTGCTGCGCACCCACGAGGAAGTCGGGGAGTACAATCAGACGATATAGTCCGGCCTCGGCCGCGGCGCCCGCAGACGCTGACTTTGAAACCGCTCAGACCGCCCCGAGAAACTCCCGCATCGCCTTGGTGAACAGCGCCGGCTGGTCCATGTTGGAAATGTGCCCGGCGCCCGGCAGCTCGACGTACTTCGCGGCGGGGAATTCCTCCTGCATCTTGCGCATGATCGCCGCGTTGTGGCCGTCCTTCTCGCCGCAGATATAGAGCACCGGCCGCGTCACGTTGCGCATGCCGGGCCGGAAGTCGTGATTGGCAAGCGCCGCCGCGCAACCGGCGAATCCGTTCACCGGCGTGTTGAGAATCATCTTCCGCAGCTTGTCGAGATGCGGCGGATTGGCCCTCACCGTCTCCGGCGGGAACCAGCGGGCGATCGTGGCTTCGAGTTGCGCCGCCATGCCTCCCTTCTGCACGCTCGCGATCCGCTCCTCCCATTGTGCGGATGTCGCGGGCGTCGACTGCCCGGGCGTGTCGCAGATGATCAGCCGGTCGAACCGGTCGGCGTGCCGCTGTGCAAGCCCCATGCCGGTCGCGCCGCCCATGGAGAGGCCGCACCAGTGCGCCCGCGCAATGCCGAGCGCGTCCATCAACGCGATGACGTCTGCGATCAGCATGTCGAATGTGTAGCGCCCTGTGGGTGTGTCCGTTTGTCCATGGCCGCGCTGGTCATAACGGAGGATGCGGAACGAGCCCTTCAACTGCTCGACCTGCTCGTCCCACATGTGCAGGTCGGTCGCCAGCGAGTTCGAAAGGATCAGCCATGGCCGCCCCTCTGTGCCCTCGATCTGGTAGTTGAATGTGATCCCGTTGGCCTTGATTTTCATGCCTGTTTTTCCTCGAACGTTTCGCGGAACGGATGCGCCGGATACACGCCGAGCACCTTTAATTCCTTTGAAAAGAAAGCCAGCTCCTCGAGCGCGAACGCCAACCCGCGGTCGTCCGGGTGCCCCTCCACGTCCACGTAGAATTGCGTGGCGAAGAAATTGCCCTCCAGCATGTAGCTTTCCAGCTTGGTCATGTTGATCCCGTTGGTGGCGAATCCGCCGAGCGCCTTATAAAGCGCCGCCGGCACGTTGCGTACCCGGAACAGGAACGTCGTGATGACCTTGCCTTGGTCGCGCGGCGCCCATTTCTTCTCGCGCGACAGCACGATGAAGCGCGTGGTGTTGTGCGCTTCGTCCTCCACGTCCTCGGCGAGGATTTGCAGGCCATGGATTTCGGCCGCAAGGCGCGTGGCGATCGCCGCGCGCGTCTTGTCCCCGCTTTCCGCGATTTCGCGCGCCGAACCCGCGGTGTCGGCCGCCACCACCGGTTTGAGGCCGAGTTTCTTGATCATCTTCCGGCATTGGCCGAGCGCGTGCACGTGGCTCTCCACCGTCTTGATGGTGCTCAATGTTGCGCCTTTCACCGCCACAAGCTGATGACGCACGGGCATGAAATGCTCGGCCACGATGTGCAGGCCGGAATTTGGCATCAGATGGTGAATGTCCGCTACGCGGCCGGCGACCGAGTTCTCGATCGGGATCATGGCAAGATCGGCGGCACCTTCGCTCACCGCGGTGAACGCGTCTTCGAACGTCGGCGAGGGCACGCCTTCGGCGCCCTGGTACGCCTGCCTGATCGCCAGGTGTGAATTCGCTCCGGGTTCGCCCTGAAAGGCGATTTTCAATGGTTTTGTCATGGCAGTTCCGTTTCACCCGACCGCGGCGCGCAAGTCAACGTTTGGCTTTGATGAGCGAACGCGCCCGCTCCAGATCTTCCGGGGTGTCCACCCCGAGCGGAACCGATCCGACGATCTTGACGTCGATCCGCATGCCCGCCTCCAGCGCACGGAGCTGCTCGAGCCGCTCGCGCTTCTCCAGCGGCGACGGCGGCAGCCCGACAAAGCGCGTGAGTGCCGCTCGCCGGAATGCATAAAGCCCGATGTGGTGGTAGAGTGGCCCTTCCCCGTAGGGTGCCGGTGCACGTGTGAAGTAGAGCGCGCGCAACCGGCCGGGTGCCACCTGCGTCCCCACCACCTTCACCACATTGGCGTTGAAAGCTTCCTCGGCGTTGGCGATCTCGGCTGCCAGCGTCGCGATATCGACTTCAGGATCGGCGAGCGGCTCGAGCGCGGCCTTCACGTCGGCCGGCGGCAGCGTGGGCAGATCGCCCTGTAGATTGACGATGATCTTGGCGCGCTGGTCCGGGTCGACGATGTCGAGCGCCTCGTAGATGCGGTCGGACCCCGACGGGTGGTCGGTCCGCGTCATCACCGCCCGCCCGCCGGCCTTCTCGACGCAGGCCGCGATCACCTCCGCGTCGGTTGCCACCACCACGGGGCCGAGTCTCGCCGCCTGCGCCCGCCGCAGGACGTGCACGATCATGGGCTCTCCGGCGATGTCGAGCAGAGGCTTGCCGGGCAGCCGCGTGGCCGCCATGCGCGCGGGAATGACAATGAGAACGTCGTCGGCCATGCGACTTTTTGCACCGGTCGGCCCTGCAGCGCGGGCATGTCGCCAGCCCGCTTATACGGGTTGCCAGAGGCGAGGCAAACCAGTTAAGTGTCCGCCGCCGCGGGCCGGCCCCCCGGGCCTTTATCATCGCCGCGGGCATCCAGCGGGAGCTGTTCGACGATGGATTCATTCGAGCTTAACAAGATTCTCGGGGCCGTCCTTGGCACTTGTCTCGTTCTGCTCTCGCTCAACATCGCCGCTGGCGCGCTGTTTGCGCCGCAGAAGCCCGCCAAGCCGGGGTACAATATTGTGGTGCCGGAGAAGCCGGCCGAGGACGGAAAACCCGCCGCGCCCGAAGAACCGATTGCCAAGCTGCTCGCCAGCGCCGACCTCAAGCGCGGCGAGGCGGCGGCCAAGAAATGCATCGCCTGTCATACGTTCCAGAAGGGCGGCCCGAACTTGGTCGGGCCCAATTTGTGGGGCATTGTCAACCGTCCCAAGGCGAGCGTCGCCAACTTCAATTATTCGCAGGCCATGCGGGCCAAGGGCGGCAACTGGGGCTTCGAGGAACTCAACGAGTATCTCCTGAACCCGAAGAAAATGGTGCCCGGCACCAACATGAACTTCCCCGGGATCACCCGCGCTCCGGAACGCGCCGACTTAATTCTGTATCTCAACTCGCTCTCTGATAACCCGGCGCCGCTGCCAAAGGCAGCTTCCGCGCCCGCGGCCGCACCGCAGCAAGCCGCCCAGGCAGGACAAGCGACTCGGCGCTAAGGCGGCTTCGCCGGCTTAGCCGGCTCCTGACGTTTTGTTGATAGAGCGGCTATTCTTGGCTCTTGTAGAAATGGCGTGAGGATTCGACCATCCGCCCGATGCGGAATGGCGACTTCCAAGAACAGACACAAATCCGTGCGTTCATGGCGTGAGGCTGGAGATGCGCCCATGAGTCACTGTCCGCCGGAGCACGGTGCCGCGCTGACGCGCCGCGGCCTCCTCGGTGCCCTGGCGTCGCTCGTGCCGCTGGTGCTGCCGAACCGCCTCGGCCCATTTGCGTTCCTCACCTCGGCAAGGGCGCAGCCTTCGCCCGCCGCCGAGGACAAACGCGTCTGGCGCCACGGCCTTTCCCTGTTTGGCGACCTCAAATATCCGCCCGGCTTCAAGCATTTCGATTACGTCAATCCGCAGGCGCCCAAGGCCGGCGGCGCGCGCATGATTGCGCTTGGCACGTTCGACAATTTCAACATCGTGGTCGCCGGGGTCAGGGGGTCGATCGCCGCCGGCATCGACAACATCTACGACACGCTCATGACCTCCGCGCTCGACGAGGTGTCCGCCGAATACGGGCTGTTGGCCGAGGCCGTCAGTCACCCCGAAGACTTCTCTTCGGTGACATATCGCCTGCGGCCTGCGGCCAAGTGGCACGACGGTAAGCCGGTTACCGTGGAGGACGTGATCTTCTCCTTCGAGGCGTTCAAGAAGCACAGTCCGTTTCATTCCGCATACTATCGATACGTTTCCAAGGTCGAAAAGACCGGCGAACACGAGGTGACCTTCACGTTCGCCCGCGCCGGCAATCGCGAACTGCCGCAGATCGTCGGGCAGCTTGCCGTGTTGCCGAAGCATTGGTGGGAAGGGCGGGACTCAAGCGGCAAGAAGCGCGACGTTGGCGCCACCACGCTTGAACCGCCGCTCGGCAACGGCGCCTACCGCATCAAGGAATTCATCGCCGGCCGGACCGTGGTCTATGAGCGCGTGCCGGACTATTGGGGCAAGGACCTCAACGTCAATATCGGCCGCGACAACTTCAACGAATTGCGCTTCGAATATTTTCGCGATGCCACCGTCGCCATCGAGGCCTTCAAGGCGGACCACGTCGATTGGCGTTTCGAGAACAGCGCCAAGAATTGGGCTACCGCATACGACTTTCCCGCCGTGGCGAACAAGCGCGTGATCCTGGAGGAATTCCCGATCCGCAGCCGCGGCATTATGCAGGCCTTTGTGTTCAACACCCGGCTTGAAAAATTCAAGGACCCGCGCGTGCGCCGGGCCTTCAACTTCGCCTTCAACTTCGAGGAGATGAACAAGCAGATTTTCTTCGGCCAGTACCGCAGGATTGCCAGCTATTTCGAGGGCACCGAGCTCGCCAGCTCAGGCTTGCCGCAAGGTAAGGAGCTGGAGATCTTGGAGAAAGTGCGCGACAAAGTGCCGCCCGAGGTGTTCACCACGCCCTACACCAATCCCGTGGTCGATTCGCCCGAGGCGATCCGCAACAATCTGCGTGAGGCCACGAGGCTCCTGCGCGAGGCCGGCTGGACCGTGCGCGACGAGGTCGATCCTGCCAATCCGCCCGGCATGTTTGACCGCGTCATGATCGCACTCGGGCTCAAGCGCGCGATTACCAAGCGCGTTCTGCGCGGCCCCAATGGTGAACCGATGCGCGTGGAGTTCATGGTGGATGATCCAAACTCCGAGCGTTTCGTGCTGTTCTACAAACCCTCGCTCGAGCGCCTCGGTATGGAGGTCACGATCCGCACCGTCGATCCCACGCAATACCAGAACCGCCTGCGCCAGCGGGACTTCGACATTGTGGTGGCCTCCTGGGCGCAATCCTTGTCGCCGGGCAACGAGCAGCTCGACTACTGGGGTTCGAAGGCCGCCGACGATCCCGGGTCGCGCAATCTCGTCGGCATCAAGAACGAAGCGGTCGATGCGCTCATCGAGGCCGTGATCTATGCCAAGGATCGCGCCGAGCTCGTGGCCGCGACCAAGGCGCTCGACCGTGTCCTGTTGTGGAATCACTACGTGGTTCCCCAATGGACCTACGATAAGGTGCGCGCCGCGCGCTGGGACCGCTTCTCGCGTCCGCCGGAGTTGCCAAAATACGCCGCCTCGGCGTTCCCCACCGTGTGGTGGTGGGATGCGGAAAAGGCCGCGCGGGTGGGAAGCCGGCAGTGATTTCGCGCCGCCGAATCCTGGTTGTAGCCGCCGGCGCGCTCTCGGCGATCGGCCTGCCGCGCGGGCGGGCTGCTGCCCAGCCTGCCGCATCAGCCGCCGCCGAGGCCGGCGACCTCGAGCAACACGGCATTTCCGCCTTTCCCGGCGAGAAGTTGAAATACCCGCCCAATTTCTTGCATTTCGATTACGTGAATCCGCACGCGCCCAAGGGCGGTGTTTTCTCCCAGATCGGCCCCCGCCGCCTGTTCAATCAGGGCTTCATCACGTTCAACTCGCTCAACAGCTACATCCTCAAGGGCGACGCCGCACAGGGAATGGAGCTCACCTTTGCCACTCTCATGGCGCGCGCCGACGACGAGCCGGACGCCATGTACGGCCTCGCCGCCCGCGCCGTGCGCATTTCGGCCGATGGTCTCACCTATCATTTCCTGCTGCGGCCGGAGGCCCGCTTCCACGACGGCACCAGGCTCACTGCCCACGACGTCGCCTTCTCGCTCGGCCTTCTCAAGGAGAAGGGCCATCCCATCATCACGCAGTTGTTGCGCGATTTTATCGGCGCCGAGGCACTCGATGACGCGACCGTGCTCTGCCGCTTCGCCCCAAACCGCGCCCGCGACGTGCCGTTGTTTGTCGCCGGCTTGCCGATCTTCTCGCGGGCCTATTACGCCGAGCGGGCTTTCGATGCCACGACACTCGAGGCGCCGCTGGGCAGCGGTCCGTACAAGGTCGCGCGCTTCGAGGTCGGCCGCTACATCGAATACGAGCGCGTCAAAGATTGGTGGGGTGCGAACCTGCCGGTTGCGCGCGGCATGTATAACTTCGACATCGTACGGTTCGAGTATTACCGCGATCGTGACGTGGCCTTCGAAGGGTTCACTGCCAAGAATTATTTGTTTCGCGAGGAATTCACCTCGCGCATCTGGGCGACGCGCTACGACTTTCCGGCGCTGCGCGACGGCCGGGTCAAGCGCGAGGTCTTGCCCGACGAGACGCCGTCCGGTGCGCAGGGTTGGTTCATCAACACCCGCCGGCCACAGTTCAAGGATCGCCGCCTGCGTGAGGCGCTCATTTACGCCTTCGACTTCGAATGGACCAACAAGCACATCATGTACGGGTCCTACCAGCGCACCCATTCGGTGTTTCAGAATTCGGAGATGATGGCGGTCGGCCCGCCGAGCCCTGAGGAGCTCGCGCTGCTTGAGCCGTTCCGCGGTCGCGTGCCGGACGAAGTTTTCGGCGAACCGTTTGTGCCGCCGGTGTCCGACGGCTCTGGCGCCGACCGCGCGCTCCTGCGCCGGGCGATCCAGTTGCTGCGCGCGGCCGGTTACACCGTGCGCAGCGAGGCTGATCCGGCGAACCCGCCGGGGTTCTTCGACCGCATGCTGATCTCCATGGGCCTCAAGGCGGCCACCACCAAGAACGTGCTGCGCGACCCGCAAGGCCGGCCGGTGACCATCGAGTTCCTCATTGAGGAGCCATCGTTCCAGCCCCATCATATGCCGTTCATCAAGAATCTTGCAGTCCTCGGCATCGAGGCCACTTTGCGGATTGTTGATCCCTCCCAGATGCAGAAGCGCCGCAACGACTTTGATTTCGACGTGGCCATCCAGCGCTTCAGCTTTTCCAGCACACCCGGGGATTCGCTTCGCTCCTACTTCTCCTCGCAGGCCGCCGAGCTGCCCGGTTCGCAGAATCTCGCCGGTATTGCCGAGCCCGCGATCGACGCCATGATCGAACGCGTCATCGCTGCCGAAAACCGCGCCTCCCTCGTCGTTGCCTGTCGGGCCCTCGACCGGCTGATCCGCGCCGGACGCTACTGGATCCCCCACTGGTACAAAGCGTCGCACTGGATCGCCTATTGGGATGTCTTCGGCCGCCCGCCGCGCAAGCCCAAATATGCTCGCGGTGTGTTAGAGACTTGGTGGTACGATCAGGAGAAGGCGGCGAGGCTCGAGCAGCGAGGTTAAAGGCGCCGCGGCCCCCGTCCGCAAACACCCTGCCGCCGCCCTAATCGTGCGCCACAGGAACGGCTAAGCTGCACCACCATGGTCGCCTACATCGTCCGCCGCCTGTTGCTCGCCGTGCCGACGCTGTTCGGCATCATGCTGATTTCCTTTGCAGTTGTGCAGTTTGCGCCCGGTGGCCCGGTCGAGCGGATCATCGCCACCCTTTCCGGCTCTGCCACCGGCGCCGAGTCGCGCATCCCCGGCGGCGGACAGAGCAGCGACTTCACCCAGCCCGGGCAGCTGCAGACCGGCGCCCCGGCCGACGCCATTTCGTCCAAGTACCGCGGCGCGCGCGGCCTCGACCCGGCGTTCCTCAAGAGCCTCGAGGAACAGTTCGGCTTGGACAAGCCCGCCCACGAGCGCTTCTTCAAGATGCTGTGGGACTATCTGCGCTTCGATTTCGGCAAGAGCTATTTCCGCGACGTGAGCGTCTTGCAGCTCATCAAGGAGAAGCTGCCGGTCTCGATCTCGCTCGGGATCTGGATGGTGTTTCTAAGCAACCTGATCTCGATCCCCCTCGGCATCCGCAAGGCGGTGCGGGACGGCTCCCGCTTCGACGTCTGGACCTCGACCGTCGTGATCGTCGGCTACGCCATACCCGGGTTTCTGTTCGCCGTACTGCTCATCATTCTGTTCGCCAGCGGTTCCTATTTTGACATCTTTCCACTGCGCGGCCTCACCTCCGAGAACTGGGCCTCGCTGTCCTGGTGGCAGAAGATTCTCGATTACCTGTGGCACTTGGTGCTGCCGATCACCGCCATGGGTGTGCACGCCTTTGCGGTGACCACCCTGTTCACCAAGAACTCGTTCCTTGACGAGATCCGCAAGCAGTACGTGTTGACCGCGCGCGCCAAGGGATGCAGCGAACGCCGGACGCTCTATGGGCACGTGTTCCGCAATGCGATGCTGATCATCATCGCGGGTTTTCCCGGGGCCTTCATCGGCGCATTCTTCACCGGCTCCTTTCTCATCGAGTACATTTTTTCGCTCGACGGGCTTGGTCTGCTCAGCTTCGAGAGCATCTTGAACCGCGACTATCCGGTCGTCTTCGCCAACCTCTACATCTTCTCGTTGATTGGCCTCGTGGTGAAGCTGATCTCGGACCTGACTTACATGTGGGTCGATCCGCGCATCGATTTCGAGACGCGGGAGGTTTGAGGTGGACGCCCGCATCGCAACCCGTCCGCAAGCTGCGTCGGCGCCCCGCGGCGCCGCGTCCGCGCGCCGCAAGCGGCGCCGATTTTCGCTCTCGCCGATCAATCAGAGGCGCTGGCAAAATTTCAAGGCCCACCGTCGCGGCTTCTATTCGTTCTGGATTTTCCTTGTGCTATTTTTCATCTCGCTGTTTGCCGAGTTTATCGCCAACGACCGGCCGTTTCTGGTCAAGTACGATGGCAAATACTTTTTCCCGGCGCTGTTCACCTACACCGAGGAGGACTTCGGCACCACCGACGAACTGAAGGACACCGCGGCGAATTTTCGCGACGCGCAAATCCAGAAACAGATCGCCGAGAAGGGCGGCTATATCGTGTGGCCGCTTATCCGTTACTCCTATGACACCCACAATCTCGACCTGCCGACCCCGGCGCCGTCGAAGCCCACCTGGCTGCTCACCGAGGAGGAATGCGCACCGGTGGTCAAGCGCAAGGGCCTCACCGGCTGCCGCGATCTCGAATACAACTGGCTCGGCACCGACGATCAGGGCCGCGACGTGGTGGCCCGGCTGATCTATGGGTTTCGCATCTCGGTGCTGTTCGGGCTGATCCTCACCGCCATCTCTTCGGTGATCGGCATCGTGGTCGGCGCGGTACAGGGCTATTTCGGCGGTTGGACCGACCTTCTCGTGCAGCGGTTCATCGAGATATGGACCTCCGTGCCGCAGCTTTATCTTCTGCTCATCATCTCGTCCGTCCTGGTGCCCGGCTTCTTCGTGCTGCTCGGAATACTACTCTTGTTTTCCTGGGTGGCGCTCGAGGGGCTGGTGCGCGCCGAGTTCTTGCGCGGCCGCAATTTCGAATACATCCGCGCCGCGCGCGCCCTTGGCGTCTCCAACCGCGTGATCATGTTCCGCCATCTGTTGCCGAACGCCATGGTGGCGACGCTGACGATGCTGCCGTTCATCCTTTCGTCGTCGGTGACCATCCTGACCGCGCTTGACTTCCTCGGCCTCGGCCTGCCGCCCGGCTCGCCCTCGCTCGGCGAGCTGTTGGCGCAGGGCAAGGCCAACATCCAGGCGCCGTGGCTCGGGCTCTCGGGCTTTTTCACCGTGGCCATCATGCTGTCGCTCCTGATCTTCATCGGCGAAGCGGTGCGCGACGCCTTCGATCCACGGAAAATCTTCGTGTAATGATGGACGCCACCGCCCCACCCCTCTTGTCCGTCCAGGAATTGTCCGTCGCCTTTGGGCACGGCGCCGAGCGCACGCTTGCGGTCGACCGCATTTCTTTCGACATCAGGAAGGGGGAGACCGTCGCGCTGGTGGGCGAGTCGGGCTCGGGAAAATCCGTCACCGCGCTGTCGGTCATGAAACTGCTGCCTTATCCCGCGGCAAGCCACCCTTCCGGCCGCATCCTGTTCAAGGGCCGCGATCTGCTGGCGCTGTCCGAGCGCGAGATGCAGCGGATCCGCGGCAAGGACATCACCATCGTATTTCAGGAGCCGATGACCTCCCTCAATCCGCTGCACACGATCGAGCGGCAGATCGGCGAGGCGCTCATCCTGCACGGCTCGGTCACGAGCCAGGCGGAGGTCCGCGCGCGCACCGTCGAGCTGCTCGCCCAGGTCGGCATCCCCGATCCGGAGCAAAGGCTGCTCAGCTATCCGCATCAGCTTTCCGGCGGCCAGCGCCAGCGTGTGATGATCGCCATGGCGCTCGCCAACGATCCGGACCTGCTGATCGCCGACGAGCCGACCACGGCGCTCGATGTCACCGTGCAGGCGCAGATCCTCAAACTGCTGAAGGACATGCAGGCCCGCTTCGGCATGGCGATCATGTTCATCACCCATGACCTCGGCATCGTGCGCAAGATGGCCGATCGCGTCTGCATCATGCGGCTCGGCGAGATCGTGGAGCAGGGGCCGGTCGAGCGGGTGTTCACCGCACCTCACCATGCCTATACGCGCGCGCTCCTCGCGGCCGAGCCGAAGGGGGAACCGGCGCCGCTAAATCCCGCCGCGCCGCTCGTGGTGCAGACGGATGATCTGAAAGTCTGGTTCCCCGTGCGGCGCGGCGTGCTGCGCCGCACCGTGGGTCACATCAAGGCGGTCGACGGCGTCAGCATCGAGCTGCGCAAGGGTGAAACCCTCGGCGTGGTGGGCGAATCCGGCTCCGGCAAGACCACGCTCGGGCTTGCGATTCTCCGCCTGGTTTCTTCCGATGGCCCCATCGCGTTCATGGGCAAGCCGCTGCAGGGTCTCAAATTCAAGGCCATGCGCCCGCATCGCCGCCACATGCAGATCGTGTTCCAGGACCCCTATGGCTCGCTCTCGCCGCGGCTGTCCGTCGCCGACATCGTCGCCGAAGGGCTCACCGTGCATCATCCGAAGATGTCCGAGGAGGAGCGCGAGCGCCGCGTGATCCGCGCCCTCGAAGACGTCGGCATCGATCCCGACACCCGTTTCCGGTATCCGCACGAATTCTCCGGGGGTCAGCGCCAGCGCATAGCGGTGGCGCGCGCGATTGTGCTCGAGCCGAGCTTCATCGTGCTCGATGAGCCGACTAGCGCGCTGGACATGCTGATCCAGGCACAGATCGTCGATCTGTTGCGCGACCTGCAGAGGCGCCACGACCTGACCTACATGTTCATCTCCCACGATCTGAAGGTGATCGCGGCGCTCGCCAGCAAGGTCATCGTGATGCGCCACGGCAAGGTGGTCGAGGCCGGCCCTGCGGCGGAAATCTTCAAGGCGCCGAAAAGCGAATACACCCGCGCCCTGTTCGCCGCCGCCTTCGACCTGGAAATCACCTCGCCCGAAGTCGTCGCGCAGTAGCAATCCTTTGTCATTTCGCGGCGCGGCGAAGCCCGCGAACCCAGTAGTCGCGGCACCCACCGGGGTTATGGATTCTTTCCCGCCGCCTCGCGGCGTACCGGAATGACGCAACGGAGCGTCACAACCTCCTTACGCTGGTGACCGGGTTGCCCTCGGCCGCAAAGCGCGCGAGCGCGTCGCGGATCGGTTCAATCGCGACCGCCATGTGGAATCCGTTGGCGTGCAGGAAGTGGCTTCCGTCGCGCACGATCGCCACATGGCCCCTCCAAAACACGAGATCGCCGCGCGCAACCCCGGAAAGATCATCGCCCACATCCACCGGCCGGCCCACGGCTGCCTCCTGCATGTAGCTGTCGCGCGGGCACGGCACCCCGCAGGCGGCGAGCGACACCTGCACCAGCGCCGAGCAGTCGAGCCCGAGACTCGTCTTGCCGCCCCATACATAGGGCGTGCCCAGAAAACGCTCCGCCACCGCGACGAAATCCGTCTCGAACACGTTCAATGGCGTCAGATGGACGAGCGGGACATAGCAGCCGTTCGCAGTGATGCCGAACCGGCCTTCCTCGCGCACGACCGCCACCGTCGCGCCGAGCGGAAGCGACTCCAGCATCGGCATTTTGATCGACGCGCCTGTTAGTACCGGCGTGCGCAACGCTGCGACCCGGTGCGTTGGCTCGAGCCCCGGTGCCGCCAGCGCGTTCAACGGCATCCAGCCGACGTAGCGGTCGTTCTGAAGCTGCACCCAGGCCCAGCCTTCTTCGGTCGTGTCAAACACCATCGCGCGTTCGCCTTTGAGCGCCTCGGTATCGAGCGCCGCGTCCGGGCGCGGCTCGCGCCGCACCGGGGCCTGTGGGTCGACGACCTCCCGCAGCTCGCCGTCGACGAAGCGCGCCGCCTGCACTTTGCCTTCCAGGAAGCGCGCGGCGAGATCCGGCCGCGCCGGTGTGACGCGCGGGTCGAAATTCATCGCGGCAACCCCTTCGCCTTTGCCACCAGCAGATCGCCAAGCCGCTCCACGTAGAGCGCGCCCTGCACGGTGCGGGAAATAACCACGTTACGCCTGTCGCGCTCGTCGCGGCGTCGTGCGACCAGGCCCAGCTTGCCCATGGTGTCAAGCGCGCGGGTGATGACCGGCTTGGTCACACCAAGCTTCGCCGCCAGCCCGCGCACCGTATGCGGCGGCGGCTCAAGGTAGATGGTGAACAGCACGTCGAGCTGACGCGCCGAGAGATCCGGTTCGCCGTCAGTCACCAGCGCGTGCGACACCTCATGCAGGAGCTTCAACGCCTGCGACGGCCGAATATCGATGCCCATGCGGTCTCGCGAATCGTTTCGGGCCCGTATTATTTGCCTCGCGCTCCGCGGTCGCAAGCGCTGAAAGGAAGTCAAGGATCATGCCCCCACTCCTTGCTGCAAGCGCGGGCGTCCGGCGGTTAACCACTCGTTAAAGTTAACGCTTTATTGCTCGCCGATGCGGGCGGTTGGCCCGATCGAGTGGTAGGCCATGCAAACGACATTTCGCGCGACCACGGTTGCGGCAGCGGTCGCTGTCGCCCTGGCGATTTCCGGGTGCGCCGGATCCCCTTTGGGCGAAAAGGCGGAAGCCACCGGCACGGTTGCCGCGCAACCCACCAAGCCGCGCACCGAGGCCGAATGGCGGCGCGAGGCGCAGGCATTGGGCGAGCGCTACCGTACGAACCCCAACGATCCCGAGGTCGCGATGCAATACGCGCTGGCGCTGCGTGGCATGGGCCAGCGCGCCCAGGCCGCTGCGGTGCTGGAACAGGCTTCCATCCAGAACCCGCAGAACCAGGCGGTGCTCGGTGCCTACGGCCGTGCGCTCGCCGACGTCGGCAATTACGCACAGGCGCTCGAGGTGCTGAGCCGCGCGCACACGCCCGAACAGCCCGATTGGCGCATTCTCTCGGTGCAGGGCGCCGTGCTTGATCAAATGGGCCGCCACGAGGATGCCCGCCGCCACTACGCGAGCGCCCTGCGCATTATGCCCGACGAGCCGTCGGTGTTGTCGAATCTCGGCCTGTCCTACGCCTTGTCGAAGGATTTGCCGAAGGCGGAGGAGACGCTGCGCCGCGCCGCCGCTCAGCCCGACGCCGAACCGAAGGTGCGGCAGAATCTGGCGTTGGTCGTTGGGCTGCAGGGGCGGTTCGCTGAGGCCGAGGAGATTGCGCGCGGCGACCTGTCACCCGAGGAAGCTGCCGCCAACGTCGCCTATCTCCGGCAGATGCTGCTTCAGCAGCAGGACTGGAAAAAGCCCAAGCGGTCGAACACCGCCGCGAGCGCGACGCAGCCGAGATCATAGCCGGCCGCCGCAGACCGAAGCTTTCGCTCGAAAATTGGCGGATGCTTACCGCGTGGTCGTTGTTACGGTCGGCGGCCGCGACTGCTGTTCCTGCGTTGCCATCACGCGAATTGCGGCCGGCCCGAGAATGACGATGAACAGCACCGGCAGAAAGAACAAGATCATCGGGACGGTCAACTTGGGGGGCAGCGCGGCCGCCTTCTTTTCCGCCTCCGTCATCCGCATGTCGCGATTTTCCTGCGCCAGTACGCGCAGCGTCTGAGCGAGCGCGGTGCCGTAGCGTTCGGCCTGTTGCAGCGCGAGGCAAACCGCCTTGACGCCCTCGAGGCCGGTCCGCTTGGCAAGATTCTCGTAGGCCTGTCGGCGGTCCTGCAGGTAGGACAATTCTGCGGTGGTCAGCGTCAGCTCTTCAGCGAGCGCGATCGACTGCGGACCGACCTCCTCGCTCACCCGCCTAAACGCCGCTTCGATTGACATGCCGGATTCCACGCAGATCAGCAGCAGGTCGAGCGCATCTGGAAACGCGCGGCGGATCGAAAGCTGACGCTTCTGAATTTGGTTCTTGAGAAACAGATAAGGGAGCTGCATGCCGACGTACGCCGCGAACACACAGACGCTCAGCTTGATCATGAGCGGCTGGTCCCATTCTATCACGAGAAATAGGTAGAACGCGGCGACCGGCAGCGCCACGAACGGCATCACCAGTCGAAAGAACAGATAGGTGATGTACGGCGCCTGGCCGCGATAGCCGGCCTGCACCAGTTTCTCCCGCACTTCGTCCTGCGCAAGCCACTTGGTCAAGTTGAATCGCTCGACCACCGCCTTCATGTACTGCTTTGGCGACTGCCGCAGCGAGATCTTGTCGCCGCGTGCCATCCGCTCGCGTTCGCGTTGCCGGATCTTCTCGCGTTCGAAGGCCACCGCCTTCAAGCGCCGGCCGAGTGCGTCGGTGGACAGTAGCGGCATGGCGAGCGTCAGCACCGTTGCGGCGGCAGCCACCGCCGCCAGCACCATCACCAGAAACTGCGTGTCATGCAGCCGCGAGATCAGGACATCAAGCATGACGCACCTGCGCTAAGCTAAAAGTCAAAGTTGATCATCTTTCTCATCACCAGTACGCCGATTGTCATCCACACGGCGCTGCCGGCGAGCATGAGGCGGCCGAGTTCCGTGGTCCACAGCAGAGTGATGTAATCGGGGCTTGTCAGATACACGAGGATCATCACCGCGATCGGCAGCGCGGCTATGATCACCGCCGAGGCCTTGGCCTCCATCGAGACCGCGCGGATCTTGGCCTGCATCTTCTTGCGGTCACGCAGCACGCGCGACAGGTTGGACAGCGCCTCGGACAGATTGCCGCCCGCCTTTTGCTGGATCGAGATTACGATGCCGAAGAAATTTGCCTCCGGCACCCGAATGCGCTCATACAGCTTGGCGCACGCCTCGCCGAGCGGCATGCCGACTGTTTGTGTTTCCACGATGGTGCGAAATTCGCTTCTTACCGGCTCTGGCGCTTCTGCGGCGATCACCTTCAGGCAGTCACCCACCGGTAGCCCGCTCTTTATTCCGCGCACGATGACGTCAATGGCGTCGGGAAAAGCGTCGAGGAAATTCTTTTCGCGCCGGCGCTTGAGGAACATCAGCAACCAGAGCGGCACCCCGAATGCCGACACGAATCCTATCGCAAGCGCAATCAGCAATCCCGCGTCCATCAATAGCGTAACAAGGAACATGCCGGAACCGAAGGCGCCCGCGCCGATCATGAAATGTTCTTTGGACAATTCGAGGCCTGCCTGCGAGAGGCGCATCGATAGCGTCAGCCTCTTTGTCTTCTTCTGTCGGCTCTCGAGTTCCTTCAGCGTCTCTTCGAGCTGCTCGCGGCGCGACCTCTGGCCCGCGCGAACGGCGCTGCGCGCGACCGGTTCCGATTTCGCGATGCTTGCCCGTCGCAGCTCAGCCTTCCGTTGGCCGGACAGATACGGATACACGAACACCCATGCGACGCCGCCCATCGCCAAGCTGACGAGCAGGAACATCACCAGTGTCTGCGTATCGATCACGATAAGCCCTAGCTCTTGTCCAGCTTGCTCGGCTTTTCGGCGGCGTCGAGCATGGCCGCCAGTCGCTTCTCCTCGCCGTAGTAGCGCGCTCGATCCCAGAACCGTGGACGCCCGATGCCGGTGGCGCGATGCTCGCCGATCAGCCTGCCGTTGGCGTCCTCGCCGAGCAGTTCGTAGACGAACAGGTCCTGAGTTACGATGACGTCGCCTTCCATTCCGACCACTTCGGTGATGTGCGTGATCTTGCGCGAACCGTCGCGCAGGCGTGCCGCCTGGATGATCACGTCGATCGAAGCACAGATCATTTCGCGAATGGTGCGCGAGGGCAGCTGATAGCCGCCCATGGTGATCATGGATTCGATGCGGGACAACGCCTCGCGCGGGCTGTTCGCGTGCAAGGTGCCCATCGAACCGTCGTGACCGGTGTTCATCGCTTGCAGCAAGTCGAAGGCCTCCGGCCCGCGCACCTCGCCGACGATGATGCGCTCCGGCCGCATGCGCAGACAGTTCCTCACCAGGTCGCGCATGGTAACCTGGCCTTCGCCCTCCAGATTGGGCGGCCGTGTCTCGAGCCGCACCACGTGCGGCTGCTGGAGTTGCAGTTCGGCGGCGTCCTCGCAGGTAATGATGCGCTCGTCGTCGTCGATGTAGCGGGTCAGGCAGTTCAGCAGCGTGGTCTTGCCCGAACCGGTGCCGCCCGACACGATGGTGTTCACCCGGCAGCGGCCGATGATCTTCAGGATTTCCGCCCCTTCCGGCGTGATGGTGCCAAAGCGCACCAGTTGCTCCAACGTGAGCTTGTCGCGCCTGAACTTGCGGATGGTGAGAGCGGGGCCGTCGAGCGCCAGCGGCGGCGCGATCACATTGACGCGCGAGCCGTCGGGCAGGCGTGCGTCGCAGATCGGCGAGGATTCGTCCACCCGGCGGCCGATTTGGCTGACGATGCGCTGGCAAATGTTGAGTAGTTGCTGATTGTCGCGGAACCGGATGCCGGTCTTCTGAATCTTGCCCGCAACCTCGATGTACACCGTGCCCGCGCCGTTCACCATGATGTCAGCAATGTCGTCGCGCGCGAGCAGCGGTTCGAGCGGACCGTAGCCGAGCACGTCGTTGCAGATGTCGTCGAGCAACTCCTCCTGCTCGGCGATCGACATCACGATGTTCTTGATGGCGATGATTTCGTTGACGATGTCGCGAATTTCCTCGCGCGCCGACTCCGCATCGAGACGCGCGAGCTGGGACAGATCAATGGCCTCGATCAGTGCGCCGAAGATCGTGCTCTTGGTTTCGTAGTAAGCCTCTGAGTGTCGCACCTCAGTAAACGCGGGCGGAGGTGGCGGCTCCGCCGCCGCCGGCCTGCGCGGGGTCGCCGGCGCCGACAGCAGCGGGGCGCCGAGCCCGACCGATGGGAAGGGCGCGCGCCCGGCGTTGGCCGCCTGCGGCGTACCCGGTGCCGGCGGCGGGGCGAGCGGCTTTTGCGGCGCTGGCGGGAGCGTCTTTTGCAGAGAATCTGCGCTACGCTTACCGAACACGTGGCCTCCGCTGATTAGCCTTTGCCCAGCAATTTGCGCAGCAGCGGTGTCAATCGGCCGGTTCGCGGCTTCTTGCCTTCGCTGCGGCCGGTGAGAAGCTGAGCCAGTTGCCGGAAAGTCTCAGCCGCGCGACCGTTCGCGGCAATTTCTGCGATCATCTGCCCGTTGTTCGCCGCGGTCCCGAACAGCTGCGGCTCGAACGGAATCACTGCGACCGGCTGATCCTCCAGCGCCTTGGCGAATTCCGCCGGTTTGATCTCCGGCCGCTTCGGCACACCAACTTGGTTCAGGCAGTAGAACGGCCGATGGTCGTTGGCGCGCGCGTTGCGCAGAAAATCGAACAAATTCTTAGCGTTGCGCAGGTTGGCGAGATCCGGCGCCGCTACGATCAGGATTTCATCGGCGCTTACCAGCGTGTGCCGTGTCCAGTCCGTCCATTGGTGCGGAACATCGAGCACGACGCAGGGTGTTGACGCCCGCAGCGCGTCGAAGATCGCGTCGAAGGCTTCGGCGGTGAAGTCGTAGGCCCGCTCCAATGTCGCCGGGGCCGCCAACAGGCTCAAGTGGTCGGAGCATTTGGACAGAAGCCGGTCGACGAACGCGTGGTCGATGCGGTCCGGCGAGAACACCGCATCGGCGATGCCCTGCGGCGGGTCCTGGTTGTAGTCAAGCCCGGCGGTGCCGAACGCGAGATCGAGATCGGTAATGACCGAGTCGAGCGCCAGATCGTGCGCCACCGACCAGCCGATGTTATGGGCGATCGTGGAGGCGCCGACGCCGCCCTTGGCGCCGACGACCGCGATCAGCCGTCCGACCGGCTTGGCATCGCTCGCGGTGAACATTCCGCTGATCGCACGCACGATATCGAGCGAGCTCACCGGGGTGATCAGGTAGTCGCTGACGCCGCGCCGGACCAACTCGCGATACAGGTTGATGTCATTCTTTTGGCCGACCACGATCACGCGCGTATCCGCGTCGCACACCTCGGCCAGCTCGTCGAGTTGGGAAGTGATCCCGTTGTCGCGGGCCTCTGTCTCCAGGATGATAACGTTGGGCGTGGGCGCGGCGCGATACGCTTCCACCGCGGCTGCAGCGCCGCCGAGCTGGACCTTCAGATGCACCTTGGCCATGCGGCGGTCTTCGCCGGCCGCCTGGATGGCCGCCGCCGTCTCCACCGTCTCGCAGAACGCCTGGATCGACACGCGCGGCACCGGAGCGATGTGCTCGTCGCGGACCACGGCCTCTTCGCCGACTGTCGAGGACCGAGTTGTTACTGCCGCGTTCGTCATTTCCCGATATCGCTGATGGCGCCCTTGGTCGCGTCTGGATAGGTCGTCGACGGACTCTCGCCCTTGCGATATTTGTCGAGTACCGTCGCGCGACGTGCAGCGTAGATCGGCGTCTCGGCGCGGGGCTGCACGAGATCCGCCGGGTTGGCGACCATGGCCGCGAGGTTCTGCTGGGTCGCACAGCCCAAGTTCCAGTAGTGAATGTTTTCCCGGTGATTTCGGTCGTCGGTGGCGCCGAGATAGTCGGGCCATTTCCCGCACCCGGAGACATGGGCGGCAAGACGCGAATAGTTTATGGTTACCACGGCTAGCATGTCTCGGTGCGGCAACCGGTATGACCGCACGCTGATGGCCTGCGGCGGCACGCCCGATGCCGTCAGTATTGAGCGGATTTCTCTCACCGCGGCGCTGGCGGCGCCGGCGTTGCGTGCGTTGCTCGGCTGCTCAATAACGAAGCGTCCGGTGCCTTCATTGCGCCAGCTCTGGGCAAGAGCCAGAACTTCCGCCCGTTGATCGGGCGACAGGCTCGTCCGGCCTCCCGCAACGAAGACGTCGAGCGTGCGGTCCTTTTCCACCACGGCGATGGGGTGGCGCAGACGGTAGTCCGTCCACAGCGGGCCCGGCTCCGGTTTGGTTTGGCATGCCGCGAGCAGCGCGGCAAAGCCGGCGACAACCAGTCCGTGCCGGGCAATCGTCCCAAGGCTACCGAACCTCGGAGTGGACTTGTGGATCATCGTGTTTCTCCTCGTCGCGCCCGGTCAATTCAGGATGAAGCCGTAGCTGCCGCGGTAGGTCTGGCGCGGCTCGCGGGCCCCCGGCGCGCCGTACAGCCGGTTGAAGCGCCCGAGCAGAATGGCGGACGGATCGGCGGCGTCGGCATAGCCGTCATCGGGCCGCGCCAGCTCCTTCTGCGACACCGCGCGCGCCACATACGGCGTGACGATAACCATCAGTTCGCTTTGTCGGTTGATGTAGTCCCGACTCCTGAACAGTGTGCCCAGCACCGGAAGATTCATCACGCCCGGCATGCCGTTGAGCTGCTGCTTGGTCTGCTCATGAATCATCCCGGCGAGCGCGAGCGATCCGCCCGATGGAATCTCCACTGTCGTTTCCGCGCGCCGGGTCTTGATCGACGGAATCGTCAGGGTTTGTGTCTGGCCGGCGCCGATTGACTGGACCAGCGTGAGTTGGTTCTCGTTGGACAGTTCGGACACTTCGGTCAGCACCCGAAGGCTGATGCGTCCCTCCGAGAGCACGACCGGCGTGAAAGTCAGCCCGACGCCGAATTTCTTGAATTGGATCTGGGTTTGGCAATTCCGCGTGGTCGGGTCGCAGGTAAACCCGGCGGGAATCGGAAACTCGCCGCCGGCCAGGAAATTCGCGCTCTCGCCGGAAATGGCCGTGAGGTTCGGCTCGGCCAGGGTGCGCAGGAGACCGGCGCGCTCCATCGCGCGCAGCGTCGCCGTAACGCCCCGGATCGTGCCGGTTAGATGATTGCCCGGCACCAGCGCCTGGCCGACCAGCGGGAACGGATTGGCGTTGACAAAGTCGAGCACGGCGGAGCCGCGGCTCAGGTTGCTGGAGAGATCGATGCCGAGCTGTTTGATGACGTCCCGCTGCACTTCCGCCACCGTCACCTTGAGCATGACCTGGTCACGGCCGCGCAGCACAATGCCGTTGACCACCTTGTTGCCGTCGCCCGCCAGCCGCGCCGCAATGTCGACTGCCTGTTGCGCCTCCGCCGGAGTTGAGGCAAAGCCCGCGAGCATCACGCCGTCGGCGATACCTTCGACCCGAATGTCGGAATTGGGCAGCAGTTGCTTGATCGCGGCGCGGATACCGTTGAGGTCGCGCGTCACCGCAATATCGAAACCGGCGATCTGTTTACCCTCGGCGTCGAAGAAGAAGATGTTGGTTTGCCCGACAGCCACGCCGATCAGGTAGGCCCGCCGCGAACTTCGCACCACGGCGTTGGCAATCTTCGGATCTGCCACCAGCACGTCTTTGATGTCGCGCGGCAGATCGACCACCACCGACTTGCCGACGCCAAGCGGCACGAAGCGCGAGCTGGAATCACCGGCCGCCACCTGTATGGTGGACACTGCGGCCTCGGTAGCCTCCGCACGAATCCGAGCTTCAGACATCATCGAGATCAACACCGCCAAGCACAATGCGCCGATGCTTGTCGCCAGCCTCATATTCGGCTCCTTCTCAACAATGCGTTTCCGCCGCAGTAATCGCCGACGCTCCGTACACGAGAACTTCGGTGCAGCCGTTGCCGCCCCACGCTGCGAGGGTCCTGACGATTTCCGATTGGACCGCAGCGGCTTTCTGCGCGCGGGCTCCGGCGGCGCTCCGGTGATCAGGTGCGGCGCGCCGGTCGGCGAGACCGCCGACATCGAATCCCGGATAGCGCACGGATTGCATGGCGCTCCAACTCACTCTGAGACCGCCCAATTGGTCCGCTGGCGGCGAGGGTCTGATCCGCCCGCGGCGGCGACGCGGCGCTGACGCCGAGCCGTCCAGGATTTGACCAACGAAAGGTCAATCGGTGGTTAAAAAGACGTATCCAAACGAGGTTAATAATATGTTTCTGACCCCTTCCGCCCCCGCCCCGGGAAGGGCCAAAACCGGGCTCTCGGGTCACATGCCCAGCGTCTTCATCCAGGGAGTCTCCGGATAGACGAGCAGCGCCGCCGCCGCGAGGGCGATGCCATACGGCACTCCTGCGTCAAGCCGGTGCAGCCGCTTGAGCCATTCCTGCCTCTCGAGCGGCTTTGGCAGCGGCGCTTGCCGGAAGCGGAGCACGGCGACCGTCAATATGCCGCCCAGGATTGACGCGAAGATTGCGTAGGCCAGGAGTTGGTCAAACCCGAACCACAGCGCGGTGACGGCTGCAAGCTTGGCGTCGCCGCCTCCGATCCAGCCACGGGCAAACAGGCAGAAGGTCACCGCAAGCACCGCGAATCCGGCGGCCATATGGGAGATCAGTTCCTGCCAGCCCATTCCGGTGAGGGCGGCGAGCGCGAAGAAGCCGACCAGGAGCGTCAGCGTCACCCGGTTGGAAATCGTCATGGTCAACAGGTCGCTCGAGGCGGCAAACGCCATCGTCGCGGGAAACAACAGGAGCGTGATCGCCTCGACAACCATGCGGAAAATCTAGGCGGCCAATGATTTCAGTTTGGTTTCCCGCTTAAGGCATTCACGTCCGCCGAAGGTTCTTCGGCGGACGCGAATGAGCTCGCCCAGGTTCCGGATTGGCCTTGCGCTTGGCGCTGGACCGGGCTCGCTATCAGTTTATTTGAGGTTGTCGGAAACAGCCTGGAATGTGGACGTCAGCTTCGTGCCGAGGCCTTGCACCACGGCGATGATGGCCACGGCAATCCCGGCGGCGATCAGACCATATTCGATGGCGGTCGCCCCTGAATCATCACGAAGGAATTGTGCGAACTTGAGCATGAGGTTCTCCTAGTGTTGACGCTCGCGTTTCTGTTCAGCGGTATGTGCTTTCACGTACCAGTGACGCGCGTGCAATAGCCTACGGGTTTGAACAAAGCATCTAATCCGGTGGCGCAGTTTGAGCCGTCTTTGACCTGCAAGTCGCGACAATTTTCCGTCATATCTGATCGATCCCGGCAAATGGATTCTGCAAAACGAAAGGGCTCCGGGGATCGCCGGAGCCCTGAGGAAACCGCCTGTGGTCCGATTACTTGAGGTTGTCGGACACCGACTTGAACGTGCTTGTCAGCTTGGTGCCGAGGCCTTGCACGACGGCGATGATGGCAACCGCGATGCCGGCCGCGATCAGACCATACTCGATGGCCGTCGCGCCCGACTCATCCTTCACAAAACGCGCTACTAGGGTCTTCATTCTCTGCTCCTTGAGTCCACACGTGGCTGTCTGAGCTGGTCCGCGGCCGTTATTGGGCAGCCGCTTTTTGGACCGGGGCGTAACTTACCTAGGTTGTCTTGCGGTCGGGTTAACCGGCAGTGGAAAGAGTAGATTTCGTTGTTGGTCTGGCCGGTGGTTAACAAAGCGTTGGAGAAATGAATACAAAAATGATCAACATCAGTCCTACGAACTACTTGCTAATATTTTCCCTCATCCTGGTCCTTCACCGCTTTTGGGCTATGCAATTTTTTCTCGCAATTGCGTTGGCAATTCGTTCACCATTTTGCATTGAACATGCGGCGCTGCCTGCCGATTCCGCAGCGCTGCCGTCGACGGGTTTATTGGCATGAGCATTTTGGAGCGACACGCGATGAGGCCGCCGGTGCGGCGCAATGCCCAGGCGAGGCGCTGGTCGCTTTTGGCGCTGCTGTATCTTGCCGCCGTCGTAACGGCGGCGCTTCCGGCCGCCGCCCAGTCTATCGCCGTGGTGCTGGATCAAGCAAAGGTCATGAGGATTCCCGAGCGCACCTCGACCGTGGTGGTCGGCAATCCGCTCATCGCCGACGTTTCCGTGCAGACCGGCGGCTTGGTTGTCGTCACCGGGAAAGGCTACGGCGTGACCAACTTTATCGCCCTCGACAATCGCGGCAACATTCTCTTGGAACAGCTGATCGAAGTTCGCGGCCCGGAAGATCACGTCGTTGTGGTTTATCGCGGCGTCGAGCGCGAATCGTATAGCTGCACCCCGAAGTGCGAACGGCGCATCACGCTCGGCGACACGCCGGACTATTTCGATGCCACGCTAACGCAGACCGGTCGGCGTGACGGACAGGCGCAGGGCACCGGCGCTGGCAACGAGCCGCGCGGCCGCTGATCCTTTGCGGCATCACGGCTTGAACCGGAATACCGCGAACGGAGCAGTCTGTGGAAGCCGTTCCAGCCACTCTGGTATGTGGCCGGCCTCTATCTCGCTGCGCAAGCTGCGCGCGGGTTTCTCCACATTCGGCCCGCGCGGCTTGTGTGTTTGTTTCTGGCAAAACATCACGTAACTGGCTCCCGCCTTGCGCAATATTTCGCGCGCCTCCGCAGGAGGAGACGCAAATACCCGGTGGCTGGTCACGATCCCGTACGACATCCGGTGATAAGGCGCTGCAAGCGCAGAGTGCGGGGTGAGCGCGAGAAGGAACGGCCCATAGTCCACGTCCGCCACCATGAGGCCGGAAGGGAGCTTTGCGAGCGCCGCGTAATGCCTCGTCTCCAGGCAGGCGTCGCCGGGCGCGGCCGGCTGCGCGCCGAGCCCGGCCGATTCTGCAAGCGCTATCGTACCGAAGCTTAACACCGCGGGAGTGAACGGCAGGGCGGTGAGCACTCGCGCTGGCAGCGTCGCAAGCTTCAATCCATCAAACAGGCGCAGCAGAGCCGCCGCGATCAGCGGCATGCCGAACCAGATCGCGTAGGAGACGGCGCGCACCGCCACCATCGTCATGGCAGCGGATACGAGGAACGCCAGGGCCGCAAGAGCCAAAGCCGGATCACGTCGCAGCGGTTGCTCGCGCGCAAGGACGAGGGCGGCGACCGCCGCCGCGGCAGGATAGGCCAGTACTCCGAACCCGAGCGCCAGATTGGCGCGCAGCGTGGCAAGCACCGACTGCGCTTCGCGCACATGTGCGAGCCATATCGGCAGCACGGCAGGGTCCACGAGCGCCAGCGGTCCGCGCAGGCAACGCGGTTCGATCGCAATGAATGCCAGCGCTGCAAGGGCAATCGCGGCTGCTACGGTCATGCAGCGCGGGAGCCACCGCCCTTGAGCCATGTATCCCGCGCCCACAAGCGCAATGCCGCCCAAAATCGCCGGCGCCGCGAGATTGACCGCGATCGCGTCGCAAGCCGTTTCCGTCCAACGGCCCGGCGGCACACTGATGACGAACGCAACCGCCGTACTGATCGCGGTCGACAGCCCGTAGCGCAGGAGCTCGGCGGCATGCCCGCGATCGAGCGCATAGCGCGCCGCGAAAGCTGCGCCCGCCAGCGCGATCAGCGGCAGGCTCTCCACACCAATCGCAAGGGCCAGCCCCGAGAGAATGCCTGCGACCCATGATGCCCAGCGGAGGCGATCCGCCCACATTGCGGCTGCCATCGTCAGCAGCGCGAGCGTTATCTGCACGTCGTGATGATCAATGCGCCCCGGTCTGAATTGAACAAATGCCGGTACGCCGAACAACAGCAACAGCAGCAACACCAGCGATGCGGCGCGGCTGCCGAGCCGCCAGGCGATGGCCAGTGCACCCGCCATGGCCGGGCCGATCCACAACAACGGCCACGCCGCGCGCATTAGCCGTTCGGCAAGTTCGGAATCGGCAAAGCCGCGGAGCAGAAGGTAGAGGCTGGCGAGCCCGGCATCGATCAGCCGCGACCAATGGGTGTCGTAGCCGAGCGGCGGTTGGAGGCGCGGCTCGTGCAGCTCGAACCAGTCGCGTCCGGCGAGAAACTCGCGTACCTGCACGAGCCGCATGGCATCGTCAGTGTCGCCGAGCCGGTCGGCCGTCTGCGCCCAGTCGAGCCAGAGCAGTTGCCCGGCAATCGCCAGCCAGGTCGCACCTGCCATCAAGGCAATGGTCGCCGAATGATTGCGATTGTCAGGCATTGAACGGGTCGTGCCCCAGACTGTGCCCGCTCGCCACAGGCGTGACAGCCTTGTGCAAGTACGGTTGAGTTTCGCTTAACCGGCCGCCGCGGGTTCAACTCGAATTTGCGCGGCTCTGCCAATTTTTGGTTAGCGGAGCCTGAACGGGCTTTTGCCAGTGTTGCCACTTGCCGCAACAAATCGCAAACGCGTTCTGGTCATTATCAAACGAGCCAGAAGGCAAGCTTGGGGTGAATCGGCCATGAACGACTCGCAGGGAACATCGGGTGTTGTGCCGAGCAGCGCGCGCTGGCGCAACTTCGCGCGCCGGCTGCTGCACGGAAGCGACGGCGCGGCGGCGGTGGAGTTCGGCCTGATTGTCGTCCCGTTTCTTGCGCTTGTGTTTGCAATCATGGAAACCGCGCTGGTGTTCTTTGCCGGTCAGGCATTGGAAACTGCCGCCGCCGACTCCGCGCGCCTGATCATGACCGGGCAGGCGCAGACGCAAGGACTTGATCAGACGACCTTCAAGAGCGCCGTATGCTCGAAAGTGTACGGGCTGTTTGACTGCAACAACGGCGTCAAGGTGGACGTGCGAAAATATACCTCGTTCTCCAACATTACCGTCCCCAATCCCATCGACGAAAACGGCAATCTGACCGAGGATTTCGTGTATCAGCCGGGCGGTCCCGGTGACATTATCGTCGTGCGCCTGATGTACAAGTGGCCGATCGTTACATCGCTGCTTGGCCTCAACAATCTGTCCAACATGTCCGGCAGTAATCGCCTGCTCGTGGCCACGGTAGCATTTCGCAACGAGCCGTACCAATGAGCGCGCCATGATTCATCGCATAGTTGTATTGCACGCTCTGTTGAGTGATGTGCGGAGAATCGCGCGCGATCAACGCGGCGCATCTGTGGTCGAATTCGCACTCCTGCTGCCACTGATGGTCACGCTCTATCTCGGCACCGTGGAAATTTCCCAGGGAATTGCCGTCGATCGCAAGCTCACGTTGACCGCGCGCACTGTCGCCGATCTCGTCTCCCAGGTTTCCACGATCAACAATGCCGCGATGAACGACATCATGGCGGCCTCCGCTGCAGTGATGTATCCTTATTCGACCAATACGTTGAAGGTGACGATCACCAGCATAAAGATCGACTCGAACAGCAAGGCGACGGTCGATTGGAGCGACTCGTATAACGGCACCCCGCGCGCGAAGGACAGCACGGTGACCGTGCCGGCCGCGCTGCTGGTCCCCAATACCTGGCTGATCTGGTCCGAGGTCGAATATGTTTACACGCCCACGATCGGATATGTGCTCACCGGTTCTCTCACCTTGAGGGATCAGCTCTACATGGCGCCGCGGATCTCCAGTTCCGTGACGCGCACGGCCAACTGATCAGCGCTCCACTGTCGAGAGCGGCAGCGCGGTCGTCGATTTGATCCGTTCCATTGCGAATCGCGACGTGACGTTCTTTAGCGGCACGAGCGAGATCAACCGCTTGTAGAACGCGTCGTAGCCGGCGATGTCGGGCACCACCACCCGCAGCATGTAGTCGACGTCGCCGGCCATCCTGTGGAACTCCATCACTTCTGGCATCGCGCTCACCACTTCGGCAAAGCGCTCGAGCCACGCCTGCGAATGATCGGCGGTCTCGATCGACACGAAGACAGTGAT
>FWPU01005547.1_pt1 | contig 27070 bp, 20 predicted proteins | sample 2228361 | NCBI WGS metagenome assembly FWPU01 (sample SAMEA103939777, study PRJEB20133) | metagenome
CAAGTCCCCGCGCCACTCCTTTGAGTTGCCTCCACCCAAAAAACCTATACTTGTAAACACCCCCAACCCCTCTCCCACGAACGGGAGAGGGGAGTTTGCCCTCACCCCCAACCCCTCTCCCAAGTTGGGCGAGGGGGGTCACTCCTCTCCCTTTGTTTCGCCGCTCAGAATCGAGGGCACGAACAAAGCGCCGGGCAGGCTTGCCAACATCGTCAGCAGACGAATCAACAAAGCCACGGAAAGCCCTGCCTGTTGGGAGAGTCCCCCGCCACTGCTAAAGATGACCGTCAGCGAAAGCTCTTGCAAGCCATAGCCGTTGATCGAAATGGGAATCAGGGTCACAAAATAGACGAGACTCCACAAGCCGCCGATTTTCCAAAATGCCATTGGCTCCCCAAGTCCGTCTAAGAGCACGGCTAGGCTGCCGAACAGACAGAGCATGTGCAGCCACGTCCAACCCAATGAGGCGAGAAGGGCACGACGTCGCTTCTGCCAGATTTTCAGCGTTTGCAGCATATCATTGAGGAAACGCAGCCCTCTTCCGATCAACCGATAAAGGGGATTCGCCAAACGAGGCATCAGGCCGGCAAGCGAGAGTGGTCGCGCCCAGAGCAAGCCGCTGCGCCATTCGAGCCATCCTGTCAGCCCAAAGGGAAGCGCCATTGCCATCCCCGCCATGCCGATCAGGCGGTCGGCAATCAGGGATGCAGCGATGGTCGCTGCATCCAGCCTAGCTTGCACGGCGCCAGCCAAGCGGAAGACATCGCCGCCAATCGTGGTCGGCAAGACATTGGAGGCAAATAGCCCGCTAAAGGTCAGACGGAAGGTTTGGGAAAAGGGCAAGAGCACATCCGCCGAGCGCAACAAGACATGCCAACGCAGGGTAACCGCTAGGCGTGAGCCAAACATCAGGCAGAAAGCGAAAGCCAGTTGCCAAAACGATAGCCTCGCCATTGCGTTGCCGATCTCCGCCCACCCTTGGGAGGCCAAAAGATAAATCAATACGCCAAGGCTCAAGAGGGTACCGATCCATCGAAGCCACTTTTGGGTAGGATTCCCCCGCGCGGCGAGAGATTTCAATCTTTTTCCTCCCGACCCTGACGGTAAATTGCCCGCAGGGTATAGATGGGCTTATGTTGTGACTCGTGATAAGTGCGGTTCAGTACTTCCGCTTGCAGTCCCATCAGCAGGGATTGAAAGCCCATGATGAAGAACATCACACTGAGTAACAGCAACGGTGAGCGGATCAGGTGTTCTCCAATGGTCAGCCGACGGATGACCAGCACTGCCACGGTCAACACGCTCAGGGACATCAGCACAACCCCTGCTCCACCGAAGACATAAATGGGCTTTTGGGCATAGCTCATCAGGAACTTTACCGTGAACAAGTCCAGAATGACCTTAAAGGTGCGCCCCAAGCCATATTTGGCTTTTCCGTATCGGCGGGGATGGTGTCGCACCGGCAATTCGATGATCCTTGCTCCAACACTGCTGGCATAAGCCGGAATAAACCGGTGCATTTCGCCATACAAACGAAAGCCAGTTAGCACCTCACGCCGATAAGCCTTCAGCGTGCATCCATAATCATGCAGGTGTACGCCGGTAACCACCGAGATCAGCCAATTGGCGATCTTCGAGGGCAAAGTGCGGGTCAGGAAAACATCCTGACGGTCTTTGCGCCAGCCGCTGACGACATCATATCCCTGCTTGATCTTTTCGATGAGCAGTGGGATATCGGCGGGGTCATTTTGCAAATCGGCATCCATCAGCACAATGACCTCTCCTCGAGCGTGATCGATCCCTGCGGCAATGGCGGCGGTCTGCCCGAAATTGCGCCGCAAGTGGATAGCGACCACGTGTTCGGGGTCGGCAAGGGCAATTTGTTGGATTTTTTGTGGACTTGTATCCGTGCTGCCGTCATCCACAAAGATCAATTCCCAGGCTTGGCTACCCAGAGCCGATAGGCTGCTATCCAATGCAGCTTTTAGCAGGGGAATGTTTTCTTCTTCGTTGTAAACGGGTATGATGATTGATACACGCATCTTCTTGTTGGATCTCCTCTAACGGCAGTCCTGCAGATCATAAAGGCGACGAAAGTCGAAAACGAGAGTTTCTTCATGCAGTAGTCTAACACACCTTTTTTCCCAAGTCGATCGAACCGAGGGGGTTAATGAACTCCAGAAACGCTTATCGAGGTAGGCATGAGTATATCCGTTTTCAATCAACTCGGTAGGGCTAGACTCTCTCGATAAATCGTTCCACTCTGGCAGCCACCGCCCATAGTCCGTAGCGATCGAACCAACCGAGCGTCCGAAGATCACGATCGATCGAACCGCGGTGGGGTCAAAAACTTGGGCTTGCGGGGGCAGGCGATCCCAATACTTGGCATAAAAGCGAACGTCTAAGTCGGTAAGATAAGTGGTGTACTGCGGGCGGGCGATGGCGAGCAGTTCAAGGCAAAACGTAGCGATACCGCTGATGGAGAGGATGAGCAAACTAAGGGCAATCAGGGCTTGAAAAGATCGAGAGCGCCTTTCCCAGAGGTGCTGCAATATAGGAAAGGCAACGATCAGGAGGATCAACAACGCTGCATCCAACAAACGGGTGATGCCGCCGAGGGAGTCTTCTAATCCAACTACCAGCGAAAGCAAAAGACAAATCCCTGCCCCGCTGAGAAGACCATACTGGATTCGGTGCATTGATCCCGCTTGCCTTTTGAGCTGCCACAGCGCAAGTGGAATCAGCAACATCATAGGTCCTAGCAATAAGACAGCCAAAAGCAGGGTATCCATCTGAAAGAGCGACAGCCGTCCAAAATACAAGGTGGGCAGAGAGGGCGGAAAATATGCTTCAAATCCGAGAGAGCCATGAGCTGAACTTGGAAGATTTTCCTTGAGCCCTTGAAGGTAGTTTTGCCGCATCACGCTGATCACGCCGCCGGCAAAGAGAGCCAACGCTGAAGCTGGAATCCACAAGGCAGCAAGCTGGAGCAGCGGGGTGGGCTTTCTCTCTCGCCATGCATGGAGGAGAGCACTTAAGCCCATGCCGACGGCAATCAAGCCAAACAGATATTCTGCTGTCAGAGCCAGAGAAGCCAAGAGCAGGCTGAGGATAGCTGTATTGGCAAGCCGCCATCGTTTTGGCTCGAGCAGTAGCAGCAAGAAAACGGTGAGCGCCACACTAGCGCCGTTGCTGGTCAAAGCAAGGTTCTGGGGCTTGAACAACCCCCCGATAAAAGCGAAAGGCAAAGAGACAACCCCCAGACCATCAATGTTCCAGTTTCGAACGAGGACATCGTAAAGATCCTTTCCACTGGCTAAAGCAGTGTTGGACAGGGTGACAATCGAGCTGAGTTTTTGCACCCAAGCTGGCGGCGCAAGCAGCAAAAGCCACTGGGTGCTGCCGCCGAAATAGACAACTGTAGCTCCAATAACTGCTGACCACGTCCGACCAACTTTGCGTTCAAACCACAAGATGGCTAAGACCAGCATTAAGGCATGGGTGAAGGCGCGTACCGCATCAAAGGCGAGCCATGGAGAGATGCGCCCTAGTCTCACCGCTACCCCTGCCATGAGATGCAAGCCATAGTGATACGCCAACGGTTGAGCGGGATCAAAGGGAAAATGAGGTGGCGCATCTCCGGCTGCAATGCGTGAAACGATGGGCAGGTTATAGCTTTCGTCGAAGATGGCAAGCCCTTGGTTGATTCTCAGGAAAAGAACAAACAGCAACAGAAAGACAAACAAGGGGGCGAGCGAGTGCTGCCATCCTTGAAAAATCTCTCGTTTCAACGGGGAGAAGACCGCGAAAGCAACCCCCCCGAAGAAGATCATCAGCGTAGCAAGAAGATATGCCCCGATCAAGTTCAATCCAAACGAGGTAAGGTTGGTGAGCACAATCACCAGCAGAAAACCAATTCCCAACCCAACGGGCAGGCTTTCTCTTGCCGAGACGGAGAACCTCGAGCGGGCGATCAGGTATCCCCCCAAAGACCACAGCAGGACAAGGCTAATGAAAATGAGATACTGTGCGGATGTCGATGAAAGCAAGTTCCAAACCATAGACACTGTAGGTCACAAATCGAGATCGCGAGATAAGACGATGGAGTCTACGCCTTTCTCAACGGCAGCGGCGCTGAATTTGTTCGCGCGGCAACAAGATTTCAAAATTGAATTCGCGAAACCGCAAAGCGGGTTTATAGTAACACAAGAGGGGGCGGTTGACGCGTTTGCGCCAGGCACGGTTCTCGTCTCCGAACCGTCCGCTGTCACCCTGCGGAGAGAGATAGGTCTGGGTAGTGACAATCACCGCAAAGCGGCGTTGGGCGAGGTCGTCATAAAACTTTTGCAGATACTCTCGATGATTCGCCATTGCCATCTCCATCAACCATACTTTCTCGTAGTCTGCCACCAACGGTATATTGGGTAGATACCCAAAGGTCAACAAATGGCGCTCGGTGATGAAGAGAACTTCTTTTTTAGATGCAACTGCCTTTTCAACAACGCTGTAAAGGGTAGCCAAGGCTTCTTCAACCCTATCTGCAGAATAGGTCTTGATGGGGCGTCCCTGAAAAATCGCAAAGGGCAAGGGGGCAATCACCAGCCATGCGAAGAGCGCATTCACAAGCGCAGGTTGGCGCTGCAGAAGGTTGTGCGTGCCAATCCAAATTCGCCTGCCCAAAGATTGATGAGATGGCTTTTCTCCTGCCACTTCGGAGCTCACTTTGCCACTCAAAAAAGCATACAGGGTAATCCATAAGACGACAAGGTAGCCATCAAAATTGTGTAAGTTGCTGCCACCTCCGATCTTGGCACTGACAATCAACCCAACCGTAAACACCACTAGCGTTATCCCTGCCAACCCGAGAAGCCGCCAGCCGCCGAGCAGGATGTTGTAACGCTGTTGAGCATAGCCGATGGCAAAAAGGGCTGGTATAGAGACGAAGAGGATCGGCAGCAGAATGCCGCTGTAATAAGTGGGATTGGGAAGCAAGCGCTGCCAGATCAGGTCGGAGGTGAAACTGGAGGCGAAGTAAGCAGGCGGGTTGCCAGAAAGTCTGATATAGTCAGTGGAGGAGAGAAAGGCAATCAGGATGCTTATTGCCGATAGGACGAAAGGAGGAAGCAAATACCGCCACAGCTTTTGCCCGTTTATGGGTTGCTCCAACAGATACAATGTCGTCAGTAAGAGCGCGGGCATCGGCAACCAATTCACGCGACTGATGCCTGCCCAAATGGATGCCAAAAGCAGGGCGGCGATACCGAGCAGATGTTCTCGCCTTGTGGCACTGCGGCTGCGGTAAAAAGCTAAGGTCAGGGCTGGAATGGGCAGCAGGTGGTAATACACAGCACCGATCATCAGGAAAAGATAGCCATAGAGCCACCCAATCCACCGAAAATTTGTTAGTTTCAAGCGTCGAAGCAGCAACCAGCTCGTTGCGGCGGGAATGAAAATCCACAAAAAAACTTGCCAGGCGCGATGCAGCCACAGCGGCAAGGGATGAAAGAGAAAGGGAATAGATTGTAAGAGGTAACGGCTGGGGTGAAGTGGACTCCAAGCCGCCTTTACACCATAGATGCGCTCGGCAAAGAACAGAGAAGCGTAGTAATAGCGGCTGGTCTCCGACCAATCCAGCGAAAAGGGGTGGGTTGAGATTTTCGAGAGGAAAAAGCCCACATTGAACGCCAGTCCAACCGTCAAGAGCGAGATCACCGCTGCCGTCTTTTTATCTTGCGCTAAAGCTGAGGTAAAGAACAACCAGTTCACCAGCCAAGCGCTTTGCGCGAAGACCCACAGGCGGACAAGGGGGTCGAGATAAGGCTGACCGTATTGCCCATAGACCAAAAAGGCAGCCCCAATCAGAGTCAAGACCATGAGAAGCACTGCAAGCCATCTTCGGCGATTGAAAATACTTTTGTGACCGATGAGCCTCGCTAAAAAGGCTTGTCTGCTCTCGGCTCGCAGGATGATCACAATGAGATGAAAGACCAAACCTACACTGACCAGAAAGATGGCAACCATGAGACGGCGGGGGAAAAACCATCCTTGCTCTACCTTTGCTTGCTGGAGTAAGGCATAAGCGGCAAGCAAAGAAAGGATCGCCAGCCCTAACGAGATGAATTGATCAGCATCGAACCGTTTTTTCATTTTACCGACAGTCTGAAAGGCTATATAAGCGGCGGAAGGTATCTCCTGTCCCTTCTTGAGCACTGATTTGCCTGATGCAGGGACGATCAAGGCTAGATTTTTGCTGGCTTTTCATTTGATTCCAATAGCGTTCATCAAGGTACAGGTGAGTATACCCCCCTTCGAGCAATCGATTGAGGTTGAAGTTTTCGACCAGATCCACCCATTGGGGTAGCGGTTTGCGGTAATCCAGGGCGACCTCTCCAGCACTGCGCCCAAAGATCACAATCGAACGGCTCGGGTTGGGATCGAACACTTGGGCATCATCAGGGAGAGCATTCCAGTAGAGCTGAGTCAGACGGGCGTCGAGAGGGGTAATAAAGTAGGTAAACTGGGGCTTAGGGATGGATAACAATTGCACCCCAAAGGTGACCAAGCCGCTGTAGATCATCACAAAAGTGGTGACCAACAGGGTCATCTGCCAACCAACTCGCCAGCGAGGATAAGCACGGTATACCAAGGGAAAGGCTAAGATCACGCCCAGGAGCAAAGAAATATCCAAGAAGCGGGTGATCTCGCGTGCACGATCCTGATAATCGATCACCAATGAAGCCAAAAATCCCAGCCACGGACAGAGCAACAGAGCAGCCGTCAACCAGCCCAAACGATGCCAACGGCGGTATACCCGCCCAGCAGAAAGTACCATCCATGCCAAAGCCGGCCCGATTTGTACCACAGCGACTACCAGATGAGTGAAGCTAAAGAGTTCCAAGCGGCCAAAGTGTACCGACATCACCGCAGGGGGTAAGCGTAGCTGAAAACCGGTCAGACCGTAACCGTAAGCCGCTGAATTCCCAAACCATCCCGCCCAAAGGCGCTCTAACCACACCGTAATGACGCCGCCGGCAAAAGCTGCATACAGTGCCGCCAATCCGAACAGGAGAATGGCTTCCTTCAAACCCGCCTGCCGCCGTTTCCCCCGCAAGGATGCAACCCAGATGATCCCCAATGCTGCCAAAAGCAGGGCAAAAAGATGCTCGCCGGTGAGTGCCAGCGAAGCCAACACCATGCTGATAACCAAAGCAGTTCTCAAATTCCAACCGCGCGGCTCAAGCAACAGGAGCAGGAAGATGGTCAAAGCCAAGCAAGCCCCGTAACTGGTCAGGGCAAGGTTTTGGGGCAGGAAGATGCCGCTGATGAAAGCAAAGGGAAAAGGAGCTGCACTGCCCGCCTCAATTGCCCAAGGGCGTGTTAGGACATCGTAGAAGTCCTTACCGCTCACCGCCGCCGAGTTGATCAAGAGGATTTGGGTGCTGGCTTTGTTCAACCAGGTCGGCGGGGCAAACAACAAGAGCCATTGTGTCCCCCCTGCAAAATAGGTGATCGATGCGCCGATCAGCCCCCCTACCCAGCGTTGGGTGACTCTCCAGAACCAGAGGACGGCCAAACAGAGCATCAGCGCATGGGTGAAGGCGCGCGCCAAGTCGAAGGCGCTCCAAGGATAGAATCCTCCCAGACGGGTGAGGGCGGCAGCAAACAGATGCAAACCGTAATGGTAGGGCATAGGAAACGATGGATACAGGAAAAAATGGGGCGGCACATCCCCGGCTGCCATGCGTGAGACCAGCGGCAAATTATATCCCTCATCGAAGATCGCTATACCGCGATTGATCAAAAAAAAGATCGCCAACAAGAAGAGGAAGCTCGCTCCAATCGGTAAGGCAGCTTTGATGTCGCTTAAGACCTCAAGTCGCGGAGGCTTTTTGCGCCATACCACGACACCGCTCACAAGGATAACGGTGCAACCCAGCAGATATACCCAATGGAAAGGCAAGACATGCGAAAATAGATTTGCCAAGGTCAAATGGAGCAGGAATCCCAAGCCTAAGCCGACCATCAAACGCTCGCGGGCTTTAAGGACGAAAATCGAGCGCGCCAAGAACCAGCCGCCGAGCCACCAAACAGAGCTCAAGGCAATAAAGAGCATCACATCTAGGGGAGAAGAGCGCAGTAAATACATCGCTTGCGATGATCCTTCCAAGGGGGGAATCTCAAATCATCAGGGGCATCCCTCTGCCGGCTTGGAGCGCGGTTGCAGGACTTGGATTTCGACACCCATTAACAACATACGAGCTTGTTGAATGGGTTTGTAATAACACAACAAGGGCTTCGAAACATGCTCAACCCAGGCATCATTTTCTTCGCCAAAACGAACGGGACTGCCTTTGGTGGTAACGTAAAGGGGTTCGTTGATAATCAGGGCAAAGCGGTGTTGGCGCAGGTCTTGATAAAACTTTTCGAGGTAGGGTCGGTTGTTTGCCATTGCCATCTCCATCAGGAAAACGCGCTCGTACTCGGGCACCAGCCGAACCCCCTGAAGATACCCGAAGGTGAGCAATTGGCGTTCTGATATGAGAAGCACTTCTCCCCCGGCGGAACCTTCCTTGACCAACCCTTGGATACGACGAAGTGCTTTTTCGGTAGCCACCCAATCGGGGCGAAAGAAAGGCTCAAGGGAGGACAAAAGGAACAAGCTGGGGAGAATTAAGGCAATGACGATGGCATCTCTTGTCCCTGTTCCTTTCAAAAACGTTGTTATATCCTGAGAAGGCGAAGCAGGAGAAACAGGTTTGGGTTCAAGGGAGATGCTCTGAGTCATCACGGCGACAAAGACGAGTCCTAGGCTGGTCCAGAAAGCATCTAGATTATGCAAGTTGCTGCCCCCACCGATTTTGACACTCACAACCAAGCCGCCGAGGTATAAAACGAGCAAGATAGCCAGCAAGCTCACCCAACGCCAAGGATGAATCGCATCTCGCTGGCGGCGAAAACCCATGTAGATCGGCAAGCCCAAAGGGAGAATCACGGTCCAGGAAGCCAACAAAATCCCCAATGGATAGGTTGCATTGGGCAACAAGCGATACCAGAGCAATTGCGAGCTCAAACTGGTGCCAAACCACTCTGGCGGGTTTCCCGAAAGGCGCACATATCCCTGATGAGCGGCGAAGGCAAGCCCGATGCCTGCGATCCCCCACACCAGCGGTCGCCAAAAGTAGCGCCAGAAAGGGCCTCGATAGGGAGTCTCGATCAAGTAGAGTAGAATGGCAATTAGGGCTGGCATGGGGTACCAGTTCAGGCGGCTCAAACCCGCCCAAAGCGAGCTAAAGATAAGAACAGCGACAGAAATGCCCTTCGCTGTGGTCGTTTTGGCGTTCGGTTGAAAGCCAAGCAACACCGCGAGGACTGCCACCTGAAGGTGGTAGTACACCGGCCCAAGCAGCAAGTACAAAAACACCCAGCCGATTCCCATCCAGTTTAACCAACGGGGATACGCTCTTCCAAAAAGCCGAATCAGCGCATGAGCTGTCAATCCGCTTATCCCCACCCACAAGATAACCTGCCAAAGGCGGTGCAACCAGAGCGGTGAATAAGGCAACAAAAAAGGCAAAGACTGTAAGAGATAGCGGCTGGGATGCAGCACGCTCCAAGCGGTTTTTACCCCGTAAATCCTTTCCCCGAAAAAGAGCGAAGCATAGTAATAGCGACTCGCTTCTGACCACTCCAGCGTGAAAGGGTAGGTGGAGACCTTGGTCAACAGGGCCATGAGCTGAAGGGTGATGGTGCTAATCAGAAGAGAGAGAGCGAGCGGATAAAGGAGGGGTTGCCTTGCAAATACAGCTTTTGCAAAGGGCAATCCCAGCAGCACCAACAGAGCAAAGGCAAACACGCGTACACTATAAGGTCGAAAGATGCCATTGCTACCCTGAACGAGTGCAAGGCTAAGGATGAGGTTAATGCCCACTAAACAAAGTAAGTTCAGCTTTCCCAACTGCTGGAGGAACTGTTCCAAAGTTTGAAGGGCGTCTAAGAACATGGATTGGGTCTTCCAGAAACTGCCCAGCCAGAGAAGAAATGAACCTGAGAAAACAAGAAAAGCAAGTGAGATGCCAATCTGATAGCGGAGCGAAGCGTTGAGCACACCCAGTTGAAGGGCTTCTTGGGTGAGGAAGACGCCCATGCGCAGGGTCACCAGAGCACACAATACACAGCTAAGGCGAAAGAAAAGCCGCTGCCATCGTCTATCCTGTTCTTTGTTATTGGAAATACCCTTGCTCATGAGCCGGTCGGGTTTCAAGAAATCTCCTGCGAGACGCGTTTCAGGTCGGCTTCGACCATCATGTGCACCAATTCTTCAAAACTCATCTTGGGCTGCCACCCCAGTTTTTGACGGGCTTTGGTTGGGTCGGCAACCAGTAAATCCACTTCGGCGGGGCGAAAGAAACGCGGGTCTTGAACGACATACTGGCGGTAATCCAATCCTAAATGAGCGAACGCCAACTCGCAAAACTCGCGCACCGAATGGGTAACGCCGGTGCCTAGGACGTAATCCTCGGCTTCGGCTTGCTGTAGCATCATCCACATTCCTTCGACATAATCGCCGGCAAAGCCCCAGTCGCGGCGCGCTTCTAGGTTGCCCAAACGCAATTCGTTCGCCAGCCCCAACTTGATGCGCGCTGCCCCGTAGGTGATCTTTCGGGTGACAAATTCCAGTCCACGGCGCGGGCTTTCGTGATTGAAGAGGATGCCCGAGACCGCATAGATCTCATACGATTCGCGATAATTGACGGTGATCATGTGCCCGTAAACTTTGGCAACACCGTAAGGGCTGCGGGGATAGAAAGGTGTGGTCTCTCGTTGGGGCACCTCACGCACCTTGCCGAACATCTCGCTGGAGGAGGCTTGGTAAAAACGGATTTTGGGGTTGACCAGACGAATGGCTTCTAAGAGACGCGTCACTCCCAGAGCGGTGGCTTCGCCGGTTAAGACCGGCTGGCTCCAGGAGGTGGGAACGAAAGATTGCGCCGCCAGATTGTACACTTCGTCGGGTTGGTAGGTTTCGATGAGTGAAACCAATGAGCTTTGGTCGTGCAGATCACCCTGGGCAATGATGATGTCATCCTGAATATGGTTAATGCGTTCGAAGGTCACTGTGCTGGAACGGCGCACCATCCCTACCACTTGGTAACCTTTAGAGAGCAAAAATTCTGCCAAATACGAACCATCTTGCCCGGTGATCCCGGTAATTAATGCAGTTGGCATAGCCATCCTTCGCGGCAAAAATTCAATAGGTGAATTATAGCCCAAAGGATGCCTCTACGGGTGCTAAGCTATGCTAGAATTACCATGATGCGTAGTTTCATCGGTTGGGTAGGCGCCACTCTGGGGATCGGCTTGCTTGTCGTTGGCTCAGTATGGGCACAAAGCGCGCTGGATGCCAAAGCGTTTCTATTATCTCCCCAACCTGAGGATTTTCCCCTCTTACAGCCAATGTTAAAGGTCTTTACCGCGCAAGGGGCATTCATTCATGGGCTTGGCCCTGATGATATCCAACTCTACGAAAATGGATCGCCTGTCCCCTTGCAAGAGGTTAGAGAACAACGAGTGGGTGTCCAAGCGGTATTCGTGCTGAACCCAGGCGCAACCTTTTTGGTACGCAGTGTGCAAGGTGAAAGCCGTTACGATATCTTGATGGACGCATTAGTGGATTGGGCGCGCCGACGGTTGGGATCGACCATCGATGATCTAAGCATCCTTGTAACCGAAGGGCCGAGCAGTTCGCATCTGAGCAATCCGCTCGATTTGTTTTACACCTTAGCCTCTTATCGCGTGCCGAACGATGCAGTCCCGTCGTTGGAGGCTTTGCTCAAAGGGATTGAAATTGCTGCCGACCCCTCACCGCGCGCCGGTATGGAAAAAGTGGTCGTCTTTATTACTGCCCCGCTAAGCGGTGACCAAAGCCTGGGCATGCAAAATGCTATTGAGCAAGCCCAAAAAGAGGGAGTGCGCATCTTCGTCTGGTTATTGACCACCGAGATGGCGGCAAATCCCCAACTAATTAATGACCTGCGCCCCCTCGCTGAAGAGACGCAAGGTGTTTTATGGGTGCTTTCGAAGCCCGAAGAAAAACCCGATCCAGAAAAGATCTTCGAGCCATTGCGCTACGTTTATGCGCTTCGTTATATCGCTTCAGCGGCGGGCGGTAGTGAAAGAGGGTTAGAAGCAGAAATTCGGATGGGTGAGGAAGTGATCCGTACCCAATCGATTGCCTTTCGCCTCGACCTTCAACCCCCCAATGTGATTTTTCTGGCTCCACCTGCAGAAATTGTCCGTCAACCCGCCGAAAGCGATTCACGCATCTCTGCCTCACCGGATGCCCTAGAGCCCCAAAGCTGGCGCTTCAATTTGTTGATTGAATTCCCCGACGGACGAACGCGCTCCATTGCGCAAATGCGGGTATTTGCCGACGAGAACATGATCCTCGAAAGGCTAGAGGCGCCTTTCGATAGTTTTGTGTGGGATTTACGGGAATACACGCAAACGGGGCAACACATCTTGCAGGTTGAAGTTGTCGATGAGTTGGGGATGATCGCCAAGACGGTACCCATCCCCATCCTGATCAAGGTAATGCGTCCTTTGCCCTCACCGTCTAGGATGGTACAGAGGAATGTCCCCTTGATTGTGGTTTCGATCAGCATCACAAGTGTGGCTGCCCTTGCTTTGGTGTTGGCGATGCGCGGTCAGCTCGTGCCTACTTCCCAACGACTGAGCCGTCGCCTTGGGACGAAAAAGCGCAAACCTGTGGACCCCTTGAGGCAACCTGTGCCTATTCCCCCCCTGCCTCCATCGAAAGCAAATCTTTCCATTCGCCGTGAAGAGCAAAGCCCCTCGCTTGAGCCTACCAAACCAACCGTTTTTGCCCATCTGTCCCGTCTCGGTGAAGCAGATGAGGGAGAGACAAGTGGATCATTTGCCATGGTTACCGAAGAGCTAACCATCGGTCGCAATGCAGTGCGCAACCTATTGGTGATCGATGACCCAACCGTAGAGGGGATTCATGCTCGTCTTGAGCGGCAAACCGATGGACGTTTCCGCCTTTACGACATGGGCTCTTTAAGCGGCACTTGGGTCAATTACACGCCGGTTTCGCAAGAGGGCGTGACTTTAGAAGATGGCGACCTCATTCACATCGGCCGAGTGGGTTTCCGCTTTGTGATTAAAGGAAGGAAACACCAAATTTCTCGAGCAAAGCCAAGGGAAGGAAGCGGATGAAGCGGGGGAAAACACCTCCCTTGAAAGTTGCAGCCATCACCGATCCAGGCATGAGCGGTAAGAACAACGAGGATCGCTACCGTCTGCATCATTTCTTTACAGGCAAGCGGCAGGAAGCGGTCTTGGCGATGGTAGCCGACGGAATTGGCGGCCATCGAGCCGGAGAGGTTGCCGCTGAACTCGCTTGTGAGCAGATTGTCCGCACGGTGGGTGAACAAGGTTTTGAGCAACCATCTCTTGCGCTCAAGCAGGCAATCCAAGCCGCCAATCAGGTTGTGCTAGCAAACGCCCGATCCAACCCCCAATGGGCGGGCATGGGCAGTACGTGTGCTTGTGCATTGGTGGTTGGTGACCGTTTGTTTACGGCATCGGTGGGCGATTCGCGCATTTATCTAATTCGCGCTAAACAAATTTATCAATTGAGTCGTGATCACACGTGGATTCAAGAAGCGATTGACCTCGGCACCTTGCCCGCTGCTACAGCGCACTTGCATCCCAACGCGCATGTCATCCGCCGCTATATCGGTGCGCCGAATGGTGTCCAGCCCGACACTCGCCTGTATTTGCAAGGTGATGAAAGCGACCAACAAGCCGAATCCAATCAAGGGTTAAGACTCAAAGCAGGCGATCGAATTTTGATCTGCAGTGATGGCTTGACGGATCTGGTTGCGGCACACGAAATCCTCACCTTGATTAAAAAGAACCCTCTTGAGCGGGCATTACAAAAATTAGTCCAATTAGCCAACCAACGGGGAGGACACGATAACATCACGATTGTCGCTTTGCAAGCCGGCAAAACTGCTGCGTCTTGGATGCGCTGGCTCTGGAGAGGAGCACTATTCCTCTTCCTGACGGTGGGGATCATAACCAGTTTGGTGTTTTTCTATCTCTTTGGGGGTGATCAACTCATCTGGCGTTTGTATCCTACCCCCTCTGTGGTCTCTACGCTGCCCGCGACCATCGAAGAGACACCGTTTTTTTCACCCGCCACCGAACCAGCCGTTTTTCCTGTAGGGAGTCCCACATTCGCTCTGCCGCCTACTTCAACTCTGCAGCCAGTCTTGCAGCCAACAGCCACATTTACCCCCTGGCCGACAAACACGCCTGAACCCTAATCCCTCAGGGCAGATTGGCGTAATATAATCGATTCCCAAAAGCAAGGAAAGCCAAACGCTGTTCCGAAGAGATCGCCAAGGCGGTGGCGGGGACGCCCTGTGGAAACGGGCTGAAGGAGGGAGTGGGGATGTTACGATATTGAGCGTGAAATGCCAGCAACCGTAAACTAAATTGATAAATCGACGGCAGGCTAGGTTCGAGCAGGTAGAGAGCAGGCTCGGGAGGGTTGGAGACAAACAGGCGTGTAAACGGCGTCTCACTTTGCAAAGGCTGATTTTCTCGCCCAGGTCGTGAATCGCGATAAGGTTGGGGATCGACACAGCGGGTGGGTGTTGTAGCGTTATAGGTGCACTGCGCGAGATGCCCATCTGCATAGAGGAGATACAAATCTTCGCCATAAACGGCAAAGTCGATCACCTCTTGCATAGGGGGAACGTCCTCTGAGAAGAAGAGTTCTGGCTTTTCAGTGTATTTGTTTTTCCAATACACCCAAATGGCATTTTTCTCGGGGTCAAGTACATAGCTGTTACCCCGATCGATCAAAAATCCTTTCAAGCTGCCCATCCCCCGCTCGTCAGGAGTGAGCGCATCGACCACGGGAGGGGTGCTATAGTCGCAAGTGACCACTCTTCCGGTAGCGTCTAAACCGACGATAACCGCTTGCAATTGGGTCGCTTTGCGGGTCAAGCCAAAGCCAACCAGTTTGCCGATGGCCGCTCCCTGAATGCCGGGTCCACAGGAGGCGGTGGGATTTAAAACATAACCTCGCGCGGCTGCGGCTGCCCGCCACACAACCCCCGAATTGGCATCCAGCAGGAAGAGTTCGTTTTCGGTGACAGCGATCTTGATAATTTGAGTTTCCTTGGGTAAGTCATCCATCGCCACCGCAAAGTCCAGGCGTTTGATCGATTCGAGTTGGTCAATGGCAGCGTGGGCTTGGGCGCGCAAGGCTTGTGCCTCGGAAGAGTTTGAGTACTGCAATGCTTGATCGAGATATGCCAAAGAGGCTTGCCAAGCAGCGCGTTGAGCTAGGGGGTCTTGAACGCTTTGGGCTTGCTGGGCGGCCTGCTCGGCAAGTTGCAGATAGCGTTCGAACTCACCCACTTGTCCTTGGCGGAAGTACACCACACTGGCAAGGGTGATCACCAGCAAGGGGGTGAGAATCGCGATCAATGCCATGACCGAAGTGGGAATTTGAAAGACACTCGCATCGGGCAGCACACGCTTTAGTTGCTTGATCAACGCTCTTCCTACTGCAGAAAGCCCCTCGCTTACCCCCTCAAGGACGGATGATCGCCGATCCCTGTGCGGCTGAAGGGAGAGGGTTTGGATAGCAGGAGGAGGGGACTCAAGAGGCGATTTAGGTGTGGGGGGCGTGGAAACCTCGCTGGTGGCCTGCTCTTCGGCGACCGCTGTCGCCTGCGGTTCTTCTGGTTGTGAACCGGGGGAAGGCAAAGGGGTAACCCCTTCTGCCACATCAGATTGAACAGCAGGGGAGGGGGAAACGATCTTTTCTGATGGTAAAGGAGACGGTTTTGTTTCTGGGGTGGGTGTTGGCGAGACAGCGGGGAGGTGAACGATTTTCCCCGCTCCCGCCTTGAACAGGATTGCCCAAGCTTCAATGTCAGCTTTGCCTGCCACCTTACGGCGCAGGAATTCAATATCCTGGTTATAAAGCGAGGCGAGCGAGGCGGGCGCCCAGTCCGCAGGAGGTTGTAAGCAGAGCAGCAAGCTGTCACCGCTTTGGATTTGTCCTTGGACAAAACGCACTCTAGCGATTTTGCTTGTGCCTAAACCCTGGCCGGCAAGATCGGGATCGTAAAGATGATCCACCCCGCGAGATGAAATCCAAAACAGGTGGCTACCGCCGCTTTGGGCGATAGTTAACCGTCCGTCCTGTTGAACGATCTGGGTTAGAATGCCAAGCGCTTGCTCTCCACTACCGCCTAAGCGGCTGTTTCGGTCTAAAAGGAATTGATTCAGGCTCTCTGCCACCGTTCGCAAGGCACCCGTTGTAGTGCCTGCGGTCTTGTAATAGACCTCGCTGAGCCTTTGGAGCAACAAAGTACGCTTGTCCGCTGGCAGCGCTAAACTACCTTGCAAGCTGAGGTGTAAGAAAAGCTGGTCTTTGCGTCGCTGGCGGGCAACGGTGCGAGCAGATTGAGCAGCAAGAAAGTCTGTTGTTACGCTTTGATCTTCTTCCTTAGCTTGGGAAGAGAGGGGTAAAATGTGCACATCAAACACGGGGGACATCCTTGCCAACGCGAATTCGCCAAAAATTTTCTAATTGCATTATACTGGTAAAATCACAAGCATTCATCCAGATTTGGGCGGCAAATCTTTTCCCCTGTGGAAAAGATTGTCGCCGCATCAAGAAGGGAGATCCAAACCGTTTAAGACTATGTGGCAATTTCAAGTTGTTCAAACGCTCGAGCAATTCGAATCCTTAGCCGATGAATGGAATCATCTGCTCTCGGAGAGTGCAAGTCACGTGCCGTTTCTGCGCCATGAGTACCTTTGGACGTGGTGGCAAACATTAGGTGGGGGAGAATGGCAGCAAGGGGATTTGTATATTGTGCTTGGGCTCAATGCGAGCGGTGAACTGCGTGGTATTGCGCCGTTGTTTTTCACCCAAAACCGTCAGGGGGAAGCAGCCCTCATGTTGTTGGGTAGCATTGAAATCTCGGATTATCTGGATTTCATCGTCCGCGAGCAGGATTTATCTTCATTTTGTTCCGCTCTGTTAACTTTCCTAAGCGAGGTCTCATCGCCGGCTTGGCAGGTTCTCGATCTCTATAATTTGGTGGATAGTTCGCCCACCTTGCCGGCTTTGGAGGCGGCTGCCAAACAAGTGGGCTGGCGATACCATGAAGAATGTCTGCAACATTCACCCTACATTCCTTTGCCTGGCGATTGGGAGGCTTATCTGGCAGGAATCAATAAAAAACAACGCCACGAAATTCGGCGCAAGGTACGCCGGCTGGAAGAATCCGGGGTGGCGCATCGTTGGTATATCGTTCAGGATGAAAAGCAGCTTGACAGCGAGATCAATAGCTTTTTAGATTTGATGGCGTTGGATGCAGAGAAACAAGCCTTTTTGACCTCTGTGATGCGTTCGCAGATGCGTTCGGCAATTTGGACGGCTTTCCGCGCCGGTTGGTTGCAATTAGCCTTTTTGGAAATCGAAGGGCAAAAAGCCGCCGGCTATCTGAACTTTGACTATGGTAATCAAATCTGGGTCTATAACTCGGGGATGGATAACCGTTTCAATATCTATTCACCAGGCTGGGTGTTGCTCAGTTATCTGCTCCAATGGGCAAATGAGAACCGGCGCGTCTCTTTTGATTTTATGCGCGGCAATGAGGAATACAAATATCGTTTTGGTGCCGTTGATCGCTTTGTGATGCGGGCGCGTTTGGAGCGCTAAGCGGAAGCAAATCGTTCTAGAAGATTGCGCGCGGCATCCCCCAGCCGCCCAAGCGGACGTTGTTGGGACGTTCCGTCCACACGCCGGGAACCGCTATGCCACACTGCGGGCAGGTTCCTTCGGCGGTTATCTGATACTGATAAATCGTATAGCCTTGGCGTCCGATTAGGGGCGTTTTGCACTGCGGACAAAAAGTGCTTTCATAGTCGCCCACTCTGCCGGGCAAGTTGCCGGCATAGACGAAGTGCAAGCCGGCTTCTTGTCCGATTTCCGCCGCTCGCAGGAGGGTGCGGGTTGGAGTTGGCGGCGGATCGACCATTTTGTAATCGGGATGAAAGGCGGTGACATGCCAAGGGATATCGGGTGAAACCGAAACGATAAAACGGGCAGCCTCCATCAGTTCTTCGGTGCTGTCGTTGAAGCCGGGGATGACCAACGTAACCACTTCTACCCAGAAGCCAAGTTCGTATGCCAAACGGATGCTATCCAGCACCTGTTGCAGTACGCCGCCAAGGCGGCGATAATGGCGATCCTGCATGGTTTTTAGGTCAATCTTGTAACCGCTGACATACGGGCGAAGATAGTTGAGCACTTCCGGCGTGGCATTCCCATTGGAGATGTAAACGCATTTCAATCCTGCCTGAACAGCCTGGCGAAAGATCGCCACAGCCCATTCCGAGGTGATCAACGGTTCGTTGTAGGAAGAGGCAATCACTTCTGCACCGCTTTCCACCGCCAGCCTGACCATCTGCTCCGGCGAAACCTTGCGGATATAAGCAGCAGCCAGATTGGAAGCGGGGTCGCGCAGAAACTGCGAGGAAAGATGGTTTTGACAGAAAGAGCAGTGAAAATCACACCCCAACATGCCAAAGGTCAGCGCATCACTGCCGGCAAGGAAGTGGAAGAAAGGCTTTTTCTCGATGGGATCGACTTGCAAGCCGGAGACATATCCAAACGGCACGCGCAAGACCCCATCTTGGTTTAGACGAACCTTGCAAATCCCGCGCTTGCCTGGGCGGATGAGACAACGATGACCGCAAGCGTAACAGCGCACCGAGCCATCGGCGAGCTTTTCGTACAACTCACCTTCTGCAGTGAGCGAGTCTAACACTTCTGCAACCGTGGTCATCAAAGCTATTTTACCCGATTTCTGGACTAGATTAGTGGTTATTCCGCCCTGCAAACGCTTTTCTGTCCTTTACGAATTTGGAGTATTGTTGTAGACTTATTTGCATAGGAAGGCAAGAATGATCATGGAAACGGTCAAGCTGATTCTCCGCGGTAAAGAATATGAGGTCAAAGCGGGGATGACCTTGCGAGATGCTTTGGCAAAGTTGGGCATCAATCGCGAAACTGTTTTGGCAACCCGCCAAGGAGAATTGATCACCGACGACGAAGTCCTAAAGCCCGGCGAGACAATCCGCTTGGTGGCGGTGATCTCCGGTGGTTGAGCGAGGGCAGAAGCAGCCATGAAGTGTCGCAAGTGCAATCAAAAAGCGGTGATCAACATGCGTCAGCACAAACTGGCACTGTGTGCGCTTCATTTCCCCCAATGGATGGTGGAGCAAACCCAGCGCTTTATCGAAAAGTACCGCATGTTCACTGCAAACGATCGTCTGCTGGTGGCTGTATCGGGCGGAAAGGACTCGCTCTCTCTGTGGGATATCCTTTGGCAGCTTGGTTATGCCGCAGATGGCGTCTATATTGCTTTGGGGATCGATGGCGGTTTTTGATATTCCCAAAAATCCCAAGCGCTGTGTGAAAAATTTGCCGAGCAACGCGGCTTGCGCTTGATCGTGGTCGATGTCCCCCAAGAGATCGGTTTACCCATTCCCGATCTCGCCGCCGCCACCCAACGCGGCAAGAACAAGCCTTGCTCGGTATGCGGTTTGACCAAACGGCACCTCCTCAATCGGGTTGCTTTGGAAGGAAAGTATGACGTGCTTGCCACCGGTCACAATCTCGACGATGAGGTGGCGGTTTTATTTGGCAACACGTTGAATTGGAACATTGGTTATCTACAGCGGCAAAGCCCTGTCTTGCCTGCCCGCCATGCCGGCTTGGTTCGCAAGGTGAAACCGCTGTGCCGTTTCTATGAACGAGAAATGGCGGCGTACGCGCTGATTCGAGGGATTGATTATATTTACGAAGAGTGCCCTCACGCCGAGGGTTCAACCACGATTTATTACAAGAGCCTGCTGAATCAATTGGAATCCGACCGCCCGGGCGCAAAATTGAGCTTTTATTTGGCTTTTCTGCAAGCTAAACAGAAAGGGCTCTTCGCGCAATCAGGCGAGGAAGAAGGCTTTGGGGCGGCCGGCGAACCGCTGTATACCTGCCCTAGTTGTGGGGGAGCGACAACGGTCGAAGGCTTGTGCGCCTTCTGTCGCATGGTAGAAAAAGTAAAGTAGGTCGGAAGATTTCCGACCTACTTTGACCTTCTAAACCAAGCGGCTTAGCGGGTTAAGCTATCTCGAGGTAGCGTTCCAGCTCCCAATCGGTCACTTTCATGCGCGATTCCTCGACCTCTGCCCATTTAGCGCGTTGGAAGGCTTCATACGTGAAGGGGCCTAAGGCTTCTTTCAAGACTTCGTCTTGTTCCAATTCGCGCAGGGCTTCTGCAAGGGAGCCGGGCAATTCGGTGATGTTCATTTGGGCGCGCTCTTCAGCAGTGAGGTGATAGACATTGACATTGTTCAAGGGTTGCGGGCAGGGCAGTTGACGGTCGATGCCGTCCAAAGCAGCCGCTAACATCACGGTAAAGGCTAAATAGGGGTTACAGGATGGGTCTGGGCAGCGCAATTCGGCACGCACGGACTTTTCCCGTCCTTGAGTAAATTGCGGGATACGGATCAATGCCGAGCGATTAATCTGCGCCCAGCCAACATAGACGGGGGCCTCATAGCCGGGCACTAGGCGTTTGTATGAATTGATGGTCGGGGCAACCACTGCCGAAAGGGCGCGAGCATGACTCAACTGGCCAGCAATGAACCCTCGCCCGATTTCCGAGAGGTGGTATTCGTTACTCGGATCGGAGAACAAGTTCGTACCATCTTTGCTGAACAAGGATTGGTGGCAGTGCATTCCTGAGCCATTGATGCCGAAGATGGGCTTGGGCATAAAGGATGCCACCAGCCCATGTTGGGCAGCAATCGCTTTGACAGTATATTTGAGTGTCAAGACATTGTCAGCCGTGCGCAAGGCATCTGCATATTGAAAGTCAATCTCATGCTGACCGAGTGCCACCTCATGGTGACCCATCTCCACCTCTAAGCCCATGCTTGCCAGAGCTTCCATTAGTTCTGTACGAACTCGCACGGCTTCATCGTTTGCCGAGAAATCAAAGTACCCCCCCACGTCGTGCGGAACAGGATGGATCAAGTCTGGTCCATTGCGGCGGAATAGGAAGAACTCCGGTTCTGGGCCTACGTTGAATACCCAACCGCGCTGCTCCACCTTCGCTAAGATGGATTTAAGTGTACCGCGTGGGTCACCCTCAAAGGGTTCACCGGCTGGTGTGTAGATGTCACAAAAGATGCGTGCCCGCCGCAGCTCGGGTGGCGTCCAGGGGAGGACGGCATACGTGGATGGGTCCAGAACCAACCGCATATCGCTCTCTTGGATACGGGCAAAACCTTCGATGGAAGAACCATCGAACCATACGCCTTCCTCTAGCGCTTGCGGCAAACGGTTTACAGGGATATCCACAGATTTGACGGCTCCGGTGACATCAGTGAATTGGAGCGAAATGAATTTAACCTGATCGGATTGGACAGTTTTGAGTAATTCACCGGCTTTCATGTTGATTCTCCTGATGTTGAAGTGGATTTCGCTGCCGTCTCAGTCTTCGTTGTTTCAGTCTTAGAGGTTGAAGCCGAGGATTCCCGCTCCGAAGTTGTTGAGCTGCGGCCGGCACCGGATGGGGAACGATGATCGGTAGCATAAAAGCCTGATCCTTTGAAGACAATACCGACGGGCGTATAAACTTTCCTCAAGGCGTTTTTATTGCATTCCGGACAACGAACCAAAGGTGGGTCGTTGAAATGTTGGTGTTGTTCGAACCGAATTCCGCAATTTTCGCAATGATACGTGTAGATCGGCATCTTTCACCTCTCTTCAGTACGCTAAATATCAGGTAATTATAGTCCTCTTAAACTTTCTTGCCAAGAGGAGGAAGTAAAAATTTGTTAATGTGAATCGTTGAATAAACTTTGACATTTCACCCCCTAAGGGGTATAATCCAATCTCGCGGTCATTACCGTTTTGATAGGAATTTATTTCCACCATTTTGGTGGTTAACCAATTTTGAGATAGAGTGGAGAGTGGCGCTATGGAAGCAAACGAGATAGCAGCCCCAGTAACAGAACAAGCGATCCCATTAGAAGGGGTCAAACGCAAGATGAAGTTTAAAGGTGTGGTCAAAAAGATCAACATCGCCGGTGCGATTGTCGATGTAGGCTTAGAAGTACCTGGCGTTGTACACATTTCACAATTGCAGGAAGCACCTACCAAGCGGGTGGAAGATGTGGTGCAGGTCGGGCAAGAGGTTGAAGTGTGGGTGCGCAGGGTAGACCCCAAAAAGCAACGCCTCGAGTTAACCATGATCAAACCTCTCGACTTAGAATGGCGCGAGATCACCAAAGGGATGGTGGTGAAAGGAAAAGTCACCCGCCTGGAGAAGTTTGGTGCCTTTGTGGATATTGGCGCCGAACGACCAGGCTTGGTGCATATCAGTGAGATGACGCACGGCTATATTAAGTCTCCTTCTGACCTTGTAAAGGAAGGAGATGAAGTCGAAGCCCAGGTATTGGAGGTCAACCGACGCAAGAAACAAATCAAGCTGTCGATGAAAGCGTTGGAATTGCCTCCAGAGCCAACCCCACCACCGCCGAGTAAGGCAGCAGTTGCGGAAAAAGAAGAGGACAAAAGATCCGAGGACGTTGCGCCCAGCGCTGGCGAAAGCGAACCGACAGCGATGGAAATTGCTTTGCGGCAAGCAATGGAGCGCTCGAATGTCAAGTTTGAAGGGTTGGTTGGCGTTCGCAAAAGGAAGAAAAGATCTCCCGACCAGCAATTCGAGCAGCTTTTCGATCGCACCTTGCAAAACCGGCGTAAGTAAACGCATGGCTCTCGCAAAGGAAATGGAATAAGCGTGGATTTCCCACGCTTATTTTTATCGGTCAATTAGGCTTCGCGGAATTCGCCTTCAACCACGTCGCCTTCTCCCATATCGCCGGTCGAACGACCATTGCCACTGGCAGAAGCTCCGCTTTGAGCTTGTTGAGCGTAGAGCTGTTGGCTGATCGCATGGAAGGCGTTTTGCAAGTCTTCGCTGAGGCGGCGAATGCGCTCGATATCATCGCCTTGGGCTGCTTGGCGTAAGTCGTTGATTTTTTGTTGGATCGATTGGCGCTCGCCAGACGGAACCTTGTCGCCCAACTCTCGCAGGGTCTTTTCGGTTTGATATGCCAATTGATCGGCTGTATTGCGTGCCTCAACCAACTCGCGGCGGCGGCGGTCTTCCGCTTCGTGTTCGCGCGCTTCGCGAACCATGCGTTCGATCTCGTCTTTATTCAGATTGGTTGAAGCCGTGATGGTCACCTTTTGTTCTTTGCCAGTGGCTTTATCCTTGGCAGTCACGTTGAGGATGCCGTTGGCGTCGATGTCAAACGTGACCTCAATTTGCGGGATGCCACGCGGTGCCGGCGGAATCCCTTCCAAACGGAAGCGGCCCAAGCTCATGTTGTCAGCCGCCATCGGTCGTTCACCCTGCAAAACGTGAATATCCACAGCGGTTTGATTGTCTTCGGCGGTCGAGAAGATCTCACTGCGCCGCACTGGGATGGTCGTGTTGCGCTCGATCAAGGTGGTCATCACCCCGCCAAGGGTCTCGACACCTAGTGAAAGGGGGGTGACGTCCAGCAAGAGCACATCTTTGACCTCACCTGCCAAAACCCCACCCTGAATTGCGGCGCCGATGGCGACAACTTCATCAGGATTGACGCCTTTGTGTGGTTCTTTGTTGGTGAGGGAACGCACCAATTCTTGAACCATCGGCATGCGAGTCGCTCCACCTACCAAGACCACTTCGTCAATCTGTGAGGCTTTCAAGCCGGCATCATTCAAAGCAGCATTAAAGGGTCCGCGCAAGCGAGCGACCAAATCTTCGGTGAGTTGTTCGAACTTGGCGCGAGTGAGCTTCATCTGAAGATGTTTTGGACCAGAGGCATCAGCCGTGATGTAGGGCAGGTTGATCTCGGTCTCCATGACGCTCGAAAGCTCGATCTTGGCTTTTTCGGCTGCTTCGCGCAGGCGTTGTAAGGCTTGACGATCGGCGCGCAAATCGATGCCATGTTCTTTCTTGAACTCCTCCGCTACCCAGTTGACAATGCGCTCATCCCAATCATCGCCGCCTAAGTGGGTGTCACCGTTGGTCGCCTTGACTTCGATCACACCATCCCCAACTTCAAGGATGCTTACATCGAAGGTGCCACCACCCAGGTCGAAGACCAAGATGGTCTCATTTTCTTTTTTATCCAAACCATACGCCAAGGCTGCGGCGGTCGGTTCATTGATAATGCGCACGACGTCCAAACCGGCGATGCGCCCGGCGTCTTTGGTAGCTTGGCGCTGACTGTCGTTGAAGTAAGCCGGCACGGTGATGACTGCTTTGGTAACTGGTTCGCCCAAGTAGGCTTCGGCATCGGCTTTCAGTTTAGCGAGAATCATCGCCGAGATCTCTTGGGGGCTGTATTCGCGCCCGGTTACGGGGATTTTTACCCGCGCATCGTTAGCAGGACCTCGCTCAACGCGGTAAGAAACCATCTTGCGCTCGGTTTCTACCTCATCGAAGCGGCGTCCCATAAAGCGCTTAATGGAATAAACTGTGTTTTCGGGGTTGATCACCGCCTGTCGCTTGGCGGTTTGTCCTACCAAGCGCTCGCCGTTTTTGTTGAAAGCGACCACCGATGGCAATAGACGCCCTCCCTCAGCGGTTGGGATGACCGTCGGATCGCCGCCTTCCATCACAGCCACAACGCTGTTGGTTGTTCCTAAGTCGATACCAATAATCTTCGACATTGTTCTCTCCTCTCTCTTTATAGTTTTGGGTTCTATCCTGCTATAGGTTAACGCATCTGTGCAAGAAAATCGTTAACAAAGCATAGGAAAGCTGTTTACAATTCTTGCTTGTGAATTGCCAAATCGCGCGCGAAATGGCAATGAGAATTTTTAAGATTCACCCCCGTTAATCTCTCTTAACCCTATGTACATCTCTTAACACCCCCCATATATAGGGTAATCTTAAAGAAATAACCCATAGGTGGTAGGATTCAAGCTAATTGTCATTGAAAATGAAAAAGGTTTGCACTCCAGCTATAGGGTATTGTTCACCTTAAAATTTTCAATTTTTTTAGCTTTGCGTAGGGTAATCGTCTTGCATACAAAGAGATTATTTTGTAAAATGCTATCGACACACGCACGCCCTTTGAGATTGTGTTGAGCATCGTAAAACTTTAGCCAATACACGAAATAACATAGCCGTAAGCACAGCTTCCCTGCCGAATGGGAGAGCGGGGAAAGGGTGAAGTGTCGCGCTAATTTCAATGGCAAGGAGGTCATGCATGAAAGCAGAACAAGCTTGGCAGGCAGCGATGGGGCAACTGCAAATCGAAATGCCGCGCGCCGCCTTTGATACTTGGGTGCGCCATGCAGAGTTCCTCGCCTATGAGGATGGCTGCTTTATCATCGGTGCGCCGAATGCTTATGCCTGTGATTGGCTGCAAAGTCGCTTGACCAGCGCTGTCGGCCGTCTCCTCACTGGGCTGATGGGACGCTCGGTGCAAGTGCGCTTCACCGTTTGGCAAAATCCAAACTCTGGCGAACAAATTACAGACCAAGAAGATATTGACCTCAATCCACAAACGCATTCGATCTCGCCACAAAATGGGAGCTTAAACCCGCGCTACACCTTTGAGAATTATGTGGTTGGAGCAAACAATCGTTTGGCTCACGCTGCCTCGCTCGCCGTGGCCGATAGACCGGCGGTCGCCTATAATCCGCTCTTCCTCTACGGTGGGGTTGGGTTAGGCAAAACCCACTTGCTGCATGCGATTGGAAATGTCTGCCATGAACGCGGCTTGCAAGTTCTGTATGTCTCGGCTGAAGAATTTACCAACGATTTGATCAATGCCATTCGCTCCCAAAATACACAAGCCTTTCGGGAAAAATATCGCCGCATCGATGTCTTATTGATCGATGACATTCAATTTATCGCCGGGAAGGAATCGACCCAAGAAGAATTTTTCCATACTTTCAATACGTTGCACGGACAAAACAAACAAATCGTCATCTCATCCGACAGACCGCCAAAAGCGCTGGTAACCCTCGAAGAGCGTTTGCGCTCACGGGTCGAATGGGGATTAACGGTGGATATTCAACCTCCGGATCTTGAAACTCGCATTGCCATCCTGCGCCATAAGGCGGAGAAAAATGGGTATGCGATACCGAATGATTTGTTAGAGCGCCTTGCGCGGCGCGTCCAATCTAATATCCGCGAATTGGAGGGGGTTCTCAATCGGGTGGCGGCCTATGCCCAGCTCAGCGGTGCGCCAATTACTCCAAAGCTTATCGATACCGTCTTGAGCGATTTTTTACCCCCTCGGCAGGAGCTCAAGCCCGACGAAGTGATTGAAACGATCTGTCAGCTTTACAATATCCCGCGCCAACGATTGTTGAGTGCGGAACGCAGTCGAGAGGTGGCCCTGCCACGCCAAATCGCTATGTACCTACTGCATAAAGAAGCTGGTTGCTCCCTACCTCAAATTGGTGAGCTTCTGGGGGGAAGAGATCACACGACCATCCTGTACGGTTGTGAAAAAATCGAAGACTTACTTGAACGAGATGAGCAGTTGCGCCGCCAGCTCAACCAAATCCGTGAACAGCTTTTTCATAAGCCAGTGCTCCAAATTTCGCGCTGAGAGGGCAAAAGGGACGTTTGCCCTCTTCGGCTTTCCCCATCCCTGCGCCTGTTAGAAGGAAGAACTCGTTCCGCTACTCAACCCGCGACCCCCATCCCCGGCCCTTCCCCCATGCAGGGGGGAAGGGAGTCTAGACTCCCCTCTCTCGCAGCGCGGGAGAGGGGCTGGGGGTGAGGGCAGTATAACGAGGGGTCTAAGATTTCTCGCTACGCTCGAAATGACACGATAGCGCGTTCGGACAGAACCTCCCCCCGTGTCGGGGGGATTGAGGTTTACAAGTATAGGTTTTTTGGGTGGAGGCAACTCAAAGGAG
>FWPU01005549.1_pt1 | contig 27060 bp, 23 predicted proteins | sample 2228361 | NCBI WGS metagenome assembly FWPU01 (sample SAMEA103939777, study PRJEB20133) | metagenome
GGTGAGCGCGCACACCTTCCGGCATTCGTTTGCCACCCATCTGCTACAACGGGGGACGGACCTTCGGACGATCCAGGCGTTGCTGGGGCATGAGGACGTGTCCACGACGATGATTTACACGCACATCCTGCAACAGGGCGGCCAGGGCGTTGGCAGTCCGCTGGACGATCTCGGAGTCTGAGGTTCGAAGGCCGAAGCCGCGAGGGGCGATGACGCCGGCGGCCCTCAGGCAACCGAAGTCCTTCAACCTTTCTGACTGGATCAACTGCCGCAGCGCGCCGGTGGGCGCGAGAATCGTTCTGTGAGTCTCCCCTGCCGACTGAACCCGGTTTCAACGGAGCGCGGGAATCCTTGGTTCGGAAGTTTTGCGATCTTCGTGCGGCTGTCCGGCGGGGCCGTTCAGGTCCGCTCGGTCCGGCCTATCACCCTTCGGCTGGATATTCCGCGCTGAGCCCAATCGGCAGCCCGATGTCTCGAGGAGATGGCGGAGGGGGCGCCGGTCGGGGATTTTTCCCCGCGCGGGGTGGCGACACGGCTTGCCTCCAAGAGGCCCGCAGGCAGACTGGGCGCAATTGGCCGGCCGGCCCGCCGGTCGCACGCGCGCATGATTCGCGAGGATTATCTGATCGGCTGGATCAAACGCTACCTGCGCTGGCTGGCGGAGATCACCGGCCTGCTCAAGGTGGCCGATTATGAGGTGGCCGCGCGCCGCGCGGATCTGGCCCTGCGCGAGTTGCTGGGCCTCGGGGCGGATTCGGTGACGAGCCTGACCGAGGGCGAACTGCTGGCGCGGCTGACCGTGGATGAGCCGCCGCTGGTGGTCCGGGACAAGTGCCTGCTGGTGGCGTCACTCTTGGAGGCTTTGGGTGTGGCTGCGGCCGGGCGCGGCGGAGGGTCATTCGCGCGCGGCTGCTGGCTGAAGGCCCTGCAGGTTGCCCTGGGCGCGCAATTCACCGCCGGCGGCGCGTTGCCTGAATTCGCGCCCCGGGTCGAGACGCTTCTCGAGCGGCTGGGCGGGGCCCCGCTGCCGGCCGCCACCGAGGCGGCGCTGGTGTTGTACCACGAGCAACAGCAGCGCTACGACCGGGCGGAAGATGCCCTGTTCCGGTTCCTGGAAACGGCCGATTACGCCGAACCGGCGGTCGAAGTGGCCCGGGCTTTCTATCAGCGGCTGGGCGCGCTGAGCGACGAGGCGCTGGCGCACGGGGGCTTTTCACGTCCCGAGGTGGCGGACGGACTGGCCGAGGTCGAGCGGCGGCGGGCGGAGTGCCGATAGCGCGCGCCGCGGAGCAAGAGCCCGACCCCGGACATCGCGAGCGGGCTCCAGAGCTTTTTCGGGTCCGCCCGCTCAGGGGCTCGGACGACTTCCACTCCGCTCCCCAAGGGGTTAGAGCCGGAAAAATTTGCGGATTTCGGCGAGCACTTCGATGAAGCGGTCCACTTCGGCGCGGGTGTTGTAGAAGTAGAAGCTGGCGCGGGCGGTTGAGCTGATGCCCAGCTTTTTCATCAGCGGCTGGGTGCAATGGTGGCCTCCGCGGAGGGCGACGCCAAACTGGTCCGCCACGGTGACCACATCGTGGGCGTGCACGTCGTCGAGCAGGAAGCTCACCACGCCGGCCCGGCCCTGCCGCGGGCCAAAGACGCGGACGCCGGGCAACTCCGCCATGCGTTCGCAAGCGTAGCGGGCCAGCTCCTGGTCGTGCCGCCAGATGCGGTCGCGGCCGATGGCGTCGAGGTAGTCCAGGGCGGCGGCCAGGCCGATGGCCCCGGCGATGTGCGGGGTGCCGGCCTCGAATTTGTGCGGCACGGTGTTCCACCGGCTTTCGTGGTAGTCCACGGTGGTGATCATGTCGCCGCCACCCTGCCAGGGGGGCAGGGTCTCGAGCAGTTCGCGGCGTCCCCAGAGGACGCCGATGCCGGTGGGACCGCAGAGTTTGTGCCCAGAGAAGGCGAGGAAATCACAGCCCAGGGCCTGCACGTCCAGCGGCCGGTGACCGGCGCTCTGGGCGGCGTCCACCAGTGTGACCGCCCCCACCGCGCGGGCGCGGGCGCAGAGTTCCTCCACGGGGTTTACGGTCCCCAGCGAGTTGGAAATGTGGACGCAGGCGAAGAGTTTCACCTCCGGGGTCAACAGCGCGTCGAGCCGGGACAGGTCGAGGAGGCCGTCGTCGCCTGTGACGGGCAGAAAACGGAGGCGCGCGCCGGTGCGGGCCGCAAGGAGCTGCCAGGGCACCAGGTTACTGTGGTGCTCCATTTCGGTGAGGAGGATGCGATCGCCGGGGCGGAGGTGGGCCGCGCCCCAGGCATGGGCGACGAGATTGATGGCCTCGGTGGCGCCGCGGGTGAAGACGATCTCGTCGGGACTGGCGGCGTTGATAAAGCGCGCGGCGCGGGCGCGGGCGCCCTCGTAGGCGAGAGTGGCCCGGTGGCTCAGTTCGTGGATGCCGCGATGGACGTTGGCGTTGTCCTGTTCGTAGAAGCGACGCAGGGTTTCGATCACCACGCGCGGTTTCTGGCTGGTGGCGGCGTTGTCGAAGTAAATCAGCGGGTGTCCGTGCACCGTCTGGTGGAGGGCCGGGAAGTCTGACCGACAGGCGGCCAAATCCTCGAACGGAACCGCGCCGACGACGGAGGCGGTGGGGGAGGGGTTCAGTGATTCGCTCACGGTTCAGGGCGTAACGACCCGAGCCCGGGTTACATCAGGCCCAATTCCAGGCGCGCGGCCTCGGTCATCATGGACTGGCTCCAGGGCGGGTCCCAGACCAGTTCGACATTGACCTCGGCGACGTTTTCCAGGGCGAGGATTTTGTTCTGCGCGTCCTGTTGGATGACAGGGCCCATGCCGCAGCCCGGCGCGGTCAGGGTCATTTTGACGTCCACGCGGTAGGCGCCGGTGTCGGGGAGGGGAGTGACCTGGCAGTCGTACACCAGGCCAAGGTCCACGATGTTGACCGGGATTTCCGGATCGTAGCACGTCTTGAGGACGGACCAGACCTGTTGCTCGACTTCCTCCCGGGTTAGAGGTTTGGCGGGAGCGAAGGCCGCGGTGGCCGGCGCCGGCGGCGGCGCGGTTTCCAGGCCGAGGGCGTCGGCGTCGCGCCCGTCAATGCGGTACATGTTGCCGTCAACCACGACGGTGTAGGTGCCGCCCAGAGCCTGGGTGATGTAGGCGGTTTGTCCGGCGGGGAGAGTGGTGCGGGTGCCCACCGGGATCACCGTGGCTTCCACGTCGCGTTGGAGAACAACCTTGTCCGGGGTTGGCATGGCAGGCGTGACAGGGGTTCAGTCGGCGGGGTTTTCCGTGCTGACCGGTTGAGTCCGGCCCTCGAGGGCAGCGAGGGCGGCATGCCAGGGGAGGATGGCGCATTTGACCCGGGCGGGAAACTTGTGCACGCCGGCGAAGACCGCCAGCTTGCCCAATCCGCCGCCGGCGACCTGACCGGTGGTGATCATCTGATGAATGCGGTCGAACAGCGGCCGGACCTCGTCGCGGCGCAGCCCCTTGAGGCTTTCGGTCAGCAACGAGGCCGAAGCCTTGGAAATCGCGCAGCCGGAGCCCTGAAAGCTGACGTCGCTGATGCGGTCACCGTCGAACTTCAGGTACAGCGTTACATTGTCGCCGCAGAGCGGGTTGTGTCCCCGCGCCGTGCGGTCCGCGCCCGGCAGTTCACGAAAGTTCCGCGGACTGCGACTGTGGTCGAGGATGACCTCCTGGTACAGGTCGGTTAGTTCGTCGAGCATGGCCGCGCCGGGTTAGTTTTGGGCGCCCAGGCCCACCTGCTCATCGCGTTCGAGGCGGTCCCAGACCAGGCGGTCCAGTTCCTCCCGGACGGGGGCGCAACGCACGCGCTCGATAATCTCTCCGGCGAACGCGTGAATCAACATCTGTCGCGCGGTGGGCTCGGCAATGCCGCGGGCGCGCAGATAGAAGATGTGTTCCGGGTGGAGCTGGCCGACGGTGGCGCCGTGGGTGCACTTGACATCGTCGGCGTAGATTTCCAACTGCGGTTTGGTGTCCACCGTGGCGTCGTCCGAGAGCAGCAGGTTTTTGTTGGTCTGTTTGGCGTCGGTCTTTTGCGCGCCGGGCCGGACCAGGATGCGTCCGTGGAAGACGCCCCGGCCGGCATCGGCCAGGATGCCGTTGAAGTACTCGTGGCTGGCGCACCGGGGCCGGGCGTGTTCCACGATCATGTGATGGTCGGCCAGGCGCTCGCCGTTGACCAGATACAGGCCGTTGAGCACCGCTTCGATGTCCTCGCCGTGGAGGCCGGCCCGCACGTGGTAGCGGGACAGCCGCGCCCCCAGCGCGAAGGAATGGGCGTGGAGGGTGACCGCGCGGCCCAGTCGGCAATAAATGCCCGCCACGTGGAAGGACGCCGGGTGGTCGTCTTGATAACACAGGTGTTCGACGACGGCGCCATCACCGGCGATCAGTTCGGTGACGGCGTTGGTTACACCCGGAGCGTCGCCGAGGCTGGCGGTTTGCTCGATCACGGTGATTTGCGCGCCGGGCTCCACCACCAGCAGATTGCGCACGCAGGCGGTGAGGCCGGGGACGCGACCGCTGTGCAGGTAAATCAGCCGTACGGGGGCCTCGACGACGCGCCCGTCCGGAATCCGCAGAAAGGCGCCGTCGGTGAAGAGTGCCTGGTTCAGCGCGGCGAAGGCGTGGTCGTCGGCCCGGGCCACGCTGGCGAGGTGCGGTTCCAAGGTGGCGGGTTGCTGTTTTAAGGCGGTGGCGAGCGAGGTGGCGGTCCAGAGTCCGTCGTGGGAAGCACACCGGGACAGCTCGGGCGCGAAATGGCCGTCCACGAACACAAGCCGGTCGCCTTCCAGTTCGGCGAAGGGCAGGGTGGAGAGAAGCCCGGCCAGATCGCCGAGCCGGACGGGGGGTCCGGCGGGTTGGAAGGGCAGGGCGGCGAGCGGCGCGAGGTTGGTGAAGCGCCAGTCTTCGTCGCGCTGGGTGGGGTAGCCGCGGCGCTCGAATTCGTCGAGTCCCTGACGTCGCAGCGACCGAAGCCAGGCGGGTTCGGGGCGCGATTCCAGGGCGGCGAGAGCCGTGCGGGGCGTGCTCGCAGCGGGCACCGGCGGCGCCGGAGTCGGGGCCGGAGGGGTAGCCAGGGTGGCAGACATGGGGCAGGGGAGTCAGCGGGTTCAGGCGGCGGTCAGGGTGCAGGGTTCGCACAGGGCGCAGCCCTGAATCCAGTCGTAGCCTTTTTCCTCCAGTTCGAGGGCGAGCTGTTTGTCGCCGGATTTGACGATGCGGCCGTCGCACAGGACGTGCACGTAATCGGGCACGATGTAATTGAGCAGGCGCTGGTAGTGGGTGATGATGAGTTGGGCGTTGTCCGGGCGGCGGAGACGGTTGACGCCGCCGGCCACCACGCGCAGGGCGTCAATGTCCAGGCCCGAATCAGTTTCGTCCAGGATGGCCAGCTTCGGTTCCAGCACGGCCATTTGGAAGATTTCGTTGCGCTTTTTCTCGCCGCCGGAGAAGCCCACGTTGACGGGGCGTTTGAGCAGGTCCTCGTTGAGGTCCAGCAGTTTGATTTTCTCGCGGACCAGTTGGAGGAACTCCACGGCGTCCAGCTCGGGCAGGCCGCGGGCCTTGCGGATTTCGTTGAGCGCGGCCTTGAGGAAGTAGGTGCTGTTCACGCCGGGGATTTCCACCGGGTATTGGAAGGCCAGGAACAGGCCGGCCCGAGCGCGTTCCTCGGGGTCGAGCTCAAGGAGGTCCTGGCCGCAGTAGCGCACGGCGCCGCCGGTGATGGAATAGCCTTCGCGACCCGCGAGGATGGCGGCCAGGGTGCTCTTGCCGCTGCCGTTGGGGCCCATGATAGCATGAACCTCGCCCGGGCGGATGCTCAGGCTGATGCCCTTGAGGATTTCCCGGCCGTCCACGCCGGCGTGCAGATTTTCGATTTCGAGGATGGGATGCATGGTCAACAGGTTTCGGATCAGAAAAAACGGGGGCGGGTGTGCTCAGCCGACGCTGCCCTCAAGGCTCACGCCGAGGAGCTTCTGGGCTTCGACGGCGAACTCCATGGGCAGCTCGCGAAACACCTCCTTGCAGAAGCCGTTGACGATCATGTTCACGGCATCCTGCCGGGACAGTCCGCGCTGGTTGCAATAGAAAATCTGGTCCTCGCCGATCTTCGAGGTGGTGGCCTCGTGCTCGACCTGGGAGGACGTGTTGCGCACCTCGATGTAGGGGAAGGTATGCGCGCCGGACTGGTCGCCGATGAGCAGCGAGTCGCACTGCGAAAAATTGCGCGCGCCGGTGGCGGACTTTTGGATTTTGACCAGCCCGCGATAGGTGTTCTGGCCGCGACCAGCGGCGATGCCCTTGGAGACGATGGTGCTGCGGGTGTTGCGCCCGGCGTGGACCATCTTGGTGCCCGTGTCGGCCTGCTGGCGGTGGTTGGTGAGGGCCACGGAGTAAAATTCCCCCACCGATTCCTCGCCCAGGAGGATGCAACTGGGATACTTCCAGGTGATGGCCGAGCCGGTTTCGACCTGGGTCCAGGAAATCTTCGAGCGCCGTCCCTTGCAGAGGCCGCGCTTGGTCACGAAGTTGTAAATGCCGCCGCGGCCCTCGCGGTCGCCGGGATACCAGTTCTGCACGGTGGAGTACTTGATCTCCGCGCCCTCGAGGGCAATGAGCTCGACCACCGCGGCGTGCAACTGGTTTTCGTCCCGCATCGGCGCGGTGCAGCCTTCGAGGTAGCTGACGTAGCTGCCCTCCTCGGCGATGATGAGCGTGCGCTCGAACTGGCCGGTGTTCTTCGCGTTGATGCGGAAGTAGGTGGACAGTTCCATCGGGCAGCGCACCCCCTTGGGCACGTAGCAGAAGGAGCCGTCGCTGAAGACCGCCGAATTCAGGGCCGCGAAGAAGTTGTCCGACGGGGGGACGACCGAGCCGAGGTATTTTTCGACCAACTCGGGATGGTTGCGGGCGGCCTCGGAGAAAGAGCAGAAGATGATGCCCAGCTTTTCCAGGTCCTTTTGGAACGTGGTGGCCACCGAGACGCTGTCCATGACCGCGTCCACGGCCACGCCGACCAGGCGTTTTTGCTCGTCCAGCGAGATGCCCAGTTTTTCGAAGGTGCGGCGCAGCTCGGGGTCCACCTCATCCAGGCTTCCGAGCTGTTTTCGCGGTTTGGGCGCGGCGTAGTAAATGATGTCCTGGTAGTTAATGGGCGGATAGGTGACATGCGGCCAGCGGGGCTCGGTCATGTTCAGCCACTGACGGTAGGCCCGCAGGCGCCACTCGCACAGGAAGGCGGGTTCGCCCTTTTTGGCCGAAATGGTGCGGATGACATCCTCGTTCAGGCCGGGCGGCAGACTTTCGGTTTCGATGTCGCTGACGAACCCGTACTTGTACTCGGTGTTGACGAACTGCTCGATGGTGTCCAGGGAGGTGCTCATGGGGTGAAATTTTTCTGGCGGCGGGCCGCGCACTGGGGGCACAGGCCGTTAAAGGCAATTTCGTAACGGCGCACGCGGAAACCGGGCGGCAGGGTCATCGCGGGATGCCCGGCCTCCGGGTCGGTGTTGATGTCGAAGGTGCCGCCGCACTCGTCGCAATAAAAATGATGGTGCTCGGCCATGTTCGAGCAAAAGCGGGTGGCGCCGCGGTCGTGGTTGACCTGGCGAACCAGCCCGCAGCGGACCAGCGTGTCCAGGCAATTGTACACCGTGGCCATCGAGATGTCCGGCAATTCTTCCTTGACGCGCAGGAAGACCTCCTCCGCGCTGGGGTGATCCTGCTTGCGCAGCAGCACGCTGTACACCCGGCGGCGCTGGGCGGTGGGGCGCAAGCCGGCCCGTTCCAGCCGCTCGATGAGCTGCTGGTCGGCGAGGTCGGCCCGGGCCGGACGTTTCATGGCGCGGGCAAAATAGCGCGCGGCGGCCGCCTGTCAATATTTGGAACTATTCTATTTCCAATTGTCCGCGTCGCGTTGCGCGCCGGCCCGCTCCGTGGTATGCCCGCGGTGTGAAGTTTCTCGCGCGATGGCTCTTCCGCCTACTGGTGCTGGCGTTGGCGCTGGCTGTCGCCCTCCTTCTGCTCCGCGATCATTTGCTGGAGGAATACCTCGAGGCCCATGGGCAGCGGTTGACCGGACTCGAGGTCCGAATCGGACGCGTGGAATCGGGCCTGTTGCGCCCGGAACTGCACCTCGAGGACGTGCGGGTGTACGATCCGCCGGAGTTCGGCGGCGGGCCGTTTCTAACCGCGCGGGAGGTGCACCTGGAATACGATCCGGCGGCGCTGGCGCGCGGCGGCTTGCGATTGCGCCTGCTGCGGGCGCACGTGGCCGAGCTGGTGGTGACGGAGGACTCACAAGGCGGACAGAACCTGCGGACGCTGGCCGCGCGCGGACTCTTGCGCGATGCGCCGGCCGCTCCCTGGCCGCTCCAGTGGGAAGGAGTCGAGACGGTCAACCTGACGGTGGACCGGGTGCGTCGGGTCAATCCCTGGCAGCCGGCCCGCAACCTCAGTCTCGACCCGGGAGTGCGGCAGGCGGTGTTCAAATCGGTGTGTACCGTCCAGGACCTCTGGCTGATTTGGGCGCACCTCGCCGGGCGGCCGACGGTGGCCGCGATCCTGCACCCGGGGGGCGCCACCAACCAGTCTCCTGCTGCCGCCCGCGACGCGGCGCCGCTCAAGCCGAAATGACCGGCGGTGTCCCCGTCGCGGGTGGAGACCGTGTGGCCGCGCATGACCCGGCCGATGCGCGCCGTTTGAATTGCGCGGCCTGCGGCTCATGTTCCCGCCATGCGCGTGTTGATTGTCGGGTGCGGTTACGTGGGAATGGCGCTGGGCGCCGCCCTGGCGAGGCTGGGCCATTCGGTCACGGGAGTGCGGCGCTCGCCGGCGGCGGCGGGGCTGATGCGCGCCGCGGGCATTGAGCCGGTTATTGCGGATGTTTCGAGTCCCAACGGCCTGGCCGGGTTGTCGGGGGAGTTTGATCACGTGGTGCACTGCGTGGCCGCGTCCGGAGGCGGCGTGGAAGACTACCGGTGCACCTATTACGAGGGGACGCGGTGTCTGCTGGAGCGGTTCGTGTCGCGGCCGCCGCAACGGTGGGTGTACACCAGCAGCACGGGGGTTTACGGACAGACAGACGGTTCCACGGTCACCGAGGACAGCCCCACGCCGGTGACGACTCCCACGGCGCAGGTGTTGCTGGAAACCGAACAATTGCTCCTGGAGGTGGCGCGGGAGTGCGGGTTTCCGGCCATCATCTTGCGGCTGTCGGGGATTTACGGGCCGGGCCGGGGTTATTGGCTCAAGCAGTATCTCTCCGGGGAGGCTCGTCTGGAGGGAACGGGCGAACGGGTGTTGAACATGATCCATCGGGACGATGTCGTGAATGCCATCCTCTCCGCGCTGGAGCGCGGCCAGCCGGGCCGGATATACAACGTGACCGACGACGAGCCGGTGACCCAGCGCGAAATGTTTCAGTGGCTGGCGGCGTTTTTGAACCGCCCGTTGCCCCCGACGGCGCCCGTGGAAGCGGCGGGCGCCCGCCGCCGCGGGTTGACCAGCAAGCGCATCAGCAATCAGCGACTGCGCGTCGAGTTGGGCTGCCGGTTGCGTTACCCCACCTTCCGCGAGGGGTTCGCCGCCGAGCTGGAGGCCCTGGGAATCAAGTCGGGTCCGACCCCGGCGCGCGCGGAGCGCTCGGAGGGCTGATTCTCCAGATGCTGCGCCAAACCCCGGGCGTCTGCCTGCCCGACGGGTCTCGGTTCAGAGGCTGTCTCCGAAGTCTTCGCGGAAGCGGGCCACCAACCGTTGCGGCCAGTCTGAAGTGGGCGCCAGGCGCCCCAGGAAGAAGCGCAGCACGGCCGGTTCCTCGACGAATTTCAGTCCGCCCACCAGGTGGCGATTGGCATAGAGCCATTTCAATCGGTCGGCCACATATTTGATCTGGGACAGGGTAAAGACCCGGCGCGGCATGGCCAGGCGCAACAATTCCAGGTCTGCGAGCACGTCGTTTCCCCGTTCGTCGCGCACGCTGGAGATGGTGCCGCGTTCCATGCCGCGCACGCCGGAGATGATGAAGAAGGCACTGGCCAGGGCGCCGGCGGGGTATTCGGTCTGCGGGACGTGCGGCAGGAAGCCCATGGCATCCACGTGGCAACCGAGCCCGCCGGCCGGGGTGACCACGGGCACGCCGGCCGCGTCGAGATCGTTGACCAGGTAGCGGATGAACTCGGGCGACTGGCCGATGACGGTTTCGTCGGTGGTTTCCCGGAGTCCCACGGCCATGGCCTCGATCTCGCGCACGGACATGCCGCCGTAGGTCAGGAATCCCTCGTAGAGCGGCACGAGGTCCTTCATTTTGTTGAACAGGTCCAGCCGGTTGGTGGCAATGCCCCCGCCGCGGGTGGAACTGACCTTGCGCGAGGAGAAGTAAATCACGTCCGCCAGGCTGCAAAGCTCGTGCAGGATGTCCCGGATGCTGGCGTGGGCATAGGCCGGCTCGCGCTGCTTGATGAGCCGGGCATTTTCACCCACCAGGCTGACGTCCAGCACCAGCATGATGCCGTGTCGCGCGGTGATCTCCCGCACCGCGCGCATGTTTTCCATCGAGAACGGCTGTCCGCCGATGAGGTTGGTGGAAGCCTCCATGCGCACGTAGGGAATGCGCGCCGGCCCGTATTCGGCGATGACGGCCTCGAGTTTGCGGAGGTCGAGGTTGCCCTTGAAGGGATGGTTGCTTTTGATTTTCAGGGCCTCGTCGGTGTAGATCTCCAGGATTTTGCCCCCGTTCAGGTCAATGTGCGCCTTGGTGGCGGTGAAGTGGTAATTCATCGGGATGACGTCTCCGTCCTTCACAAAGGTCTGGGAAATGATGTTCTCCGCGGCGCGTCCCTGGTGGACGGGCAGCACATACTGCATCCCGAAGACCTCCCGAATGGCTTCCTGCATGCGGCTGAAACTGGCCGAGCCGGCGTAGGCGTCGTCGGCCACCATCGTGGCTCCGATCTGTTGGTCGCTCATGGCGTTGGTGCCGCTGTCGGTGAGCATGTCCAGGAAGATGTCCCGCGTGTGCAGCAGGAAGGTGTTGTACCCGGCGGCTTCCATGGCGCGGAGACGCTGTTCGACCGGGCGCAGGTGCAATTTCTGGACAATCCGCACCTTGTGCAGTTCGAGGGGCACGGATTCGCCGCTGAAGAATTTCACGCGGGGCAGGGAGGCAACAGGGGCGTTCATGAGCACGGGATGGGTCAGACCGGTAAGAGGTTGAAGGGCGCCGGGCGCGCAAGGCATCGGATCACCGTCCGAACCTTCGGGCGGTGTTGGGCGTCGCCCCGCCGCCCGCGCGCACGCGCATGGGCAAATCCTAATTTTCTCCGGATCATGATCAAGACAAATCAATGGAAAGGGCGGCGTCGGGTTGCACGGCGGCAGGGCGGCATTCACGCGACGCGGGCGCAGGGTGTTCCGTCGGCTAGCGGGTGGAGGCCCGGGGGACACGATGTGGAAACATTTTTCTTGCTTGCCGACGCGATTTCGTTATGATATCACTACGATAACAGACGAACCTGTAGCATCGGCCATGAAAAACCTCACGCTCAACCCCAGTCGGGAGCGTCCCGTACGGGTGCACAACGGATGGGCCATGTTGCCCGTGCAACTGCTCCTGCTCCTTGGCAGCCCCACGCTGCTGGTTTACTCCATCGCCGCCGGCGTCAGCCGGGTCGGGCATCCGTACTGGTGGCTGTTTGTTCCGGCGCTGCTGGCGCTGGCGGGCAGCGTCATCATGCTCTTCGGCTTCTTCACCTTGCAACCCAACGAGGCCCGGGTGCTGGTGCTGTTCGGGGAATACCGGGGCACGGTGCGGGTCAGCGGGTTCCACTGGGGCAACCCGTTTTATTCGAATGGCCCCTCCCAGGGGCCGGGCGCGGGTGCTTCCCCAACGCCGTCCAAACCCGGGGAGAAGCCCGCTCCACCGCCGGCCCGGCGGCATCCCCGCATGAAAATTTCCCTGCGCGCCCGAAACCTGAACGGCGAGCGGCTTAAGGTGAACGACAAGCGCGGCAATCCGATCGAAATCGCCGCGGTGGTGGTCTGGCGGGTTCAGGACACCGCCCAAGCCATGTTCGATGTGGACGACTACGAGCATTACGTCACTGTGCAGTACGAGTCGGCTCTGCGGCACATTGCCAGCCAGTATGCCTACGACCATGGCGAGGAAAACGAGATTACCCTGCGCAGCGGGCTGGAGGAGGTGTCGCAGGCCCTGACGCTGGAGTTGCAGGAGCGTTTGCAGATGGCGGGGGTGGTGGTGGAGGAGGCCCGGCTCACGCATCTGGCCTATGCGCCGGAAATTGCGCAGGCGATGTTGCGCCGCCAGCAGGCCGAGGCGGTGATCGCCGCCCGGCAGAAAATCGTGCAGGGCGCGGTGAGCATGGTGGACATGGCCCTCAAGGAGCTGGCGGACAAGCAGGTTCTGACCCTCGATGACGAGCGTAAGGCCGCCATGGTCAGCAACCTCATGGTCGTGTTGTGCGGCGAGTCGGAAGTGCACCCGGTGGTAAACACCGGCACGCTGTACCCCTGAGCCCGGCGGATGCATGAACCGCGCCGCTGGTTACTTCCACGCTCCCTGGGCGCGCGCGCTGGTGCGGATCAGCGCGCTGGGCAGCCTGCTGCTGGTCGGGATTGCCGGAATGGGATTGATCAACGCCCACGGCCCCGTTCGCTGGCTGGCCACGGGCGGGCCGCTGGCGATTCTGGCGTTGACCGCGCTCTTTACGGTGCGGGGGTATCATCTCGCCCCCGGCTGGCTGCGCGTCCGGCGGCTGCTGGGATGGACCCGGATTTCGTTGAACGGATTGCGCAGTGCGGAGGCGGACGCCGGGGCCATCCGCGGCTCGCTGCGTGTCTTTGGCAACGGCGGTCTGTTTTCCTTCAGCGGCTGGTACTGGAACCGGCGGCTGGGGCGTTACCGCATGTTACTGACGGACCCGGAGCGGGCGGTCATCCTCCGCTGGGCGGATCGGATTGTGGTGGTCAGTCCGGACCGTCCGGGGGAATTTGTGAACACCGTCCGGGCGTTGGCCGGTTCTGCCTGAGGCCATGGCTGAGCGGAAATCCTTTCTGCTGCGGATGGACCCCAAACTGTGGGCCGAGCTGGAGGCGTGGGCCCAGTCAGAGTTGCGCAGCGTCAACGGGCAGATTGAATACCTGCTGCGCGAGGCGGTGCGGCGTCGCCGCCAGGCGCGGGCGGGCGAAAGCGGCGGGGACAGCGCCCCGTCATCCTCGGATGAACATGCGTAGAACCCGGCTCGTTCCGGAGAAACACCCATGCGTCGGACTGTGATTTTGCTGAGCCTGTTGGGCGTGGTGCTGCTGGCGGGCGCCCTGGATTTGGCCTGGTGGTATCCGCAACTGCCCGCGCGGGTGGCCACGAAATTTGACGCCAGCGGGCGGGCCGTGGGCTGGTCCTCACGCGAGAGCCTGCTCACCCTGCAGGTCACGCTGCTGGTCTTGGTGACGCTGTTGATGGTGGGGTTGCGGTTCGGGTTGCGCTGGGTGCCGTTGGGACTGATCAACCTGCCGCATCGGGAGTACTGGCTGGCCCCGGAGCGGGCGGAACACACCTACCGGTTGGTGGGGGATTTGATTCTGGGCATGGGCAGCGGCGCGCTGGCGTTTTTTGTGGCGATGATGCATCTGATCCTGCGCGCCAATCTGCAGACCGAGCCGCGGTTGGGGCGGGAGTTCGGGATGCTGCTTTTTGCGTTTCTGGCCCTTTACGTGGGCGTGGCGCTGCGTGTTTGGCTGTATTTCTGGCGGGCGCGCTAGGCCGGTCTGCCCGTTGGAAGGGCCGAGGAGGCGCCCCGGTCGCCGATGGTCTGGCGAGCAACGTGGCGTCCAGCCGGGTGGTGGCGCGGGCGCGCGGTTGCGCGGACCCGTGGCTGTGCCTAGGTTTGCGGCGTGATTGATGTCGTAGACCAACCGGACGTTGTCCGACCCGCGCCTCCCGCGCGGCCGGCACTGGCGGAGGCCCGCCGGCGCGAGTTGACCCGCGAGATTGACGCGTTGCGCCGCCGCCTCAACGCCGTGATCCTGGCCCACAACTACCAGGTTCCGGAAATCCAGGACGTGGCGGACTTCGTGGGCGACTCCCTGGGTCTGGCGCAGCAGGCCGCGCGCACCCGCGCCGAGGTGATCGTTTTTTGCGGCGTCCACTTCATGGCCGAGACGGCGAAGATTCTGAACCCGGACAAGGTGGTGGTGCTGCCGGACAAGGACGCCGGCTGTTCGCTGGAGGAAAGCTGCCCGGCGGACCAGTTGGCCGCGTTGCAGGCCACCAACCCCAACTTCTACACCATCGCCTACATCAACTGCTCCGCCGCGGTGAAGGCGCTCAGCGACGTGATCTGCACCAGCGGCAACGCCGAGAAAATCGTTCGCGCCGCCCCGCCGGAGCGCGAGCTGCTCTTCGTGCCGGACGAAAACCTCGGCCAGTGGGTGATGGAGCGCACCGGCCGGCCCATGACCCTGTGGCGGGGCAACTGCTACGCCCACGTCGAGTTCCGCCGCGACAGCATCCTGCGGTTGCGCGCCCGTTTTCCGGACGCCAAGGTGGTCGTCCATCCCGAAAGCCTGCGCGAGGTGCGCGACCTCGCCGACGAGGTCTGCTCCACCGAAAAGATGATCACCTACTGCAAGCACAGCCCCGCGCGGCGGTTCATCGTGGTGACCGAATCGGGCATCCTCCACCGGATGCAGAAGGAGTGCCCGGGCAAGGAGTTCATCTGCACGCCGGTGTACGACGTGATGCGCATGCCGGCGGACCAGTGCCGGTGCAGCGAATGCCGGTACATGAAGCTGAACACGTTGGAAAAGCTGCGCGACTGCATGGCCCGGCTGGCGCCGCGGGTGGAACTGCCCCCCGACGTGCTCGAGCGGGCGCGCCGTCCCATCGAGCGGATGCTGGAAATCTCCGCCCGCCCCTGAACGGCGCGTCCATCGGTGCGGTCCGGAAGGCAGGCAGGCCGACAACCAACGGACCACATCGCGGACTGGCGGAGTAGGGGAGGGGGCCTGTTTCGCATTTCCTCCGTCACGGTGGAGCGGCTCGGCCGCCCCGGCGCCGCGGCCGGCACGTGACCTGTTCTGCTCCTTCAGCTCCATCAGGGAACGACCATCGCACCGACGCAATGGGTGTTCACGGCGGCCGAAAAGGGGTTGAAAACCCGGTCTGTGCGGCTACGCTGACGGTGTGTGGCGGCTCCCGCCACGCGGTGGTTCGGGACGTAGCGTAGCTTGGTAGCGCGTCTGAATGGGGTTCAGAAGGTCGTGAGTTCGAATCTCACCGTCCCGACCACTTTCCCCGACCGCCGGTGTGCGGCTTCCTTTTTCAGCTCCCGCCCGACTCCGCCGCCTCTGGTGTTTTTAATCTCGGCGGCGAACCCGATTTCTCGCGCTGGCGGAGGGGCGGCACGTGAACAAGAATCCCGCAGTGAACCGGCCATCACCGCGGCTGCACGTGATCCTGCACCTAGTCACGGGCGGGTGCCTGTTGCTGGCCGCCTGGGGGGTGGGGAGCATCGAGTCCATCGCGCTGCACTGGTTCGGCTGGCGCCGCCCGCTGCTGCTGGCCGGGCTGCTGACCGGCGCGCTGGCCGGTTTTTATGCTCGTCCCGGGGTGTCCCGCTGGACGACTCGATGGTGTCTGCTGGCGCTGACCCTGACGGGGCTTGCGAGCGGCGCCGAGGCGCTGTTTCGAGTCCTCGGCCATGACTTTCGCCGGCAGGCGGAGGCGCTGGCGCGCACCCCGCCCTACTACCGCAAACCCACCGTGCCGCTGGGCGAGGTGTTCTTCCGGCGCGAAGGCCCGCTGACCTGGACCGGCCCGGTCATCCGCCAGCAGCTTGAACGCTTGGGTTTGCCGGCGGACGCCTACCGCGACGAGCCGACCGTCACGGTGCGCTACGACTCCGACGGATTTCGCAACGATCCGCCGCTTGGCGCCTGGGCCGTTGCCGTGGCGGGCGATTCCTTTGTGGAACTGGGGTACCTGCCCCAGGAGGAGCTGTTTACCAGCCTTTTGGCGGAACGGCTCGGGCGGCCGGTGCGCAACCTCGGTGTCAGCAACACCGGCCCGCTCACACACCTGTGTTACCTCGAGCACTTCGGTCTCAGTCCCGATTTACGCGAGGCGGTCATCATGTTTTACGAGGGCAACGACCTGCAGGACCTCCTGATCGAGCACCGCGCCCTGGAGCGATTCCGCGCCACCGGCCGACGCGATTACCGCGTGCTCCGACCGCAAACCTCCCTGCTGCGCGCGCTGGGCGAAAAATGGCGCTCCGGCGGCGCGCCCCTGCCACCCCCGGAGGTGCTGGCCACCAACGCCCTGGCGCTCACCCGCCACGGCGAGGTTCCCGTCACCCTCGGGCACCGGTTGGCGCCGGAGGTTGAGCCGCCCGCTGACGCCGCCGGGGCGCTGGGCCCATTCCTCGAACGATTCGCCGCGTTTGGACGCGCGCACGGCGTTCGGGTCTGGCTGGCCTACATGCCCTGCAAGACCCGCGTGCTCGAGGGGCGCTTTCGCTGGCTGACGCCGGAGGATGAAGCTCGGGCTGTCCCGCTGCCGACAACGTTGCCGGACTGGATCGCGGAAGCCTGCCGCGCGGCCGGCGTGCACTTTCACGACCTGACGCCCGCGTTGCGCGAAGCCGCCCGGGGCGGGGACGCGCTGGTTTTCAACGCGCTCTACGACCCGCATCTCAACGCGCGGGGTGCGGCTGCGGTGGCGGCTTCACTGGCTGAAAGGCTTGCCGCTCCGTGAACGGCCGGCGTTTCCACCCCCGCCGGACCGCAAGGCGGCGACCGGAGCCGAGTCCCGCGCGAAACCTCACACGCGAAGATGGCCCTGGGGCGGTTTCTTCGGGTAACCTCCCGGCCATGCAGCCCGTTTCACCCCCGGCCTGGCGCGTCTGACGCGCGTGGCTTTCCCAGTCGTCCTGCTCCTGGGTTTGTTCAGTCTGATCAGCGCCCGGCTTGCCGCCGCCGCCTCGGCGGCCGAAACCGTCCTTACTTTCAGCGTTTATGCCACCGCCGGCGATGTGCTTGAACACCTGGCCCCGCCGGAGCGACGGGCCGCCACTCTGGCGCGCTTGCGTCCCCTGCGAATCTCCCGCGTTTTCCTCGAAGGCCGGCGTGGCGATGAATACGTCCCGCCCGCCACCTTGCGGGAGGTGCGCGACTGGCTGGAGGCTCAGGGCATCCGGGCCGCCGGCGGCATCGCCACCGTGCCCGGCTCGACCTTTGGCGTCCGCCAAAGCGAGGGCCTGCATTGGTTGAACTGGGAAGACCCGAAAACGCGGCGCGACGTGGCCGGTTTCTTTGCCGAAAACGTCCCGGTGTTCGACACCCTGATCGTGGACGACTTCTTCTGCACCGGCGACACGTCGCCGCTGTCCGAAGCCGCGCGCGCCGACCGGCCGTGGTCCCAGTACCGGCGCGACCTCCAGGTCTCGCTGATCGAGCCGCTCATGCTCCGTCCCGCCAGCGCCCTGCGGCCGGACGCACGGTTCCTCATCAAGTTCCCGCAATGGTACGACCGTTTTCACCTCTTCGGCTACGATCCGGAGCGCATGGCGGCGCCGTTCGACCAGGTGTGGGTGGGCACCGAGGTGCGCAACCCGCTCACCCCGCGCATGGGCTTCGTGCAACCCACCCAGGGCTACGTGAACTTCCGCTGGCTCGCCTCCGTCTGCGGCGCGAAGACCACCGGCGCCTGGTTCGACCACATCGTATGCACGCCGGAAAACTTCGTGGACCAGGCCTTCCAAAGCGTGCTCGCCGGCGCGCGCGAACTCACCCTGTTCCGCCTGGGCGACCTGGTCGCGGAACATCCCGGCGACGCCCTGCTCGCGCGGCGCCTGCCCGAGCTGTTCGACCTTGCCGCGCGCGCGCAGGGCCGGTCGCGCCGCGGCGTGGTCTTCTACAAGCCACCGAACAGCGACGCGGACGACAACCTTTACCTGGCCGATTACCTCGGCATGCTGGGCCTGCCGGTCCTGCCCGAGGCCCGCTGGCCGGCAAATGCCCCGGTAGTGTTCCTCGGCGCGCAAGCGGCGGCGGACCCGGAGATTGGCCGGCGGCTGGAACAACATCTGGCCCGCGGCGGCGTCGCCTGCGTCACGCCCGCTTTCCTGCGGGGGATGGATGAGGCGACCCGTTGGCGGGCCGGGGTGGACGTTGGGCCGGACGCCGTGCCGGACACCGTTTCCACCCTGCGTTCCGGCTCGGGCGCCCATTCGCTCAGCCGCCCCTTGGATGTGGATGCGGCGGTGACGGCGCGCGGCGCGCGCGTGCGCCTGGCCGGCGACGGCGCGCGTGGCCGTCTGCCCGTGCTGACCGAGCGCCGCGCGGGCCGCGGGCGGGTGTGCGTGTTGAACGCCCGCACCTTTGCCGAGGCGGACTTCCGCGCGGCGAAGGAATGGCTCCTGCCGCCGCGCCCGCTGGACTGGTCCGAGCTGGCGCAGCCGTTCGCGGATGCGCTGCGCCGGCCGATGTTGGCGCCCTTGCGGGTCTCCCTGCGCGCGCCCGCCGGCGTGGGGCTGTGCCTCTTCGACGACGCGGCCTGTCTGTACAACTTCCGCGACACGCCGGCGGCGGTGGAGTGGAACGGGCGCGCGCTGTCCCTGCCCGCGCATGGCTGGTGCTGGGTGGCGACGCGGTGAGGCCGACCCGCATCGCTTGTCTTGGCGCCAATGTTTCGAATACCTTGTCCCCATGTCGCTGACAAACGCAGACCTCGAGTTGCTCAAGCGGATTTACCAACGCTTGGACCCGGCCGAAGCCCTCAAGCCTGACGATGAACGGTACGAACCCCTGTACCAGAGCGGTCAGGTCGAGGATCCCGTCAGCCGACTGAAAACCCGAATTGACTGGAATCCTGAAGAAAGCCTGCACCTCTTCTCGGGGTTTCGCGGCTCGGGCAAAACCACCGAGTTGTTACGCCTGCGCGCCGAACTGGAAAAGGCCGGCTACGCGGTGCTGTACGCCAACGCTTTGGACTACCTCAATCCGGCCGAACCGGTGGAGATCAGCGACCTGCTGATGATCCTGGCGGGAGCGTTCAGCGACCGGTTGTCGGACGAGTTCAAGGTGGATTTGCGCGGCGAATCCTTCTGGCAGCGCATCACTGGCTACCTCAAACGCACCAGTCTCAGCGTGACAGAGGCCACAGCCAAATTCAGCACCGACTCCCCTGCCAAGGAGTTGCTCGGTGGGTTGGAGGCCGGCCTGGAATTGAAGCTGGCATTGAAGGAGGAAAGTTCCTTCAGACAGCGCCTGCGTGAATTTCTGCAGAACCGCCTGCCGGAGTTGAAGGATGAAGTGAAGGACTTCGTGGAACAGGGCGTGGAGGCGCTGCGTGGAAAAGCCGGCCACAACAAGCGCATCGTGTTCATCTTCGACCAGCTCGAGCAATTGCAAGGTTCCGCCAGCACTGAGCAAGCGGTGATCCACAGCGTGGAGCGAGTGTTTGCCGGACATTTGGACAAACTGCGGCTGCCCTATGTCCACGCCGTGTACACCGTCCCGCCCTGGCTTCAGTTTGTTCTGCCGGGCGGCGTCGAGATCGAGGTGCTGCCAAGCTTGCAACTTTGGCAAAAAGACCCGGCCCGCACCCGGAACCTCGACCGGTGGGACACGGTTCGCCGCTTGATCGTCCGACGTTTTGGCGAGGACGGCTACCAGCAGGTCTTTGGAGTGGCGCCCGACGCGGCGGATCAGCCCCTGACCGATCTACTGATCGAAGCCTCGGGCGGCTACTTCCGTGACCTGTTCCGCATGCTGCGTGAGATGCTGGTCCGCATCCAGACCCAAAGCCGCTGCCTGCCCGTGACCAGCCAGATCGTCGATGGCGCCATCCAACGCGTTCGGGAGCAGTACCTGCCGCTGACAGTGGAAGATGCCCGGCGGCTGAAGCAGATCGCGGAGACGCGCCGTTTTGACCCGCCCCGGACTTCGGCTGAGGAAGTCGCCAGTGCCAGCCGGTTGCTGAATCTCCACCTGATCTTCTATTTCTCGAACGGCGACGAGTGGTACGACGTTCATCCGCTGCTGCGGGAGGAAATCGAAGCGGTGCTGCAGTCGGCGCCATCCCCGCCTGCCCCATGACCCCGGAGGTTGGCAGTCTCGAAAGCAATCTGGCCCGATTCCTCGGAACCACGGCGGCGGGCGAGTGGCAGGCGTTTTTGGCGCATCTGGATTTCCATCACGGCTTTGGGCTTTTCGTGTTGATGCTTCCAGGGCAGGCGGGATCGGCCCAATGCGAACAGGTTCTGCGCGAACGCCTGAACGCCCGCCAGAAAGAGCTGAAGGTTCTGCGTTTTGCCGACACGGATCATCTGGCGCGCTTGCCCACTGAGTTGCTGGAACGACCCGACTTGCGCGTTGCCGGCGCGGTTTGGATCAGCCTGTTTCCTCCGCCGGGGGTCAAACCGGAAGTCTGGGAGCAGAAATGCCGCCGCGTTCTGGGACTGCTCAATCAACACCGGAACCGCTTGGCCGCGATTCTGAACGCGCCCCTGATCTTCGTGGGCGATCCCTGGCTGCAACAGGTCTTCCGTGAAGCCGCGCCCGACCTGTGGTCGGTTCGCATCGCCGTTGAGCGGCTGGATGCGGCGCATCCTTTTCCGGGGGAACTGCAACCCGCGCCGGTCCAGGTCAAGGAACTTCCCGCGGTTCCGGATGAAGAGGCCGCTGCAGACCCGGTCTATGCGCTCGAACGGGCCAACCAACTTCCGGAAAAACCCGAACTGGCTCCGGCGCGCGCCGCACTGTTTCGTCGGGCGGCTCTCGGCTTTTACCGGCAGCGCCGCTTCCCGGAAGCGACTGATGCCGCACAACGCGCCTACGACATCCTCAAAGCGGCTGAAACATCCGGCGCGCAAGATTCCCGGGCTGAACTGGCTCGAACAGCCGGAGTGCTGTCTGTTTGCCTGGCAGCTTTGGGACGGCGGGTCGAGGCGTTGGAGCCGGCGAAGGAAGCGGTGGAGCTGTGTCGGGCCTTGGCGCGGCAAAATCCCGACGCCTTTAATCCGTATTTGGCGGGATCGCTGAACAACCTGGCGATCCAGTTAAGCGAGGTGGGCCGGCGGGCGGAGGCGCTGCGGCCGGCGCAGGAAGCGGTGGAGCTGTATCGGACGCTGGCGCGGCAAAATCCCGACGCCTACAACCCGGATTTGGCGAGTTCGCTGAACAACCTGGCGAACCGGTTGAGCGAAGTAGGTCGGCGGGCGGAGGCGTTGGGGCCGGCGCAGGACGCGGTGGAGTTGTATCGGGCACTGGCGGGAAAGAATCCCGACGCTTTCAACCCGTATTTGGCGATAGCGCTGACCAACTTGGGGAATCGGTTGAGCGAGGTGGGGCGGCGGACGGAGGCGTTGGCCCCGGTGCAGGACGCGGTGGAATTGTATCGAGCGTTGGCGCAGCGGAATTCCGTCGCCTTCAAGGCGAATCTAGCGGGATCGCTGAACAACCTGGCGATCCAGTTAAGCGAGGTGGGCCGGCGGGCGGAGGCGCTGCGGCCGGCGCAGGAAGCGCTGGATTTGTATCGGGCGCTGGCCCGGCAGCATCCAGACGCCTTCAATCCGGATCTGGCGATGTCGCTGAACAACCTGGCGATCCGGTTGAGCGAAGTGGGTCGGCGGGCGGAGGCGTTGGGCCCGGCGCAGAAGGCGGTGGAGCTGTATCGGGCGCTGGCGGGGCAGAATCCCGACGCCTATAACCCCGATTTGGCTATGGCGCTGAACAACTTGGCGATTCTGTTGAGCAAGATGGGGCTGCCGGCGTTGGCGCTGGAGCCTGCGCAGCAGGCGGTGAAGATTCGTCGGTCGCTGGCGGGGCAGAATCCCGATGCCTTTAACCCAGATTTGGCCGGGTCGCTGAACAACTTGGCGCTTTCGTTGAGCGCAGTGGGGCGGCGGGCCGAGGCGGTGGAGCTAGCGCGGGAAGCGGTGGAATTGTATCGAGCGCTGGCGCGGCAGAATCCCGACGCCTTCAACGAAGCTTTGGCGAAGGCGCTGAACAACTTGGTGGGCCATTTAAGCGCGATGAGGCGATGGGCGGAGGCGGTGGTACCGGCGCAGGAGGCGGTGGAGTTGTATCGGGCGCTGACCCGGCAGAATCCCCACGCCTTTAATCCGGATTTGGCGAGGTCTTTGGGTGTGCTGGGGAAAGTGCGGGAGGCCAATGGCGAGCCGGAAGCCGCGCTGGCGTGTTTTCGCGAGGGGGTGGAGACACTGACGCCCGCCTTTGAGCGGTTACCTCAAGCCCATGCCCCGCTGATGCAGGGATTGGTTGACGGGTACCTCCGCGTGTTGGCCAACCTCGGACACGAGCCGGACTGGTCGGGAGCGGAGACTTTCCTGGTACCGGTGCTGAAAGCCCTCGAGCGGTTGCGCGAGCCGAAGTCGGCTGAATCGTCCGGCAAGGGCTGACAGCGGAAGCGACGGGTTGTCCGGGTCAGGTGGGGCGCGCTCTCCGGGCGCGCCGCTCCCATTCCGCGTCTTCCGCGTGGTCTGCGGGCTGATGTCCGTCGGGCTGGAAGCCTGCCGCTACGTAGCAGTAGCCATCTGGGCGGCATGGAAGGATTCAACGGCCTGGACAACGCGGAGCGTTTCGAGTGCGGCCGCTTGCTGCCGCTGTCGGAAAGCGCCCGCAAGCCGGCGCACCCCCAGCGCTGGCGCGAGGATCGAGGGCCCGGGAAAACGTGGAGTGTTTGGTCGTTTGGTAGGGCGCGTTCTCCGAACGCGCCGTTTGCCCTCACAAGGGGGCTTCGGCGGGACGCCGAAGCCGGCAACCGGGACGGTTGCGCTCCCCGAACATCCGCCGGGCTGGAAGCCGGCGGCTACGGACGAGCGCGGTTCCTCGCTTATCCAGATCATCGGGCTGCTGGCGGTGCTGGCCATCCTGGCCACGGTGCTGGCGCCGGCGTGGTTGCGGGACATTGACGAGAAGGTGCGCCGTCAGGAGCGGGAGGCCTTGAGCATCATCAGCGGCGGCCTGCGTCAGTATATCGTCAACACGCGGAGCATTCCTGCGCCCCAGACGGCGATGAGCAATGCGGCGCCGCGGATCGGCTGGCCGGTGGCGCAGGTGTTGACCAACGCGCGCGGACAGCCCCGACGCGTGCTGGTGGACCCGGGCTTGCAGGTGGGCACCAACACCGCCGCCACCCTGCCCTATGTGCAGGGCATTTACGGGGCCACGAATCTCAGCCAGGCGAATTTGCGCCTGCTGCTGGTCTCGAGTCTGAGCGGGCCGTTGCCGGCCATCCTGGAGGACCCGGGCACCAACGCCGCCACGGTGTTCAACCTGGTGTGGGATTCGACCGACGGACAGGCGCCGGCCAACTGGACCTGGGGCGGGCGGTGGGAGGACATCGCGGTGCACCGGCTCAGCCTGCTGCCGCTGTTCACGCGGCTGACGCTGGTGAACGCCGCCACCCAGATGGGGCGCTTCTCCATTGACAACACCAACACCCACGTGGCGCTGCCAAGCACCAACTTCAGCAGCTTTTACATCGTCGGCACGGTGCTCGGCCTGCACGGGGATCAGCCGAAACAAAACGGGCGGCTTCAGGCGGTGCAGGTGCTCCAGGACGTGGGCACGATCACCAACGGCGCTCCCTACTATCTGACGCCGATTTTCTACTATGACGAGGGGATGTGCGAGTTCGAGGAAAACGCGGTCTGGCGCGGGCGGTTGTTTGCGGGGCTTTTGGGCTCGAAACACAACGGCGAACACCTCCAGGCGGCGTACGAGCTGTTCATGTCCGGCCCGCCCAACGTGTATCACACCGTCGGTTCGGTCACCCAGAGTTCGCTTACGCACAAGATGTGGCTGTTCATGAGCAACTACGTGCGGTGGACCGAGCTGGGGTTTGACAACAACTTCAAAAACAACGTGCTGCAGCCGTCGCAACAGGCCATGGCAGCGGAGGTCACCGCGTACTGCGACAAGAAGGCCACCACCGGAAACTGACCCACCGGGATCGCAGCCATGAAAATTTCCTCCCGTCATGAGCCCACGACCAGCGCAAGGCGAGGTGGCCGGAGCGCGCCGGGAGCGGCGTGCTGCCGCGGCTATTCGCTGCTGGAGATCACCGGGGTGCTGACGATCATCGCCATCCTGTCCGCGGCGCTGGCGCCCTCGGTGATAAAGCAACTGGACGAACTGACCCGACGGCAGGAGGTCGAGGCACTCAGCAGCCTAGCCGGTGGACTGCGGGAATACATCCTCAACGAGCGGCAAATCCCCGCGCCGGCCACGGCGCTGTCCAACGTGGCGCGACAACTGGGCTGGTCGTTGTACAACGTGACCACCAACGCCCGGCGTCAGGCGCGGCTGTTGCTGGTGGACCCGAACTTCCGGGTGGGCAACACCACAGCCACGAACCTGCCCTACGTGCAGGGTCTGTACGGCGCCTCGAATGTCTCGCACGCCCGGATGATGTGGGTCTCCAGCCTGGCCGGCCCCCTGCCGGGCATCCTGAGCAACCCCGGCACGAACGCGGCGACGGTGTTCAACCTGGTGTGGGACACCCCCGAAGGGGTCAAGCCCGCCGGCTGGGTCTGGGACGGCGACTGGAAGAACATCCTGGTGCAGCGGGTGAACCTCGAGGCGCTGTTCACCCAGGTGATCCTCAACAACAACTGGTATCAAACCGGGCGGTTCTCGATGGACGACACCAACGTGCACGTGGCGCTGCCGTCGAACCCGTACAGCGGCTATTACCTGTTGCGGACCGTCCTGGGATTGCACGGGGACTCGGCGACCCAGGGCGGCCAGTTGCAGGTGCGGCAGGTGTTGCAGGACCTGGCCACGGTGACCAATCCCTCGCCCTATCAACTCTGCCCGTCCTTCGTGTACGAGCGCGGGGTGTGGCGCGGGCGCCTGTTCATGACCCCGCCGCCGCCGCGCCGCTCGGGTCGGGACCTGCAGGCGGCCTACGAGATTTTCATGTCCGGCCCGCCCAACGTGTACAAGGTGGGCAGCGTGAACCAGTCCAGCGTGACGCTGAGCATGTGGACCTTCATGAGCAACTACGTGCGCTGGGCGGAACTGGGCTTCAGCAGCAGTTTCAAGAGCAAGGTGACCAGTTCCCAATCCAGGATGGCCAGCCGGGTCAGCACCTACTGCAACAAAAAGGCGAGGGCGCCATGAAAGGCTCGCGAGACGCGTTTGTTTTCGAGGGATGCGGCGCGGAGCGCCGGCCAGCCGGCGCACTCCAAGTGCTGGCGCAGGAATCGAGCGTCCCAAATGCGGCGGGCTGGGACAGCCCGGCCTACCCACAACGAGTTCCCCCAAGCCCGGTAGGGCGCGCTCTCCGAGCGCGCCGCCTGCCCTCACAAGGAGGCTTCGGCGGGACGCCAAAGCCGGCAACCGGGACGGTTGCGCTCCCCGAACTTCCGTCGGGCTGGAAGCCGGCCGCTACGGGTGCGTGGAGTGGTCGCGCCCGCAATCGCATTAACCGTCCATGATTACCCTGCGTTCTCGAGGCGCCCCGCGGCGAAGTTTGTCCGCCCAGCACACGACGTTGAGCGTGAGCTGGCTGCGCAAACAGTTCCGTGCGGTGGCGATTCATCGCGGCCAGATCGCCGGCACGTGGGAGTCGCCCGAGCCGGTCGAGGGCACGGATCACTTCCCGGAGCTGCTCCACAAGGCCGTCGAGGCTACCGGATATCACGGGTCCACCGTGACCCTGGTGCTGGCCCATCAGCATCTGGTGCACCTGCTCATCGAGGTGCCGCCGGTGAAGCGGAATCTGCTGGCGCGGGTGGTCAACCGTCAGGCCCAGCAGCAGCGGCTGTTCCCGGGCGAGGCGGTCTGGAGCATCGAGCCCGCGGAGACCCCGCCCAAGAGCCCGCCGCAGTTTCTGTTGAACCTGTTTCCCAAGCTCTTGCTCGAAGACCTGGTGCGGGGTTGCGCGAAGCTCGGGTTGTACCTCACCGCCGTCATTCCCGTGCCGGCGGTGCTGCGCAGTCAGTTGTTCGAAATTCCCATGCCGGAATCGCAGGCGGTGATGGTGGCGGCCTGCACCGGCGACGCCACCACGGTGCTGGTGGGACGCAGCGACGGGCGGGTGATTCTCTCCCGGGTGCTCTCGGGCAACTGGCAGGACAGTCTGCCGCGGCTGCTGGTGGACCTCAAACGCACGATGCTGTTCGTCAACCAGCAGGACGGCGTGAACGTCGAGAGCCTGTGGTTGTTCGGACCGGACGCGGCGGAGAAGACGGGCGCCATCCAGGATCAGTTGGGGATTCCCACGCGGGTCAGTCCCACTCCGTGGAGCGAGGACTACTGGGCCATCGAATGCGTGCGGCTGGAGGATGCCCACAGCCAGAACTTCATCAGCCCCGAGCAGCGCAAGGCGCCTCAGCGGCGTGTCTTGGCCACGGTGCTGGCCGTCACCACCGTCGCGGTGTTCCTCATTTCCGCCCTGGTGTCATGGAAGCTCCTGGCCATGGCCCGGGAGGAGGTCCGTGCCGTGCAACGCCTCGAGCAGGAAGCGGCCCGGCTCCAGACCCGGCATCAGGAGCTCCAACTGCTGCACGCCGACATCGCCCGGCGGCGGCAGATCGTGGAACTGGTGGCCGACGGCCGGCCTGCGCCGGTGCCGGCCTGGGTGATGGGTTACCTGGGCGAGGCGCTGCCGGCGGATCTGGTGGTGACCAACCTTAGCGTGCAGCGGGACGGCGCGCAGTGGCGGGTGGAGATTTCCGGACGACCGCAACCCGGACGGGAGGGCACCAATACCGGGCCGCAGTTGGCCGCGTATGCGGAGTTTACCAACCGCCTGGTCAGCGGGCCGTTTCACCTGCGCCTGCAACCGCCGGACGGGCCGGCGGGCGCAGAAACCACCACCGCCGGGGCGGGCGCCGCCACCAATGCCGGACCGATGAGCATCGCTTCGTGGCTGGCCCGGCTGTCGGCTCCACGCACGGCCGCGCCGACCAACGTCAGCGCCTCCTTCGTCGTGGAGGGCTGGGTGCAACCCTGAGGAGGCAAGA